>Ga0197142_1000084_pt1 | contig 76532 bp, 70 predicted proteins | sample GBS60_MetaG_FD_148614 | JGI IMG/M metagenome (GOLD analysis project Ga0197142, IMG submission 148614) | Sediment microbial communities from Great Boiling Springs, Gerlach, Nevada, United States - GBS 60_MetaG | ecosystem: Environmental > Aquatic > Thermal springs > Hot (42-90C) > Sediment... | reverse complement strand
CATGAGGTTGTCGATGACCGACAGGACAATCACCCGGTTGGTGCGAGTATCCACCTCCACCCCAATCATGCAGGTGTTGGTGCCAGCCACCCACTTGGTTTGCGGGTAAACGCCGCGGGGCAGCACCCTGACCCAGGGGGATTGGCGGTAGAAGGCGTTGTAAATAGTGATGAGATCTTCACCCACGAGGCCGGGATCCCGCAGGTTGGCGTACAAGGTCACGTGGATGCCCCGCACCATTGGCACCAGGTGGGGCGTAAATTGCACAGTGATGGGGGTGTGGGTGAGGTCGGAGCAGGCCTGCTCGATCTCGGGCGTGTGCCGGTGTTGGGCCACGCCATAGGCACCCAGCGAGCTGTCCACCTCGGCAAAGAGGGATCCCAGCTTGGGGGTGCGGCCCGCCCCGGAGACGCCGGACTTGGCATCGAAAATCAAGCTGTCCAGCTCCACCAACCCTTGCCGCAGCAAGGGGGCAACTGCCAGGAGGGAGGCCGTGGGGTAGCAGCCGGGGCAGGCTACCAGTTGGGCTTGGGCAATAGCCTCCCGGTAGAGTTCCGGCAGCCCGTAAACCGCCTGCTCGTTGGCCTGGCGGTAGGCAGGGCTGGGCCAGTTGGGATCCGTCTGGCCCAGGCGATACCAGGATTGGTAGGTGGCCAGGTTGCGAAAGCGGTAATCCGCCGAGAGATCTAGGACTTTGCACCCCTTGGCCAGCAGAGGCGGCGCTAGGTCTGCCGCCAGGCCATTGGGCAGAGATAAAAAGACAACGTCGCTGCTGGCGGCAATGGCCTCCACATCCACTGGCTGAATGGTCAGATCAACCGCCTGCGCTAGGTGGGGGTAGAGATCCCCGTAGCGCTTGCCGGCGCTGTCTTGACCGGCCAAGTAGGTAATCTGCACGCCGGGGTGTTCGCTAAGCAGCCGCACCAGCTGCACCCCTCCATACCCGGAGGCCCCGACGATGGCAACGCGGACGGGATCAGTGGGAGGAAGAGAACGAGGCGCCGTAGTGGCCATGGGGGCTGCCTGCACAAAATTGACGGCTTGCCTTACTATTTATCGCATTTGTCTATCCCAGTTGCCGCTGCATTGCTTGAACCCGCCTGGGGGTCAGGAGACTTTAACCCTCGACTCCGAAGGCCCTTATTCGACCGCCGCTCCCTTTTCGTTTTGGTCCAAAACCAGGGGGAGAGGTTTGTCTCTGGAGAGGCGTTTCACGGTTGACCCCGAGAGTAGGGCAGGAGGGGCCGCTGGCTTCGACTATTGCCGCCAAGACACCCCAGGCCAGCTAGCCGGCGAGGGCCAAAACTCCCGGCTGAACCTGCCGGGGCACCACTGAGAGCCGATCCAACTCGGCACAGTAGGCCAGATCGCTGTCGTTTTCGGGGCTAATTGCCAGTAGCCGCTGTCCATGGCTGGAGCGCCGCAACAGGCCCAACAGGTCCTCCTGCCAGGTTTGGTACACAGCCAGGGCGGCTACTGCTTCGTCGTTGCCCAACTGCTCCCACGAGCAGCCCAGGCAGTGCAGAATGGCCCCCGCACAGGCGGTGTCTTCCAAAGCAAAAGCCCCTTCCCAGCCGGATCCCACCAGCCACACCTCGGCAAAAGCTCCTCGCCTGAGGAACTCCACCACCGCTCCCACATTCACCAGGGCCGCCGTGATCACCACCGGGATCCCTTCCAAGCGCTGCAGGGTGCGGGTGCCGTTGGTGGTACTCATCAAGATGCGCCTGTTCCGCACACGCTCAGGGGTGTACTCGCGGGGGGAGTTGCCCAGATCGAACCCTGCCACTGCTTTGCCGCCTCGCTCCCCGGCCAAGAGCCGTTTGGAGGCCGGCCAGCTCTGACTGGCCGCTTGCAAGGACTGCAAATCGGCAAACACTTGAACGGCCTCTGCCCCTGCAGCTAGGGCTGTGGCGATGGTGGTGGTGGCCCGCAGCACATCGATGGCTACCGCACAGGCTGGGATCCCTGACGGCGGCACTTGCTCAGGGGTATGGAAGTGAAAAAATTGCATGAGAGAGGCAGCAAAAAAGGTTCAACTAGAGCCCCACGAGAGCTTATTAGAACTCACGCCGGGCAAACACCAGCACCGTCAAAATGAGCAGCAAAACAGTGTAGATCAAGCCGTAAAGCGCATCGCCGAGGAGCTGGGCGGGCGGAGGAACTTGGCCGTAAACGGCAGCATCTCTTAGATTAAAGCGCTCCAGATCCGGCAAGACCAAGTAGATGACCTCGAATACCTTGCCAAAACCTGCCTCTTCCACCAGCTTGCTCAACTGCAGCAGGGCGCGGCTGGCGTGGCCCATGATGAACAGGGCAATCGTGTAGAGGGTGGCGAGAATCGGCGACGTGAACACCCCAAACAGCAGCGCTGCCGCCACAATCAGCACCAGTTCCAAAAAGGTGAAAACTACTGCCCAGAGAATGGCCCAGGGGGAGATGGGGGCCTGCACCAACAGCAGGCTGAGCAAAAAGACGGCCGTCATCATTACTAGCAGCACCGACAGCAGCACCGACAGACCCAGATGCTTGCCGACAATAAACTCCGCCCGGCTCATGGGCTTGGCAATCAGCACGTAGACCGTGCGCCTCTCAATCTCTTTATTCACCAGCCCGGTGCCGACGAAAATGGCCACCACCAGCGCCAGGAAGTGAATGGCAGCTAGGCCCAAATCGGCAATGATTTTGTGGTGGGCTTGGTTGGCTACCTGGGGGATGAAAACGATGGCTCCCAACATGGCCACCGCAAACACCATCACCAGATAGAGAACGCGATCCCGAATCGTTTCCCGGAAAGCGTTGTGGGCAATGGCCAGCACTCGCGCCACATCCATAGACTTAGCCCAAAGGCAGGGACAATCAACTGTACACTTGTAGCAAATCCAGCCCTTATTCTATGCAGTTCCAGGCCCAGATCCAGATTCACCTCCGCCCCTCGGTCCTTGATCCTGCCGGGGCTGCTCTCCAGGCTAGCTTGCACCAGTTGGGGCACACCCAGGTGCAGGGGGTGCGCATTGGCAAACACATCCAACTGCGGCTAGAGGCCCCTGACGCCGAAACTGCCCGAGAGCAGGTGAGCGAGCTGTGCGAGCAACTGCTGGCCAATCCGGTCATTGAGACCTATCAAATCCAAGTGGATCCTGTAGAGGGTTGATTTCTCACGGATAGCCCTCACCACCTTTTTGTCTTCACAGCAAGGGATCCCCATGGCCAAGGTAAGGTTTGGTATTGTCGTTTTTCCCGGCTCCAATTGTGACCGCGACGTAGCCTGGGTAACCCGCGGCCTCTTGGGCTGTCCGACGCGACTCATCTGGCATCGGGAAGCCGATTTGTCAGGGCTGGATGTGGTGGTGCTGCCAGGGGGCTTCAGCTACGGGGATTATCTGCGAGCCGGGGCGCTGGCCCGTTTTGCGCCAGTGATGGGATCCCTGGCCGAGCACGTAGCTCGGGGGGGCTATGTCCTGGGCATTTGCAACGGCTTTCAGATCTTGACGGAGGCGCGCCTGCTGCCGGGGGCGCTGGTGCGCAACGTCAACCTGCACTTTATCTGCGACCGGGTAGGGATCCGCGTGGAGCGGCAAGATCTGGCCTGGACAAGGGCTTACCCCTGCGGAGCCACCCTAACCTTGCCCATTGCCCATGGAGAAGGCCGCTACGTCTGCGATGGCGATACCCTAAAGCAGCTGCAAGACCGGGGCCAGATTGTCTTCCGCTACGATCCCATCGCCCCCAACGGCTCAGTGGACAACATCGCCGGTATCTGCGACCCCAGCGGCCGCATCCTTGGCCTGATGCCCCACCCGGAGCGAGCAGCAGATCCCGATTTGCCAGGGCAGGACGGGATCCCTTTTTGGCAGTCCATCGTAACCAGTCTTGCCAGTTAGGACTGCTGGGCCTGAGCCAACACCTGGCGCACTTGGTTGACCATCTCCTCGTGATCCACCACTGGCTTAGCAATATAGCCATCCGCTCCGCTCTGGGCCAAAAAGGCCTCGCGGTCGCCGCGCATGGCATGGGCCGTTACCAAGAGGATGGGGATGGAGCTTGTTCGGGGATCCCCCTTCAACAGTTGGGCAATGCGGATCCCATCCACTGCCTCGCCACGAAAGGTGCTCTGGGAGAGGGAGACATCCAGCAAGATGACGTCCACTTCCCGGGCTTGGGCCAGCTGCAGGATCTGCTCTACGTCCTGACTGTGAAGAACCTCAAACCCGCCCCGCCGCCGCAGCACCTTCTCGAAAACACGGGCATTGGCTGGATCATCCTCCACCAGCAGCACCTTCGCCATTCTGGATCCCAGCTTGCACCACCCCAAACGAAGTGTAGCAATTCCTCACCCCCTCTCGAGGCAACTGCCCTCGCCCAGGGATTTGAGCGGCCCCCTCCCCTACCCTTAAACCCTAGGGAAAAGCTGGAGAAATCCCCCCAGCAGGTTTACTTCTTAGGGATCTTGGGGGTCTCGCGGAAAGCAACAGCAAAAAACAGAAGGCCTAACGTCAAAAACAGGATAGCAGTGTAGGTGATAGTCTCCATACAGCCTCCAAGCGACTTTCTCCCTACTCTTTTGGAGCCGCCAGCACCCCCTCCCTCAAGGGAAGCAGAGTGCTGACGGCTACGTTGGGAAAGCTTTAGGCTTCTTGCACCTTGCGAGTGGTGGGATCCCCCACTTTTTGGAAGACGCCGAATTCCACCATCTCCTCGCTCATGTTCGGGTCAATACCAGCGAACACATCGCGGAAGAGGGTGCGGGCACCGTGCCAGATGTGGCCGAAGAAAAACAGCAGGGCAAAAACTGCATGGGCAAAGGTAAACCACCCGCGGGGACTGGTGTGGAAGGTGCCGTCGGCCTTAGGTGTTTCTCGGTCAAACTCAAAGAGCTGACCCAACTGGGCCATACGGGCGTACTTCTTAACCGTTGGCGGGTCGGTAAACACCTGGCCATCCAGCTTGCCGCCGTAGAACTCCACCGTTACGCCCACCTGCTCAAAGCTGTAGCGCGATTCGGCCTGGCGGAAGGGAATGTCGGCCCGCACCACACCATCGGCATCTCGCAGGATTACAGGGAAAGTCTCGAAGAAGGTGGGCATGCGCTGCACAGTCAGCTCCCGCCCCTCGCGATCCCGGAACACTGGATGGCCTAGCCACGCAATGGCAATGCCATCCCCTTTGTTCATGGGGCCAGCCCGGAACAGGCCACCCTTGGCTGGGTTGTTGCCTATGTAGTCATAGAAAAGCAGCGACTTAGGCAGAGAGTTGTAGGCCTCGCTGAGGGTCATCCCAGCTTCCACGGCGGCATTGACGCGCCGGTTAATTTCCTGGTTGAAGTAGCCGGAATCCCATTGGTAGCGGGTGGGGCCAAACAACTCGACAGGAGTGGTGGCACTGCCGTACCACATGGTCCCCGCCACTACAAAGCCAGCAAAGAATACCGCTGCCAGCGAGCTGGAGAGCACGCTCTCAATGTTCCCCATGCGCAGAGCCTTGTAGAGGCGTTGGGGCGGGCGTACTGTAATGTGGAACAGACCGGCAATAATGCCCACGATCCCTGCAGCAATGTGGTGGGCTACTACCCCGCCAGCGTTGTAGGGGTTAAACCCTGCCGGCCCCCACTCCGGCGCCACCGGCTGCACATGCCCTGTTGTGGCATAGGGGTCGCTTACCCACATTCCTGGGCCAAAGACCCCCGTCAAGTGAAACGCGCCAAAGCCAAAGCAGAGGATCCCGGCCAAGAGCAGGTGGATCCCAAAAATTTTTGGCAAGTCCAGAGCTGGCTCGCCGGTACGGGGATCCCGGAACAGTTCCAGATCCCAGTACACCCAGTGCCAGCAGGCAGCCAAAAAGAGTAACCCGGAAAGAACAATGTGGGCAGTGGCTACTCCCTCAAATGTCCAGAAGCCCGGGTTGGCAACGCTCTCGCCATAGATGTTCCATCCACCCCACGAGTTAACCACCCCCAGCCGCACCATAAACGGCATGACGAACATGCCCTGACGCCACATTGGATTCAGGACCGGATCTGAGGGGTCGAAGATGGCCGTCTCGTACAGCGCCATCGAGCCCGCCCAGCCCGCTACCAGGGCAGTGTGCATTAGGTGTACCGCAATTAGGCGGCCTGGATCATTCAGTACAACAGTGTGGACCCGATACCACGGTAGTCCCATAAAACTTGCTCCTCCACGTTTTCAACACCTGGGCGATATCCCGTCCAACAACGAAGTCAACTCTCCAGCTGGGTCCTGACCTGAGCAGTCCCTTGCACTTTGAGGGGGTGCCGTGCCCCCCTCCCCTATGGGCGCACCCACTGAGAGTATCGCTTGCGGAGTTTCCCTCCTGGAGTTCAAACAGTATAACGGAACGCAACCAACCTGAGGGGCCTCAGGCAGGATGCCCCTTTATTTGGCACCATCTTCGCCGATCTCTCGCCAAAGATTAAAAACTTGACTTAAGATGTAACAATACTTAGCAACATCGCTCCGCCTCGGTTAGCCTGAGGAAGGCATTGGGGTTTTTGGCAAGGCTATGGCAACGATTCGCTTTGTTAACGAGAACCGGGAGATTGTCGTCGCGGAAGGGTCGAACCTCCGCCTGAAGGCGCTGGAGAACCAGATTGACCTCTATAAGATGGTGGCCAAGCTGCTTAACTGCGGCGGCAACGGCCAGTGTGGCACCTGTGTGGTGGAGATTGTCGAGGGGGCGGAAAACCTCTCGCCCCGGACAGAGGCAGAAAAGCGCAAGCTCAAGCGCAAACCCGAGACCTATCGCCTTGCCTGCCAGACGAAGGTCTTGGGGAACGTTGCGGTAAAGACCAAGCCCTAGAGCCAGCTGGCCCCCTTGGGCAGGGCGTGCCGGAGGATGGTATGCTAGCTGCCAGTTGGGTTTGCAGCGTGCGCAGCGATGGAGACAAACTACCTAGGCATCTTGGCCACTATTTTGCTCATTTTGGTACCTTCCATCTTCCTGGTGATCCTGTACGTACAGACTTCTAGCAAGTCGGAAAACTAATCAGGCAAGCTTTGGCCACCTGGCTGGGGTAGCTGAGGCTAGGCAAGCTTGGCCTACTAAGCCCCCAAAAAGCCACTTGACAACAACCGCCTAGGAAAGGTCCTCAAAGGCAGGGGCAGGGAATTTTCTAAGCTCATTGGAAGTCTTTTTCTATCGAGTTCATCAGTAAGCTTAATTTTCATCCATCCTAGTTTGCCGCTAGGATGCTTTTAAAGATTTGGCAAAGCCCAGCCAACCCTGGGTTGAGGCGAGATCCCTACTGGAAGGAGGGCTATGAGTTTGGACGGGCTGGTCACAACTGCATGGTTAATTCCCCTTTACGGGTTGTTGGGGTGGTCAGGAGCATTAATTTGGTCCCCCGGGATTACCCGCCGTACGGGGCCGCGTCCAGCAGGGTATCTCAACGCGCTGCTGACGCTGGTGGCCTTCCTGCACAGTGTGGGAGCCCTCGTGGCAATTTGGGATCAGCCGGCACAGGTGATTCGGCTGCCCTGGCTGAAGGTGGGGGATCTGGTGTTGGAGCTCCCCCTACAGGTGTCGTCGGTAACGCTGGGGGCTTGCGTAGTAGTGACAGGGCTAAACCTGGCGGCTCAGATTTATGCCTTTGGATACCTGGAAATGGACTGGGGCTGGGCGCGGTTTTTCTCCTTGCTGGGTTTTTTTGAAGGGGGGATGTGCGCCCTGGCCCTCTGTGACTCCCTATTTTTTAGCTACGTCCTTCTGGAGATTTTAACCCTGGCTACTTACCTGGTGGTGGGCTTTTGGTATAACCAACCGCTAGTGGTGACGGGGGCTCGGGATGCTTTTTTAACTAAGCGCATCGGCGACCTGCTGCTTTTGATGGGGGTGATTGCCCTCTACCCCCTGACAGGCTCCTGGGAGTTTAAGGACTTAACAGCTTGGGCAGAGGCGGTGAAAGCAGGAGCTGTTCCTGTGGATCCGACCCTGATTACCCTAGTGGGGCTGGGGCTGCTGGCTGGCCCTGTGGGCAAATGCGCCCAGTTCCCTTTGCACCTATGGCTGGATGAGGCGATGGAGGGGCCGATCCCAGCCTCAATCTTGCGCAATGCAGTGGTGGTGGGCACGGGAGCTTGGGTGTTGATTCGCTTGCAACCCCTCTATGAGCTTTCTCCAACGGTGTTGCAAGTGATGCTAGCAATTGGCGGGCTAACAGCGGTAGGCGGAGCCTTCGTGGCGCTGGCCCAAATTGACGCTAAGCGAGCCTTGTCCTACCTGGTGAGCGCCTACATGGGCCTAGTCTTTGTAGCGGTGGGCACTGGCCATATCCAGCAGGCCTATGAGCTGCTGCTAACCTATGCGCCAGCAATGGCCTTGCTGGTGATGGGGCTGGGTATGGTGATCTGGAACAGCATTACCCAAGATCTGCGCTACCTGGGAGGCCTGTGGTCGCGGCGGCCCATTTCTGGTCTGTGCTTTTTGACAGGGATGGCCGGTATGGTGGCCCTGCCGCCTTTTGGCTGCTTCTGGGTGTTGACAGATCTGTGGCAGCAGTTGGCCCAAGCGGGGCAAGCCCTGTGGGCAGCAGTAGTGCTGGTTACCAACGCGGTGACAGCGCTGGGCCTAACCCGGGTATTTGGCCTGGTTTGGGGGGGAAAGCCGCAGCAGATGAGCGAGCGTTCCCCAGAGGTGCACTGGCCGATGATGTTGCCCAGCACGGTCACCATGGGAGTGACCCTCCACATCCCTATGATCCTCGCGGCTCTAGATCTCATCCCTGCCCTAGAAGGGATCCCTGTGGGAGTAATGACAGGATCCAGCTTGGTGGGCATCACCTTGGGCGCTTGGCTGTACCTACCGCGGGAGCGGCAGCCAGTGAACTGGGCTTTCTTGGCCGATTGGCAGGATTTGTTGGCCAACGATTTCTACACCCCCAAGCTCTACCGCGCCAGCGTGGTGTTTGTGGTGGGCCTCATCTCTAAGGTCACGGCTCTCTTCGATCGCTACGTAGTAGACGGCTTGGTGAACTTGACCAGCTTGGCCGTGCTGGCGGGCGGACAAGTCTTGAAATACACTACTTCCGGTCAGTTGCAGGCGTATGTGCTGACCATTGTGGTGGGGGTGGCCCTGCTGAGTTGGCTGGTTCTCTAGGGCCTAGGTACTGAAGTAGCGGGCTGCCGGGTGGTAGGCGACGATGGCGGTGGTGGACTGCTCGGGATCCAACTGATCGCTTTCGTCCATTCTTAGGCCAATGCGCTCAGCCTGGAGCAGCTGCAACAAAACCCGTTGGTCGGCGAGGTTGGGGCAGGCAGGATAGCCGAAGCTGTAGCGAGAGCCGCGGTAGCCTTGACGGAGGATCTGGCGAATGTCAGGGCTGTCCTCGTGGCCAAACCCTAGCTCCCGCCGGATACGGGCGTGGCACCACTCTGCCAAGGCTTCTGCCAGGGTGACGGTCAGGCCGTGGAAGTAGAGGTAGTCCGTATACTGGCCTTCAGCAAAAAGGCGCTGGGCGTAGGCCGTGGCCTCTGGTCCTAGGGTAACTGCCTGCATGGGGAAAACATCCACCAGACCGGTGGAGCAATCGGCGAAGAAGTCGGCAATGCAGAGGCGCTGGCCGCCCTTTTGGCGGGGGAAGGTGAAGCGGGCCAGCTCCCGTACCTGGGGAGAAAGCTGGGGGCGCTCGACGGTTGGCAGTTGGAAGTAGGTGGTAGAGTCGGGCTCTAGGGCAAACAGCTCGGGGAAGCTGGCGGGGTCGAAGAGGATTAACGTATTCCCTTGCGCCTGCGCCGGGAAGTAGCCATAGACCACCTGTGGGTGCAGCAGGTCTTCGCTTAGGATCCGCTCCTGCCAGTGGGCAATCACCGGCTCCACCTGGGTAGCAAGAAACTGGGCAAATTCCTCAGCTGACTGGTCGCGCGGCTTGCGGATCTGCCACTGACCGGCCACCAGGGCCTGCTTGTCGATATAGAAGAAGACCTCTGGCCAAGGGATCTGGTCGGAGGCAAGAACTTTGGATCCCCAGAAGGGCGGGATGGGCCGCTCGGTATCGAGGGTAACCGCCTCGGAGCGACGGGTGTCTGCCCCGCCATCGCCAGCTGAGACCGCAAGGGCAGGAGCAGCGCCCACAGGGGTCTCCGGGGGAGGTGGGGTGGGATCCACCGCCGCAGCCTCTTTCTGGCCGTCGACTGGCTGCTCCAAGTTATCCAGAAAACCCAGCCGGTCATCCCAGCGCCCGGCCGCCTTAGCCTGCATCAGCCGATCCATAAAGTGCAAGTCGGTAAAGGCATCGCGGCCATAGATGACCTGGCCCTTGTAGGTTTGGCGGCAGTCTTCTTCCACAAAGCGGCGGGTGAGGGCAGCTCCCCCCAAAATGACAGGCACAGTGATGCCCCGCTCGTTAAAAACTTCCAGGTTTTCTTTCATGAACGCAGTTGATTTGACCAAGAGGCCGCTCATGGCAATGCAGTCAGGCTTGTACTTTTCATAGGCCTCGATGATGTTTTCCACTGGCTGCTTGATGCCCAGGTTAATCACTCTGTAGCCGTTGTTGGTGAGGATGATGTCCACTAGGTTTTTGCCGATATCGTGGACATCCCCCTTGACAGTGGCAATCAAAAGGGTACCCTTGCACACCTCCCCGCCCACCTTTTCCATGAAGGGCTCTAGGTATTTCACCGCCGCCTTCATGGTTTCTGCTGACTGCAGCACAAAAGGCAGTTGCATTTTGCCGGCGCCAAAAAGCTCCCCCACCTCCTTCATGCCGTCGAGCAGGAAGGTGTTGATGATTTCCAGCGGGGAGTATTTCTGCAGCGCCTCTGCCAGCGTTTCCTCCAGGCCCATGCGCTCCCCGTCGATGATGTGCCGCCGCAGGCGCTCTTCCAGAGGCAGCTTGGCCAGGGATCCGGCAGCGCGCAGCTCCTGGCTAGAGACCCCTGCAAACAGCTCCGTCAGCCGCGCCAGGGGATCGTAGGTGCAGAGGCCCTCAGCGTTAAACTGCCGCCGATCCCAAATGAGATCCCGGCACACCTGCTGCTGTTCTTCCGGGATCTTGCTTAGGGGCAGGATCTTGGCGGCGCTGACGATGGCAGCGTCCAGCCCGGCCTGGCGGCACTCGTGTAAAAACACTGAGTTCAAGACCACGCGGGCTGCTGGCGAGAGCCCAAAGGAAATGTTGGAGATGCCCAAGAGAATGTGGGCTTCGGGGAAAGCCTGGCGGATGCGGCGGATGGCCTCCAGGGTAGCTGCCCCGTTGGCCCGGTCCTCCTCCATCCCCGTGGAAATGGGCAAGGCCAGCGGGTCAAAGAAAATCTCGTAGGGCGGGATCCCGTACTCAAGCGCCTGGCGATAGGCCCGCTCGGCAATCTGAAACTTCTTCTCGGCGGTGCGGGCCATGCCCTCCTCGTCGATGGTGCCGATAACTACACCGGCGCCGTAGGTCTTGGCCAGCTCCAACACCTTGAGAAAGCGCTCTTCCCCATCCTCGTAGTTGGTGGAGTTGAGCAGGCACTTGCCTCCGGCCACCTTGAGGCCGGCCTCCATCTTCTGCCAGTCGGTGGAATCCAGCATCAGGGGAAGCGGGATCTGGGTCACCAGCCGCGAGACCAGCTCCCGCATGTCCCGTACCCCATCCCGGCCCACGTAGTCCACGTTCACGTCGAGGATGTGGGCTCCCTCCCGCACCTGCTCACGGGCTATGGCCACTAAGCCCTCCCAATCTTCGGCGGTGAGCAACTCCCGCACCTTCTTGGAGCCGCTGGCATTGAGGCGCTCGCCGATGATTAAAAACGAGTTGTCCTGGAGGTAGGGCTGGGGCGAGTAGATCGAGGCGGCAGCCGGGAGGCGCTCAACGGCACGGCGTTTGGGCCGCAACCCCTGAACGGCTGTCACCAGGGCGGCAATGTGCTCTGGGCGGGTGCCGCAACAGCCCCCCACCACCGCTACCCCCAGATCCCGCACAAAGTGCTCCAGGTGGAAGCGCAGCTGCTCCGGCGTTAGCTTGTAGTGGGCCTTGCCGCCGATGTTTTCCGGCAGGCCAGCGTTGGGGATGCAGGAGATGGGAAAGGGGGAATGGCGGGAGAGGTAGCGGATGTGCTCGGCCATTTTGTCCGGCCCGGTGGCGCAGTTGAGGCCCAGCACATCGATGGGGTAGGGCTCCAGGATGGCCAGCGCTGCCCCAATCTCGGTGCCCACCAACATCGTCCCCTGCACCTCAAAGGTTAGGGACACCACCACCGGCAGGCGGATCCCGCGCCGGGCAAACTCCTGACCCGCGGCCACCAGCGCCGCCTTGGTCTGCAGAATGTCTTGACAGGTCTCGATGATGAGCAGATCCACCCCGCCGTCGAGGAGCCCCCGCACCTGCTCCTTGTAGGCAGCCCGCATCTCGTCAAAGCTAATGTGCCCCAGGGTGGGCAGCTTGGTGGTGGGGCCAATGGAGCCGGCCACAAAGCGAGGCTTTTCCGGCGTCGAGAACTCGGTGGCTACCCGCTTGGCCAGCCGCGCTGCCGCCACGTTTAGCTCGTAGGCTTTTTCCGGGATCCCGTACTCGGCCAAGACAATCGAGGTGGCGCCAAAGGTATTGGTTTCGATGACGTCGGCCCCCACCTCTAGAAAGCTCCGGTGGACATGCTCCACCGCCTCCGGCTTGCTCAGCACCAGGATCTCGTTACAGCCCTCTAGCTCCGGCCCGCCAAAATCGGCTGCCGTTAGGTTCTGGGCCTGCAGGGAGGATCCCATCGCCCCGTCGAAGACAATCACGCGTTCCTGGAGGTGCTGTAGGAAGGGATGGGTCATAGGCCTCACGGCTTAGCCAGGGATCAAGGTGGATTAAAGCCTGATTTAAGGTAGCATTGAGCCACTTCCCTGGACTAGCAGGGATCCCTTTGGAAGCGGCGGGACAAAGTTTAGATTTTCTTCACCTGCCCCGTTGCTGTTTCCCCAAGGGCGGGCTAATTTAGGGAAGACGTTTTGGTGTGAACGGCTACAGTTGCCTGCAGGGACTGCCAGCAAGGTCCCTTACCGGCTGCTGTAGAAGGCTCCTTCCTCTAGGCGTTGGGAGGGGTTGAGGCAGCCAGCCTCCCGCCCTCTCAGGAAGTAGCCTGCCCTGCGCCAGGAAGAGCAAAAGCACGCCTCCCCCATTTCGAGGCGGCCGCCTATTCAGCGAGTTTTGCGCCAGTTCCCATGAGCCCCAGCTGCTGCGAGCGTGACCCAAGCCCTCGGCTGTCTAGAAGCGGGCCAGCTTGCCTAGTGCAAGCGGGGCCTAGGGCTGCGGAACTCGACGCCCTTGACCTGGCGTCCTGGGCTGCAGAGGAGCGGGGACTTTTTGCCTTGGCGTCTAGAATCTCTTAGTCGCCTCCACTGGTCTGTGATTAGCGTCACGAGGAACTCAGCATGGTTCAAGCAAAGGAGTTGGTGAAGTCTGGTCAGACGGCTCTTCTCGACCCGGATCTGGAAAGCTCTGCTTCCATCCCTCTGGATGCAGACAATGGAGCCGATCCCCTCGAGTTTGAACTGGATGCCAGTGACCCTGAGGCTTTTGATGAGGAGGAGGGCGACGAAGAATCCCTCGAAGAAGAGGATGAAGCTATTGCTGCCAAGGGCCACGCAAGACGCAGATCGGCCAGCAAGAAAAAGCTCTACACCGACGACTCGGTTCGCGTCTATTTGCAAGAGATTGGGCGCATTCGCCTACTGCGGCCCGACGAAGAAATTGAGCTAGCGCGAAAAATTGCCGATCTGCTGGAGTTAGAGCGGGCCCGGGAAGCGGTTTTCGAGCGGATGGGCCTCTGGTCCAGCCCCGAGGAGGTGCCGGAGACCCTGTGGGCAGAGGAAGTCAAAATGTCCTTGCCAGAATTTCGGCGGCGCCTCCACCAGGGGCGGCGGGCTAAAGAAAAGATGGTGCAGTCCAACCTGCGGCTGGTAGTTTCCATTGCCAAAAAATACATGAACCGGGGCCTGTCCTTTCAGGACCTGATCCAAGAGGGATCCCTAGGCCTGATCCGGGCAGCCGAGAAGTTTGATCACGAAAAGGGCTACAAGTTTTCCACCTACGCCACCTGGTGGATCCGCCAGGCCATCACCCGCGCCATTGCTGATCAATCCCGCACCATTCGCCTGCCGGTCCACCTCTACGAGACCATCTCGCGCATCAAGAAGGTTACCAAGCAGCTTTCCCAGGAGTTGGGCCGCAAGCCTACCGAAGAGGAGATTGCCACTCGCATGGAAATCACCATCGAGAAGCTGCGCTTCATTGCGAAGTCGGCTCAGCTGCCTATTTCCTTGGAGACGCCTATTGGTAAAGAGGAGGACTCGCGGCTGGGAGACTTTATCGAGTCCGAGGGAGAAACTCCTGAGGAGCGGGTGGCCAAGATGTTATTGCGGGAAGATCTAGAAAGCGTCTTGGCAACCCTCACCCCGCGTGAGCGGGATGTGTTGAGGCTGCGCTATGGGCTGGATGATGGCCGCATGAAAACCCTGGAGGAGATTGGCCAAATCTTTAACGTCACCCGGGAGCGAATCCGGCAGATTGAGGCCAAGGCTCTGCGCAAGCTGCGCCATCCCAATCGCAACAGTGTATTGAGAGAGTACATCCGCTAGCTGGGTCTAGTGGAACTGCTTTCCCGAAAATCCTCGGAGGCTAAACTTCACTAAGGACAAGCCAGTGCGGCGCTTCTGGGCAGCTCTCCTTTTCTACACCGCCTTGCCCCTGGGACAGACAGGGGAGCTCCAGTTTGAGGGCATTGCCGCCTGGCTGCCGGCGGTGGGTTTGCTCCTGGGTGGGATCCTCTTGTTGGCCTCCCTCCTGCTCCAGGGGTTTCCGCCTGGGGTACGGGCAGCTTTACTGGTAGCGCTGTGGGTGGTGCTAACCGGGGGGCTGCACTTGGATGGGGTGGCTGATACCGCCGATGGCTTGGCGGTCAATATCCACAAAAGCTCGGCCAACCCAGAGCAGTTCACCCGCAATGCCCACCGCCTACAGGTAATGAGCGACAGCCACACAGGAGCCTACGGAGTGCTGGCTCTGGGGCTGGTGCTGCTCCTGAAGTTTGCTGCCCTAAGCAGCCTGCAAGTCTGGCCCCTCCTACTCGTGGTGCCAGCCTGGGGTCGCTGGGGCCAGTTACTGGCCATCGCTTTCTACCCCTATTTGCGGGAGCAGGGATCCGCCCGCTTCCTTAAGGACTCCACCTCTTGGCCGCGCTCCCTCTGGCCAGGCACCCTCCTCCTCTTGGTTACTACGGCAGCTCTGGGGGGAACTGGGATCTTGGCCTGGCGGCCCCTCCTCCTCTGGACCCTGGGCTCTGCTCTGGGAGCCCTGGCGGTGGGCCATTGGCTCTACCGCCAATTGGGGGGACACACGGGGGATACCTACGGGGCCACCGTGGAGTGGTCGGAGACAATAGCCCTGCTGTGGGGAGCCCTGCTCCCGCCCTCCTAGTCCCCCTTTCTTTGGGGCCGGGGGGAAGGCCTTAGAGCAGACCCACCTGCTCAGCCAAGCCCAATTGTTGGCGGGCCACTTGGCAATCCTGCTGGATTTGGTGGATCAAGTCCGCCACACTGGGGAAGCGCTGCTCTGGACGGATAAAGCCCCGCAGCGCCACCCGCACCTCCTGCCCGTAGAGATCGCCCGTCCAATCCAACAGATGCACCTCAACCGTGTGCCGCCACCCCCCAAAGGTGGGACGATAGCCAATGTTCATCACTCCCGGCAGGTCTCCTGCGGCAGCGGGCACCTTCACCCAAACGCTGTACACGCCGTTGCGGGGCAAGAACTTCTCGGGTGGCAAGCGCAGATTGGCGGTGGGAAAACCCAGCTCTCGCCCCCGGCGATCCCCTGGCACCACCTCTCCCATGAGCTGATAGGGGCGACCCAAGAGTTCTGCGGCGGCTGCCACTTCCCCTGTAGCCAGGGCAGCACGAATGCGGGAGCTGCTTACCCGCTCCCCGTTGAGTTGCACCTCCGGGATCACCTCTACTGGAATACAGCCCTTGGATCCCCAGGCCTGCAGGGTTTGGGCGTTGCCGGCGCGGCGGTGGCCAAAGCAAAAGTCCCAGCCCACGCTGAGGTGGCGAACGTGCAACCCTTGTTCAAGAATTGTCTGGATGAAGTCGGCGGGAGTCTGGCGAGCCAAGGCAGGGGTGAAGGGAAGCAACACCACCTGCTCAAAGCCCATCTGGGCCAATAGAGCTAGCTTCTCCGCCGGCGGCGTGAGCAGTAGGTGCTTTCGGCCTGTCAGCACCTCTTGGGGGTGAGGATAAAAGGTAAGAACGGTGCGCACCCCCCGTCGGGACGCTCGAATTGGCTGCAGTACCCTTTGATGGCCCAGGTGCAAGCCATCGAAGTTCCCAATAGCAACGGCAGTGGGCCGCAAGGTTTGAGCCAAATCAGAAGTTACATGCACCGGGCTCCCCCTGGCTCTTCCTACCAGAGTGGCCAAAGCAAGGCCGCCAGTCCACTTAGCCCAACCACACTCCACAAGCTGCGTCGTAGGCGCTGCAGCACCGGCTCAATTTGATAGTGGACAATTAGCCGGTGCTGAGCTAGCTCCTCTTCCGATTTGACGTACATTGCCCCGTCGTACCAGCCGCTTTCTTCGTAAGGGATCCGCGCCTGCGCCAAGCGCCGCCGCACGTACGCCCAGCCCAAGTAGAGGTGGAGCAGCAGTAGGCCCAGCAAGGCATTAGCTCCCAGCACCCCTGCCAAGGTGAAGTGGCCCCAATCGCCTGCAAAGCTGCCCCAAACCAGGGGCCCAACCCCTACTGCCAGCGCTCCCCACACTGCTAGGAGCCGCTGCAAGTAAGGGAGCCAGGCCAGGGTTGGCCAACGAAAAAGAAAAGCTTCCCTCAGCTCGGCATATTGCCGCAGGGGCTGCTGCTCAGCAGGAATGGGATGGGAAGGAGCCGCCATAGGGCCTTAACGTATCTACACAACATGATACTCCTCGGCCTGAGGCCCGCCAAGCCCAGCCTGGCTACGGTTTAGCCGCAGGGGAAAGGAGTATCGTATTAGAGTGTGGTTGCCTCTCTTGCCTCTCCTACCATGAGCCTCCCAGGCGAACCTGCTGCTCCCTCTGCTCCCTATGTGATCCTAAGAGAGCCAGACGGCAGTCAGAGGAAGTACGTCCTTACCGGAGCCACAGCTTGGACGCTGGGCCGCGATGAAGGCAACGCCATTGTCCTTAACGATCCCAGTGTCTCCCGCCAGCATGCCCTGCTGCAGTACTTAGATGACCACAGCATTTATCTCATCGATCTGGGCAGCCGCAATGGCTCGTTTGTCAACAATCGCCGCATCAGCATTCCCACGCTGCTGCAAGACGGGGATCGCCTGACCCTGGGCCAATCCCAGCTTGAGTTTCACAGCGGATCCCTGGCCAGCCCAGAACCCGGCACTGCTGGCAAGCCCTCCGACACCCTGGTACTGCAGACCCGCTGGCTAATTTCGGTGGCCGTAGTTGACGTGCGCGGTTACGGACAACTAACCCAGCAACTGGACGAGCGGCTACTTTCCCAGGTGATGGGCGAGTGGTTCCGGCAGGGCGGCGACATCATCCAGCAGCATGGAGGTAGCGTCGATAAATACATTGGCGACGCCATCATGGCTGTCTGGTTCCATGCACCCCATGCGGATCCCTTGCCAGCTGACCAGGTGGAGCTCAAGCTCGACGTGAAGTCGGTCTTGCAGGCCCTGGTGAAGCTGTTCCAGATGACCGAACAACTGAACAGCGAGTTCCCTCTGCCCTCTCCCCTGCGTCTGGGAGCAGGGGTCAACACCGGCCCAGCCATCGTGCGCCAGGTAGGCAACACCAGTCGCCAGGAGTACACGGCTCTGGGCGATACCGTCAACCTGGCCTTTCGTCTGGAAAGTGCCACCCGCACCCTCAACACTGACCTGGCCATTAGCCAGAACACTTATGCCTACTTGACCCAACAGCTGGCTCAGGTGGCCACTTGCTTTTCCCAGGAGGTAGTGGAGCTCAAAGGGTATGCCCACCCGCATCAGGTGTACTGCTGTGATGTCCGCTCTTTGCAAGCGCTTCTTGCTTCCTAGACCTCTTCTTTTGTCGATAGGGGGAAAGCCGCTGTCAAGCTCCTGAGCGCGGAGCTGACTAGCTACCGGTCTGGAGAGGGCCGCTAGGAAAATTCGGCAGCGCAGGATCTGCAGGGCAGGCCCGTCGCCCTACTCCAATTGGCAGGGGGCCAGCCTGGAGGGAGCCGCCCAGTAACAACGGCAACCCCTACTTCAAAGGCAGAGGCTGCCTTGCGGGGGATCCCTGAGACATTTGCTCGGGGCTGTTACAGCTAAGGCTGGGTCCGGAAGCTCTTTACCTCCAGGACCGGCCCCACCTGGGCCAGCGTCACCACGTCCTCCTTAACCTGCCCTTGAATGGTGACCTGCAGTCCTTCCTGCAGCAGCTCCTTGGGGGCGCGGAAGAGAGCGTAATGCTGGCCGGAAGGGAGTGTCAGCACCCACACCCCTCCTTCGATATCCAGGAACTGGATGGTACCGCTGTACTCTTGCATCACTTCCTCAGGGCCAAACCGCTGCTGCTGGGCTGCGACTCCAGAATGGCTTGCGCTCCCAAATAGGCCAAGCCCAGGCAGAGCAAACCATTGAGGAGCAAGAAGGAGCGCCCCAACCAGGCAGAGGATCCAAGCCATAGTACCCCCTCATAGAACAGGGAGCTGGACAGGAGCAGATGGGAAGCCATGCCAATGGAGAGGCCGACGACTGCCCAGCGCCAGCGCCGATGTCCCAGGAGGAGCACCATCAACAGGCCAGGGATCACCACGCTGGCAAACAAGGGGTTCAGGGCGTTGGTCTGGGCCAAGGCGGTGCCCAGCTCTGGCAGGGAGCTGCCCAGCAGTTGTAAGGGCCAGCGGGGGAAACCGACGATGGCCAACCCTTGCAGGGGGAAGAGGCCAGCGCTGCCCAGGAGGATCCCTGCTACCAGCGGCACCGTCGCCGGTACAGGCTTGGGAGCCAGCCACCAGCGAATCAGTACTAGGATGATGTAGCCGCCCACCACCATCACCAGCTTAGGCACCAAGGCAATGGGGCCGCCGTCAAACCAGAAGCGCGGGTTGAGGTAGCCATTGTTGTTTAGGTACTGGAGGAAGTCTTTTAGCCACAGCACCAGGGGGTTTTCCTCCTGCTGACCCCTGGCTCGGGCCAGGGCTCTGGCTGCGTCCAGAAGGCCAGCGCCGTAGAAGTTCTGTTTGTCACCGGGCACGGGGGCAGCCGACATCTTGAGGATGGCCTCCACCTTGTCCGGGTCTTTGATGCCCTGCGCCTGGATCAGGGCCGCTACGCCAGCCACATGGGGGGCAGCCATGCTGGTGCCTTGGAAGTAGGCAAAGATGGGCTCGTCGGGGTTGCGGCGGTTGATGGTCTGCTGCAGGATGCCGTATTCAGGGTGCTCGGGAGTCTTAGCCCCACCAGGAGCGGCAATATCCACGCCAACCCCGTAGTTGGAGTAGGGAGCTTTGCTGCCATCAGGGCCGGTGGCGGAGACCGCAATGACATGGGGATAGCGAGCCGGGTAGCTTACCTGGTTGGAGTTTTCGTTACCAGCAGCTGCAACTAGGGTCACTCCCTTGCTGTGGGCATAAGCTACCGCCTCTTCCATCAGTTGGGCGGAGGCACGACTACCCAAGCTGAGGTTGATGACGGTAGCGCCATGGTCAACCGCATAGCGGATCCCTTCCACCACATCCGAGAGGGAGCCAAAGCCGTTGGCATCCAGCACCCGCACCGGCATGATCTTGGCCTTGAAGGCGACCCCGGCCACGCCTAGGGCGTTGTTGGTGGATTGGGCGATGGTGCCCGCCACGTGAGTGCCGTGGCCATTGAGGTCGCTGGGATCCTCATCGTCATCCACAAAGTCGTAGCCCTTCACAAATTCGGTTTGGGCCAGATCTGGCACCCGTGTTACCCCGGTATCCACCACGGCTACCGTCACCCCTTCTCCCTGGGAAATGTCCCAGGCTGCGGGCATGCGGATGGCCCGCAGGTTCCACTGCTGGGAATAGAGGGGATCGTTGGGCACAAAAGCGGCCTGGAACTGGTAGTTGGGGTGGGCATACTCAACCAGGGCTTCCCGCTGAAGCCGCTGGATTAGCCGTCGTGTAGCTCTGGGGTGAGTGGCATCCCCATTGGCTAGGTAGATAACCTCTTGGCGGGCAAAGGCACTGTTGCTGCTGGGTTGCAGCGTTAAGTTGTACGCCTTGGCAAGGGCAGCAATCTCACTGGGAGTGGCTGTGTTGACAAAATTAATCACGATGCTGTCGTAAGGAGGGGATCCCTCGCCGCAGGCCGTCACCAGCAGGGCCATGAGGCCAGCGCAGCAGAGACCCAACCAGCGTCTAAGTTTCATCATGCACGCCCTCGGGATCCAAAAAAGTTGTTGCCACCAGTATGCCCTCTAGGTGGGCAATTGACCAGGAAGGAGCCTGCTGATCCTCTTCCCTGCAGCTGCCCAGACAGACCTCCCTCTGGCTGAATGTTGGCTTCCAGGGCATGATGGATCTGTAAGAGCTTGAAACACTTCTTAATATCAGTTTTCAGGATCTCGGCATTTGTAAAGAGAGGGAGCAGCATGAACATCCAGTGGCAAAGGATACTTTGCATCGGCGTGAGCTTTTGCCTGGGGCTGTGGATTGGGCTGGGTGGGGGATCCCCGCTCTGGGCCCAGCCTGCCCCGGCAGTAGTGCCGATGGAGTTGCCTCAGCCGCCGGTGCCGGTCTTGGATTTGGCGGATCAGTTGACCAGCAATCAGGAAGCGCAACTGGCCGAGCATCTAAACCAGCTGGAGAAGGAAACCGGCTGGAAGCTGCGCGTGCTAACCCAGTTTGACCAAACCCCAGGCCGCCAAGTGAAGGAGTACTGGGGCCTCAATGAGCGCAGCGTTTTGATGGTGGCCGATCCCAGGGGAGGCAACTTGCTGGCCTTTAACGTGGGGGATGCGGTGCGGGAGATCCTGCCGCGCACCTTTTGGATCGAGCTGCAGTCTCGCTTCGGCAACCAGTTCTATGTGCAGGAGCACGGCGCCCAGCAGGCCATTCTGGAAGCGGTTGATGTTTTGGAGCGCTGTTTTCGCCAAGGCGGTTGCCGGGTAGTGCCTGGGCTGCCGCAGGAGCAGTGGATCCTGACGCTGATTACCTCTATCCTAGGTGGAATCGTCTTTGGGTTCGCCGGCAAGCCCCGCCACGCGGAGGAGGTGTTTAACTGGCGTTGGGCTTTGCTCATTTCTCCCCTCTGGTTTATTTTGTTTGGGGCCTTTGGCCTCGGCCCCGTGGTTACCCGCACTCGGGATTGGCTGCCGGTGGTGCGCAATATCTTGGGCTTCCTGGCAGGAGCTTTGGTCATTTACCTAGCTCCCATTGCCCAGCCGGCGCCAGATCGCCAGTAACTTCCCTTCCCTCTTCCTGCTCTCCGCTAAATCCCCCCTGCTGGCAGGCAGGGGGCAATCTGCCAGAAAAGTGCTACTATGGGTAACTGAAGCTTGCTGATGTAGCTCAGTTGGTAGAGCACTCGACTTGTAATCGAGCGGTCGTCAGTTCGAATCTGACCATCAGCTTGGTGTTTCTGCTCTTTACCCAAGTCTGTTCGGCCCCTCTCTCTGGGGGGAGCCCAGCCTCTCTAGGGTCGGTTAGATTGGCTGGAGGGGTACCCCTGTCGAAGGAGAGGGTCAGCCCCCCCAGGGCAGCCACCTAGCCTTTGGGTTGTTGTTGTCTCCGGAGGTCTATGTCGGGTCTGCCAGCTGCTACGGTTCGTCGATTGCAAAAGCTACCCCAGATTCCTTCCGTGTGGGAAGGGGATCGCCACCGCCTGCCAGGCTCGCTAGTCGTTGGCTCCCAGACTTTTTCCAGCTTGGCCGAGGGGGAATGCATTCTCTGGGTGGACGGCGTCCAGGGGGTGGTGAGAGCTATGGAGGTGGTGCCTGCCGGCTCTGGCATGGAACCCATGGTGCGGGCCTTGATCGCGGCCATGGAGCGGCCCAATGGGGCCTTGCCGGCTCGTCCCCAGAAAATCGTCGTGCGCGACCGCGAGGTGCAGTTTTTCCTGCGCGGCATTCTGCACGAGCTGAATATCAAAGTGGAATACCAGCCAGAACTGCCGCTGATCGAGGAGATCCTGCAGAGTTTTGCTGAGGCTCAGGGGCAGATCCCACCACCTCTTCCAGAAGACTACGCAGAACTCGTGGCTGGCAAAGCCCTTGCCATCTGGCAGGATGCTCCCTGGGAGTATCTAGAGGATCACCAAATTCTGGCCATCGAGCTGCATCACTGGGACATCGAAACCCTCTACGTCTCGGTCTTGGGGCACTCAGGAAGGGAGTATGGAGTGCTTTTTTATCGCTCCCTGTCCTCCCTCAAACAGTTTCGCCAGCAGGCCGGCCAAGTGCACACTCCTGAGATGGAGGAAGCCTTTCTGAGGCAGGACTGTCTCTACCTCACCTTTCAACCTCGCCATCCCGAACTAGAAGACCTGCCAGACTTGGACTTGGCAGAACTGGATCCCGAGGAAATTGAGCCGAATTTCGGCACTATTCACCCGCTAGAGGGCTTGCGCGTTATTTTACAGGAAGAGGAGGCAGCGACCTTGGCGGTGGCCCTGGAGGCCTTGCATCGCTTTTTAAAGCAGTACCGCCGCAAGCTGGAAAAGGGCTTTCAGCCGTGTCAGGGGCAGTATTGCCTTCCCAATCCCCAAAGGGAGGGGGAAACCCTGCCCGTGCAGGTGCGCACCCTACCCGACGTAGCGGCAGAGCTGCTGGCGCTAGAAGCGGAGGACGAGAAACCCACCCAAGCCCTGCTCCGAGATGATCTGTTGCCTGAGGGAGCACAGCTGGGTCTGGGGCTGCTGCCGTGGGCCACGGTGGAGGTATTGCGCCGCGCAGGGCAAGTGCATCCCTTGCCGCAGAGCAAGCTGGTGCAGAGGGGGGAAGGGCTGCCGGTAGTGATTGTGCGCACCTCCCGCTCCAAGGCCAAGCAATTGATTGAAAATCTGCGCAGTGAGGGGGGCCCCCAGGGGGTGTGTTTCAATACGGGAGTGGATCCCTTCGATGGCCATCGCTACGAGCTGGAAATTGTCCAAACAGGCAACTGCGACCTGCACTTGTTTGGTGAATTTCCCGAAGACGATCCCGCCCACTCGATGGCTCGCAAGCGCTGGGAGCGGCGTTGCCGCGATACGGGAGGTTGCTGCGGGCTGGTGATAGCCATGGGGGCCAATTCCCAGCAGGCAGAGCTGCCAGTGCACCACATTTTGGCCCTGTTTGAGATGCAGGTCCTCAGCCCCAAGCGGTTAGGACTAGGTCCAATGGTGCGCGTTAGCCGACACAGCGGAGTAGCTTGGTAGCCCTCCGTCCCGCTAGCGCGAGCAGTGCGGGGCGGAAAAGCCTTCGAGCGACTTCCTCAAGGCTTTGCCTCTAGGAAGCGCCCTTGCGAGTCCGTCTGTGGACTAAGAAACGCTTGGCAGCGGGAGGAGTTAGGGAGTTGCTTGGCTTATCGGGGGCAGCAGATCCCAGGTATCCTGCCGGCGGAGGGGGGCTTTTCGGAGCTGGGCCAAGTTGGCGGAGCCAGTGCAAAAAGCAGCAATCCTCAGCTCTTCAATCACGGCGCGGAAACTCTCCACCACCGCCCGTGCTTGCCCTTGGGAGACAGCCTGCAGGGCAGGGGCGCCTATGCCTACCACATCGGCGCCTAGGCGGATGGCCTTGGCCACCTCGATGCCAGTACGGATGCCGCCGCTGGCCACCAGAGGCAAGTTGGGGAGAAGGCGGCGGATCTCCAGCAGGGCCAAGGCGGTGGGGATCCCCCAGTCCCGAAAGCTGTGAGCAATGCGTTTCTTAAAGGGATCAGTCTGGCGATAGGCCTCCACTTCGCTCCAACTGGTGCCGCCTGCCCCCGCTACGTCCAAAGCGGCCACACCACACTCGGCCAGCCGTTGCGCTACCTGGGCACTGAGGCCATTGCCAACTTCCTTGACCAGCACCGGCACCGGCAATTGGGCCACCAACTGCTCGATGCGGCGGTAGAGATTGCGCCAGTCGGGATCCCCCTGAGGCTGGACCGCTTCCTGGAGCGGGTTGAGGTGCAAAATAAGCCCATCCGCCTCAATCATCTCCACAGCCCGGCGGGCCTGCTCCAGACCATAGCCGTAATTCAGCTGCACAGCGCCTAGGTTGGCTAGCAGCAGAATATCCGGGGCCACCTGGCGCACCTGGTAAGTCCGGGCCAGCTCTGGGTGTTCCAAGGCTGCCCGCTGGGATCCCACCCCCATGGCAATGCCCAGCTCTTGAGCGGCAGCCGCCAGGTACAGGTTCAGCTCCCGGGCAGTATCTGTCCCCCCGGTCATGCTGCTAATTAGCAGCGGGGCCTGGAGGCGCTTCCCCAGAAATTGGCAACTGAGATCGATCTCCGGCAGCAGCAGCTCCGGCAGGGCCACGTGCTCGAAGAAAAACCGCTCAAATCCGGTGCGGATCCCTTTGGCCGTTACATCCTGCCGCAAGACAATGTCCAGGTGATCCTGCTTACGCTCAGAGATGGGAAGGGAAGCCTCGCTCATGGTTGAAAATCCCTACTGACGCAGCTGGTTTACTTGTTGATTGTGAACGCAGAGCGGCCCAGCTGCGCCAGCTTGCAACTTCTCCGACCCACTCAAAAATGCTGGAAGGCCTGCTGGCGGCCGAGGATCTGGCCGTTATCTAGCCACACCGTCCCCTGCGGATCCCAGCCGATGACTTCCCCAATCCAGGCTGCCCCTGGCAACTTTTCCAGCAGGTACTGAGCTAGGGAGGGCTCGGCGCTCAGAAGCAGCTGGAAGTCTTCCCCACCGTAGAGGGCCCACTCTAGGGCTTGGGCCGGAAAGGCCTGCCGCAGAGCCTCTGAAATGGGGATCCGCTCCGCCTCGATCCTCGCCGCTACCCCACTGGCCTGACACACCTGCACTAGAGCATCGGCTAAGCCATCGCTAGTGTCCATGCCGGCAATGCGCATAGGGTCAGGGATCGCTTCTAGAACTGGCAACAGGTCCAGGCGGGGGCGGGGGTATTGGTGGGCCTCAATCAACTGCTGCCGCTGGGCTGCCGGGGCTGCGGATCCCTGCTCAGGGTGAAGCAGCAACTCCAGGCCAGCCCGTGCATCGCCATGGGGTCCGGTGACGATAAGCCAATCGCCCGGCTGAGCCCGCTTGCGCTCAACAGCCCGCCCTGGCTGCACCGAGCCCAGCGCCGTAATGGCCACAAACCGCTGTGGGGAGCGGCACAAATCCCCTCCCACCACTTGGCATCCCCAGGAGGCGCAACAAGCCTGTATCCCCTGGTAGAGCTTCTCCACCCAGGCCACGGGTGTAGAGGCTGGCAAGCCCAGGCCTACAACCAACGCGTGGGGGCGAGCTCCCATCGCCGCTAAGTCCGACAAATTGGCGGTTACCGAGCGCCAGCCCACGGCATGGGGCGGGGTGGTCAAGTTGCTGAAGTGAACTCCTTCCACCAAGACATCGGTGGTTACCACCAACTGGCCTTTGGGAAAAGCCAACACTGCTGCATCGTCCCCCACCACTTGCTCGGGACAGTAGCGCTGCACCACCTGCAATAGCCCCGCTTCGCCAATGGCTGAAATTGGAAGGGGAGAGGGACGGGGAAACTCCTCAGGGGAATCAAGCCTTTGCGGATACACTTAGCTGGAAGAGTCTTGAAGACCCTACTTTGCAGACATGCAGGCAAGCGGCTTTAGCTGAAAGCCCACTCTCGGCAAGGGGTAGCTTTTCGGCGCCATCCCCTAGCTTTTGTGACCCATTTCGGCAGCTTGGAGTAAAGCCCTGGCCCGTTGCTGCTCCAACTTAGCCTGCAGGAGCTCCTGCTTGTCAGTGCTAGTGTTCAAAACTTGGTTGGCCTTCTCCAAAAGAGCTTGGGCCGCAGCCTTGTCGACTTGTTCTCCCCGCTCGGCCCGGTTGACCAGAACCGTTACCTCATTGTTTTCCACTTCTGCAAAGCCACCCATCACAGCAATGGCCACCCACCTGCCGTCGGCCTTAATCCGCATCACGCCGTTGCCGATGGCTGTTAGCAGGGGAGCGTGGTTGGTCAGAATACCCAGTTGGCCTGAGGTGGCAGGGAGGATCACTTCCTCAGCGGGGGCATCCCAGACAATGCGGTCGGGAGTGATCACGCGAACCATCAGCGTCACGACAAGTCTCCTGCAGCTAGCTGTTCCCATCCTACTGGATTGCGGTTGCACCCAGCTCTGTTCTTAGCCGAGCGCAAGACTTAACCCAAGCATAACCTCCTCTTTACTTCATCTGGAAAGGCAAGCAATAAAGTGTAGTCGAGAACACGGATTGGCTCTAAGGCCAACCTCTTGCCCTCCCTCAGCAGGGGAAAGGCCGCTAGCCAAAGTCAGAGTTTGCCCTAGCAACAGCGAGGCTAGCCCATGAGACCTGAAACGACGCCCAACCCCTGGGTCAAACAAGAGCGTCAGCTCCTGGAAGACCTCTACCGAGGCCGCAGCCTCTCTTCCTACAGCCCTCGCCAAATCATTCCTCTGCCGCCCGAAGAGTGGGTGATTGTGTGTCGAGGCGTGGTGCAGCTGAGTACTGTCTATGCCAATGGAAGTGAGGCCATTTTGGGCTTTGCTGGCCCCTCCATGCCCCTGGGATCCCCGCTGACGAGGTTGGATCCCTACCAGGCCAAGGCCTTGACTGCAGTCGATGTCTTGCGGCTGTCGTCAGCCGAGGTGGAAGCCTCAGAAAGCCTGAGTCAGGGGCTGCTCAAGCAGTTGGTGCGGCGACTGCGCCAAACCGAAGCGCTGCTGGCTCTGGCTGGGCGGCGGCGGGTGGAGGAGCGGCTGCGCCAGTTGCTGGTTCTGCTGGCGGTGGAGTTGGGATCCCCAATTGCGACGGGGGTGCGCCTGCAGGTGCGCCTTACCCACCAAGACTTGGCCAACACCATCGGCACTACCCGCGTTACCATCACCCGTCTTTTGAACCGTTTCCGCCAGCAGGGCTGGATCGCGGTGGACAAAAACCGTCATCTCATCATCAAGCTGGCCCAAACACCCTGATGGCTTTAAGCCTGGCGTTGGAGCTGTTGCAGGAGCCAGTTGGCGGCAGCAGTGTTGGTCTGGCTGGGCAGGCGTTCCAGAGCCTGTTCAAGCAGGGCTATCGGCAAGCCTGCCAGCACCTGTGACTGGGCAATGGCCCGATAGCGCCCATCCTCGGCCAGGGCAAAGGCAGAAACACGCCGCCCCTTGACGTCAATGACCCAGTACTCAGGAATGCCCAGACTGGCATAAAGCTGCTTCTGCTCGTCCAGGTCGAGAGCAAGGGTAGTGTCGGCAATCTCGCCCACCAGGTCAGGGGGTCTTTGGAAACGCAAATCAATCCGCCGCGGCTCGCCGGCTTGGTACCTGGGGATGTTCTCCCCTTTGTAGAGCACTAGGTCAGGGGCACAGGCATGGGTTTCTGGGTACTCAATCAGACAGCGACCGTAGGACTGCAGTGGCACATCCGGGTGCAGAAAGGCCCAAAACCCAAAAATGATGGTGATGAAATCGCTGACGGAGGCGTGCTCTGGCCCTTCTTTGCCCCTGTTGACCCACAACCAGCCCCGATGAAAGGAGAGTTTTTGCCACTCCAGGTCAGGATGGCTGCGAATGGCCACATAGTCCTGCCAAGTGGCGTCGTGCCGCTCGAGGATGGGGGGGTGGCTGGCTTTGAGGCAAGAACCATCGCTCTCCCCTCAGGGGGTTTCCCTCAAGCCTATCATCAGCCCTCGAGAAGTCGCTGCTTCCGCTCCAGAGAAGCAGGCTAGGGTCGGCCAGAAGCCTCAAAAGGTCAGGAAACCTGCCGGGATCCCTACCTTGGCAGCGGGTCTTTGCGCCAAGCCTGGGGCTGTTGGAACTTGTACAGATCCCGGATCAGCCGCACCCAGCCATCGGCCATGGACTCCACCAAAAGTTTGCCTTTTTCCGGCGTGGCGGCCGTGGCATCCCCCAGGACACCACTCCGGCTGAGGTCGCGAGTTGTCCAGGCAAAAGAGATCCGCCCTTCCAGACTAATCAGGCTGTCTTCCGGCAGATCCTGAGGGTACTCGCAGACCAAGCGGTCAGTTCGCACTGCCTCGGGCAACAGGTACATCAGCATGCTGGTCTCGCCATCGCCAGCGTGAATGCCCAATTCCCGCTCTTTTTCCGTCATCAGCTCCTGGCCTTGGTGGGGAACGCGCCAGACGGAGATGGGGAAAAGGAGGAAGTCTTCGTACTTCTGGTGCAGGTCGCGGGCCACAATCTGCAGCACCTCAGGTTGGCCACCGTGGGAGTTGAGGAACACCAGCTTGCGAAACCCGGCCCGGTAAATGCTTTCAGCCACTTCGGTTAGCAGGGCCATCAGGGTTTGGGCTGAGAGGGTGATGGTGCCTGGGAAATGCCAGTGCTCGTTGGCCTTGCCATAGCACTGGGTGGGCAGAACGTAAGCCGGGATCTCCGGCTCCAGTTTTTCCATAGCCCGCCCGATGATTGCCGTGCCGATGCAGGCATCCACCACCAAGGGCAGGTGGGGCCCATGCTGCTCGATCGAGGCTACGGGCTGGATGATCACCACCTTCTCTTTGTGGGGCATGGCCTGGATCTCCGTCCAGGTCAGGTAGGGAAAAAAGCGGTGGGGCGGGATAAAGGTGTGCATCATGGCGGGATCCGTCCAAGTCTGCTAAAGAAGCTACCTGCCACCATGCCACAAGATTGGCGATCCCCTCGCAGAACCCGAGAAGACGTAAGATGTAGTGTGTCTCGTTCGTTCCTCAGGGAAAGCCTGCCGTCCCATGACGCTATGGCCCTGTCTGCCTGCTCAATGGGGCTCCAGTGAGGAGCCCCCCCTTAGAGGACGTCCTCTGCCTGCTGGGACGGAAGTAGAGAGTGCCCCCACCTCGCCCCGCCGCCTTCTAGCTCTGCCGGGGCCGCAAGCCACGCTCTATGGGGAGCTGATTCAGGTTTCTCTTCACCCTCTTGAGGCGGGATCCCCAGCCCTCCTCTGGGTACGGCCCCTCTTGCTCCAGCAGGGATCCCAAGTGTGGAACCTGCGATCCACCTCGGACTTGCTCTGGCCGGCTGACGGCTTTGTTGCGGCCTACGCCGAGGAGGTACTGCCCCTGCTCGAGCAGGCCAGGGATCCCTTGCCCCATGAGGCCCGCCAGTGGCTGCAGGCGTTCTTGCAGCAGGTCTGGCAGAGCTAGGCTTTCAGGGACTCCGTTCCGCTGTCGCCAACGGCTAAGCTCTGCAGAGCCGATTCCAACCGCACCAGCGCCTCGTCAATCTCCTTTGGCGTGACGATCAAGGGGGGCACAAAGCGCACCACCTGGGATCCTGCTGGTACCAGCAGTAGTCCCTGCTCCAGGGCCGCCCTGACCACCTCAGCCGCCGGGATCCGCATGACCAGGCCCTGGATCAGGCCCCAGCCGCGCACCTCCTGCACAAGCTGGGGGAACTGCTCCGCCAAGCGGGATAGACCCTGGCGCAGATAGTCCCCCGTCTGCTGGGCATTCCACACCAAGCTCTCCGCCATTAGGGTGTGGCAAACCGCCAGGCCCACCGCACAGGCCAAGGGATTGCCGCCAAAGGTGCTGGCGTGATCCCCCGGCTGAAACACGGCACAAAACTCTTTGGCCAAGAGGGCGCCAATCGGGATCCCACCCGCCAAGCCCTTGGCCAGGGTAAACACATCCGGCTCGATTCCCAGGTTGCAGTAGCCCCAGAGCCTGCCGGTGCGGCCCATCCCCACCTGCACCTCATCCAACATCAGCAGAATGCCCCGCTCACGGCAGACCCGGCGCAGCCACTGGAAGTAGGCGGGATCCCCGGGCACAACCCCTCCCTCCCCCTGCAGCGGCTCCAGGAGCACGGCACACACCCGCTCGCCCCAGCGCTCCAGCACCGCCGCCGTACCCTCGATATCGTTGTAGGGAACGTAATCAAAGCCGGGCACCAAGGGAGCAAAGTCTTTCTGGTACTTGGGCTGGCCGGTGGCCGTGAGGGCAGCCAGGGTGCGTCCATGAAAGCTGGCCTGGGCGGTGAGGATCACCGGATCTTGGATCCCGCGTACCGTATGGGCGTATTTGCGGGCCAGCTTGATGGCGCCTTCATTGGCTTCTGCCCCCGAGTTGCAGAAAAACACCTTGTCAGCACAGGAGTGCTGGGTTAGCCATTGGGCCAGCTGCGCCTGGGGTCGGTTGTAGTAGAGGTTGGAAACATGGTGCAACTGTTGTGCCTGCTGGGTGAGGGCCTGAATCCAAGCGGGGTGGGCATGTCCCAGGGTGCAGGTAGCAATGCCGGCCACAAAATCCAGGTACTCCCGCCCCTCCTCATCCCAAACCCGGCAGCCTTCCCCCCGCACCAAGGTCAAAGGGTAGCGAGCATAGGTGGACATCACATGCCGATTGAACAGCTCGGCGGTTGTCGCGGATCCCAAGGTGGCCTCAACGCTTAGCGGCGGCATGGCAGAGGGACAATAGGCAGTGCTTTGAGTGTATCACTCTGGTCGGGGATGATATTCTGGCAAGGAGATCCACTCCCATGGGGCGACGGGGGGTAACAGTCTGGTTTACGGGGCTAAGTGGGGCAGGCAAAACCACCCTCAGCTGCGGCGTGGCCCAGCAGTTGCAGGCTCTGGGGCTGCCGGTGGAAGTGCTCGACGGCGACCTGGTGCGGCAACACCTCACCAAAGGGCTGGGGTTTAGCAAAGAAGATCGGGATGAGAACGTTCGCCGCATTGGCTTTGTGGCCGAGATGCTGACCCGCCACGGGGTAATCGTGCTGGTGTCAGCCATCTCCCCCTACCGGGCCACCCGGCAAGAGGTGCGGCAGCGCATCGGCAACTTCATCGAGGTCTTTGTAGATGCCCCCCTGGAGGTGTGCGAGCAGCGCGATGTCAAGGGCCTCTACCGCAAGGCGCGGGCAGGGCTCATCCAGCACTTTACCGGCATCGACGATCCCTACGAGCCGCCGGAATGCCCGGAGGTGGTGTGCAAAACCGCTGAGCAAAGCATCTCTGAGTGTATTGAGCTGGTGATGCACAGCCTAAAAAGCCGCGGCTATCTCCCTTAGAGCTCTCGCTTCTTGGGGCAAGCGTGAACCTGGCGGATCGGGGATCCCTTGTGGGAAGATGTAAACAAGCATTTCGTTGCTAAGAAGCAAGGTAGCTATGGCAGTTATTCGTGGCGGACGAACCTCTGTGCTGCGGGGCAGTAGCGAAGGAAACCCTGCCAAGTTTCTGGAAATGGCCAGCTCTCTAATCAACCTCCGCACCCGCCAAGGCAGTGGCAAAAAGGTTCAAGATCGCTCCTCCTACGGCAAAGCAGGCAACCCCCAAGAGTTTCTGCAGATGGCCATCGAGTTGCGTCAATCCCTAGAGCAACGGGGACGGTAGCCATTTCCCTAGGCTAGGGATCCCCGTCCGGCTAACCTGGCCGGGCGCTTTTGTTTTTGCTCTTTGACTTCAGGCTCTGCAGCTCCTTAGCCACGGGGAAGAATAACCAGCCAATCTTGGGGGGGTGCAAGCAACATGCAGAACAAAGGCTTTTGGCTGGTCGGGATCCTGGGGGTAACCCTGGATCAGGTGACCAAGCGCTGGGCGGCGGAGCGGCTGCTGCCGGGCCCGGAAATCCAGCTATGGCCAGGGGTATTTCACCTCACCTACGTAGAAAACACCGGCGCTGCCTGGAGCCTGTTTGCCGACTCGGCGCAGCTTCTCAAATGGGTCTCGCTGGGGGTGGCAGTAGCCCTGGCGCTTCTAGCCCTGCGCAGCAGCCTTAGCCTTTGGGAGCAGGCAGGCTATGGTCTAGTCTGGGCAGGAGCAGTGGGGAACGGTATCGACCGCTTTCTCAACGGCTACGTAGTGGATTTTTTCAATTTCGTCTGGATTGGCTTCCCCGTGTTTAATCTCGCTGACGTGTGCATCAACCTCGGAGTGGCCTGCCTAGTCGTCGGTCTATGGCAGGGCGGCCCAAAGAAATCCCTGCGCAAATCCGACTAAGCTGCCTATTTACCCCCACCCAACGGTCTTTCCCTCAGCCTGGGAAGGGGAGGGGGGAGCTGGCGGTGCACTCCACCACAACCCCAGAGCTGGCCCCAATCCCAGGAGCAGACCCAACCCCGCCGGCGCAACAATACCTGATCCCAAGCTCATCAGCAGGGCAAAGGCAAAATTGGCTCCATAGAGCACCAGTGGCCCCAGCAACTGGCGGCGGTTGAGGACAGGCTGATCTTTTCCCCAGAGGAGGTTGGCTACAGTCATGAAGGCCGCCCCTGTCAGCATCCAACCGCCGAAGTTTTGCAGCGGCATGCCGAAGAAAGGCCCCGGTTGAAGCCACATCCAGAAGGGAATGGGGCCGCGGGTCATGGCGGGATCTAGCACAAAGTCCCAGGCAGTGAGCAACAGCGCCCCCAACAGGATGGCCTCGAAGTGAATTAGCCAGTGGCGCCCTGCCTGCAGCGCCACCCGTGCCAACAGGTAGGCCGATAACCCCACGTAGAACCAGGACAAGGGGATCGTAAAAGGAACCAAGCCGGCAATCTTGTAGCCCAGCCCACTGAGGTAGCCGTAGTTGCCAAAGGGGATCCCCGTGCTGGTGCCCAGCAGCTCGCTGGCCAAGGAAATGCCCACCGCCGGGATCAGAAACATCAACAGGCGCCGCACCCCAAGGAGGCGGGATCCCATCAGAGCTGCTGCCAGCGCCCCGAACACCATGTAGGCAACGCCGCCATTGCCCATGCTCCAGGAGAAGGCTTGTAGACCAATAGGGGGCAAACTGGCCACCCACTCAGGATGCGGTACAACCCACAGTAGGCCCACCAGCCCGAAGAGCAAGGAGAGAAGGTGCAAGCCTAGCGCTAGGGCTTCCAACCCCCGCCAGATTGATCCCGACCCAAGGAGAACACCTCGCCGGTGAGAAAACGGGAAAGGCAGGCTAACAAGGACACTAGAGGAAGAGGATAACAGCCAACGCATGAGAAGCTCCCGCAGGGTGGTTGGTCAGAGCTGCCTCGCCTCCCCTAAGCTTGGGCAGCGGCTGAGGAGAAAAGCAGATGGCCAAAAGAGACGCAGTACCCAAAGCAAACCGCCTGGCCTGCCCAGGGTATTCCTGTTGATATTTTGCTGCCTGTTGTATCAATTTGTAAACATCCTGCCTGGTTTTCCCTTCCCTTCCTCCTGGGCAGGGGAACCCCTAGGGGGAGTGTACGCCCAGTTGAGCCGGGCTGTGGAGCGCCGGGACTGGGCGCAAGCCTTGCGCCTGGTGGATCTTCTGCTGCAGCAGTTGCAGGATCCCGCTCTACGTCAGGATCTGGAGAGCTATCGGGGGCAGCTGGAGAGCTATCATCGTGCTCAGGGGGATCCGCCACCACTCCAGTGGCCGCTTTTGCACAAGCCCTTTGTCGGGGAGTTTCCGGTTACCAACCTCTTCGACCACGATGTGCCTCTGGGGGAGGGAGACGGCAATGGGCGGTTTGTCAGCGGACAGGGCCAGGTTTGGACCCCCAGTCCCCAGCACCCCTGCGGCAAAAGCGACGGCCACGCCGGCTACGATTGGGCCATGCCGGTAGGCACTCCCATCCTGGCCGCTGCTGCCGGGCGGGTTACCGTAGCGCGCCCGGAGCCAGCGTTTTTCTGCCCTGCCTTGGGCCGCCCGGTCAGGGGGTTGCGGGTGCGCATCCTGCACGAAGGGGGATCCCCTGGCGGGATCCGCCTGGAAACCCTCTACGCTCACCTTAGCCAAATCTGGGTACACGAGGGGCAGAGGGTGGCAGCTGGAGAGGAGATTGGCCTGTCAGGGGAAAGTGGCTGTGCCAGTGGGCCTCATCTCCACTTTGAGGTGCGCCGCCTTGACCAAACCAATTCCGGCCAGCCCGCCCCCGTCGATCCCTACGGCTGGTTTGGGCCTGGCCTGGATCCCTGGAGTCTGCATCCCCTAGGAGCCGAAAGCCTGTTTCTCTGGCAGGTGGGCCAAGCGCCCAGCCTGGGCGTCTGCTGGCAGGCTCAGCAGCTCTCTGATCACCCTCAATAGGCTGGAGACGTTTCCCTCACCCCCGACCCCTCTCCCAGTGGGAGAGGGGAGTTGCAAGGGACTGCTTCGCGGCAATTTGGAACGAATCCTGGTGGTCTATGCCTTGTCGCCAGACTTGGGATGCTACAGATCACGGCGGACAAAGCCATCTCCCTCCCATTGGTAGAGAGTGGCGCGCAAGTCGCGGTTAGCTCCCGGCACGCTGGAGATGACCAGGATCCCTTGGGAGCTGACCCGCAAGCTGGCATTGTTTAAATCTGTCACGCTCAGCAGCGGCACAAACCCCTCCGCTCGGTGTTCCAAGACCAAGACAGACCGCAGCAGGCTGATGCCCCCTCGCTCGGTGAGCAGCACCAACTTGGGCTGGGCGCTGGAGGTGATGTCGGTGCGCAGCTGCGCCTCCACCAACCGTCCGGGGATCGGCTCAGCCGTGTGGAGCAGGCGAAAATCGTATCCTCCCTGATGTCTGAAGCTGAGAACCCGCACCACTGGCTCCACTGTCGGCTGCCGCTGGATTTCAAACACGGCCACCACATCCTGACGATCGGAAGCGGTGAGGCTGGCCGGAAACAGGCGCAGGTTTTCGCCGCGATTGCCGCGGATGAACTCCCACCAGATGGATTGACGAAATAGGGCAACCACTCCCTCGCGCGCGCTGCCCCCCTCAGAGACAGCCGGCAACAGCGGAAGCAGCGGCTGGGGGTAGGCAGAGTGAACAGCAAGCGGTAGCGCCAGAGCCAAGGCCGCTCCCCAACTTATCCGAGCCCAGCAATCCAAGGGCTTTCGCATACTTCCCCACTCCTCGACCCTAAGATTCTAAGAGATTGCCCGGTTTTTCTAAGAGACAGTTGGCGGTTTCCTCAAGCAGGATCTCTAGAACTGGGCCAGGGCAAAAAGCGATAGCCTGCCTCTTCAACCGCAGCAACGATATCTGGCAAAGCTTCCGCAGTATGGGGCCAGCGGTCGTGCAGCAGCAAAACCAGGGGTTGCTCAGAGGCTTTCATCACCGACAACTGGGATCGAACCCGCTCCAAAAGCTGGTCTGCTGTTTGGCCAGCATAGGCATCCTCGGGACTGAGGTTCCAGTAGAGAACCTGATACCCTGCCTGTTCCAAAGCGCGACGTAAAGCAGAGTCTAGGCGGAAACCGCCCGGTGGGCGAACCACCAGTTGGGGATCCAAGCCCAACCTCTTGAGCAGTTGGGTTGTCTGATCCACCTCGGCATAGAATATCTCGTCGCTGCTGTAGAGGCGTCGATAGTCGTGAGTAAACGTGTGGTTGGCTATCGTGTGGTGGTGGGTTTGAATAGCTTTGGCCAGCTCTGGAAAGCGAGAAACGTGATTGCCGATGAGAAAGAATGTAGCCGGCACTTGTAGCTGATCCAAAACTTGCAAAAGGCGAGGTGTGGACTGAGGCCAAGGTCCATCGTCAATGGTGAGAAAGGCAGAGCGAGGTGGCACTTCCAACAAAGGCCCCAGCGCCTCTTCCAAAGGCAGTTGCAAAGGCCGGCTATTTTCCAGCGGATCGAGCAAAGTGGGATCCGCTGTCCAGCCATGCTGCAAAAACACCTCTACCTGGGCAGGTGCAGGGGTGATCAGCAGGCGCCCAGTCTGTTCGTCTCGGTTGCCCCAGCTCAGCCGATAGGGCAGCCCCGCAGCAACTTCAACCGTTGTCGAGCGGGTGATGACTGCATAGGGAATATCAATTAAATAATGCCCGTTCACCCGCTCTTGGTGAACCCAAGCAGCGGAAGGAGCCGATAGATAAACCAGCAGGTCTTGGGGATTGCTGCCGCGCACAACGCGAACGCTCTCGATCGGGAGAATGGGAGCGTATTCTGAGGCTAGAGTCAGGTTCAGATCAAAAAAAGACTGGGCCTCTACCGCGTAGTAATGCAGCCCTACTAATAGGAAAACCAAAAAAAAGATCGCCGCTTTCAGAGAATGCATGGGAGTTTCTCGGGGCTTCGCAACAATCATAGGGCAGAAGACCATCCCAGCTCCCTCAAAAGGGCGGAATGAGCCCAAGCTAAGAGCGCAGGCGCTCTTCCCATTTACGAGCGGGCGAGGCCCGGCGGATGTCCCGCCAAATGGCGGTTGCAGCCAGCGCCCCGTCGGCAACGGCAATCGCCACCTGATTGAGGCCCTGCTTCAAATCCCCTACCGCGAAGAGCCGCGGATGGGTGGTGCGGCACCACTCGTCGGTCACGAGGTTTTCGCCCTGCCAGCGCAAATTGGGGATCCCTTTCAAATAGTCGTTGTGGGATTTGGCTCCCATGGCCACCAGGCCGGTGGTTGCCTCGATGTAGGTGCCATCCTCGAGCTCTACACCCCGCAGCTGGTGGTTCTCGCCCAGAAAGCGGCGAATGGGAGATTCGTAAAGGGGATAGCCGTGCTCGGCCAGTTTTTTGCGCATCTCAGGGCCAACCGAGCACAGGCCGTGGGTCAACACTGAGATATAGGGCGTAAACCAGTTGAGGACAAAAGCCGTATTAATTCGATCTTCTGAATTGACAATCAAAACTGCCTTCTGATCCCGCATTTCGTAACCATCGCAGATCATGCAGACATGAAGCGAGTAGCCTGCATATTCGTAGACATTTTGCATATCAGGCAATTGGGGCAAATAATCGATAATGCCCGTTGCTGCAATCAAATATTTGCTGCGAAAAACAGGGTAGATACTGTTGACTTTTCCCACTTTGACCTTGACAGCAAAAAGGTCTCCCTCATCTGTGACATCTTCCACAAAGCCCCCTAGATAGTCCACCCCCAAGCTGAGGGCGTGCTCCCTCCCCTGTCGCAACAGCTCTCGTCCTGGCGTGTTTGGCGGCAGGCCCAGATAGTTGCGCAAATCCTGCATCCAGAAAGAGCGGCCTCTGCCCTTTTCCACCACCAGGCAGCTTAAGCCGTAGCGGGCCAGGTAAATGGCTGCCGACAGCCCCCCTGCGCCACCACCGGCAACAATAACGTCGTAGATTTTGTTCAGGCCAACTTCTAGGTTCCTGCTGTCCAGTTTCATAGACGGGATCCCCCCACAAGCTTTCTACCGGATAAGATTGCGGCCCCAACAAGAAATCCGCAGCTCTAACTATCCTGTTCACGCCTCCCCTCTCTATTGAGGCTAAGGCGTGTCGAAGGGGGAAGGGAGCAGTCCCAGCAGCTGTCTAGAATGGGGGCTGAACCCTCTGTTAGGAGAAGAGCCCTATGCCTGGCATCTTAGCCGCCCTTGCCCTCATCTTTATCGGCTACCTGTTCAACTCGGTCAAGATCATCAGCCAGGGCTATGAAGCGCTGGTAGAGCGTTTGGGGAGGTTTCACCGCAAGCTGACACCCGGGTTGCACATCATTTTTCCTCCCATCGACAGGATTGTGTTCAAGGAAACTATCCGCGAGAAGGTGCTGGACGTGCCGCCGCAGCAGTGCATCACCAGCGACAACGTTTCCCTGATGGCGGATGCGGTGGTTTACTGGCGTATCACGGATATGATCAAGGCCCGCTACGCCGTAGAGGATGTGCAGCGGGCTTTGGTGAACTTGGTGCTAACGGCGCTGCGGGCGGAGATTGGCCGCATGGACTTGGATCAGACCTTTTCCTCCCGCGCCGAGATCAATGCCCGCCTTTTGGCAGAGCTGGATGAGGCCACGGATCCCTGGGGGATCAAGATCACCCGCGTGGAAGTTAGGGATATTCAACCCTCCAAGACGGTGCAGGATTCAATGGAAAAGCAGATGGCTGCCGAGCGGGAGAAGCGGGCCGCCATCCTCAGGTCGGAAGGGGAGCAGCAGGCCAGCATTAACCAAGCGGCAGGGGCTGCCAAAGCCCAACTCCTGCGGGCAGAAGCCGAAAAACGGCAGCGACTGCTCTTGGCCGAGGGTACTGCTGAGGCCATCAGAACCATCGCCGCTGCCTTGCAAGAGCACCCCCAGGCGGCCAACGCCTTGCAATACCTGATGGCCCAAAACTACATCGATATGGGCCTCAAGGTGGGCAGCAGCCCCAGCGCCAAGGTAATCTTTATGGATCCCAATTCCATCCCCGGCACCCTGCAAGGGTTGCTTTCGATGGTGGACATCTCCAAAGTTAGCCAGGGATCCAGCTCCCCGACTTCCGAGGTCCCGCAATTGCGTACTTCGGCGGCGCCCTCGTCTAACCTTGAGATCCCTTCGCTTGATTCTTGAAAGTCAACGCCATGTCTGTAGATCCCGCTTGGTTGTTGGTGGGACAGGTGGTGGCGGCCCATGGCCTGCGGGGCTGGCTGCGGGTCAAGTGTTGGTCGGATTTTCCGGAGCGCCTCACCCAGCCAGGGCCCCGCTGGCTGCAGCGAGCCACAGACCCTGAGCCGCTGCTGCATTCCCTAGTTGAGGGGCAGTTTTTTCCTGGCAAGGGCCTATACCTAGTGCGGCTAGAAGGGATTTCCAATCGGACGGCAGCAGAGGCTTGGGTGGGAGCTAAGGTGCTGGTGCCAGCTTCCCAGCGCCCGTCCCTGGGACCGGAGGAGTACCACTACCGCGATCTCATCGGCCTGGCCGTCTACCATCAGGGGCAGCTGCTGGGGCATGTCTCGGCAATCTGGGCTGTCGGCCAAGATGTGCTGGAGATCTCCACCCCCGACCAGCGGCAGGTGTTGATCCCCTTCGTGAAAGCTCTGGTGCCGGTTGTGGACCTGGAAAAAGGTGAGCTGCAGGTGCAGCCGCCGCCGGGCTTGCTGGAGAGCTTCCTTGGCCAAACCAGATAACTCTCCTGCATCCCCTAGCCAAGTCGGCCCTCAGGGGCCGCTCTTTTGCCCTTCTAGGCTTTTGTGCTATCCTGGCAGCAGTATTTTGGGGGTACTGGACCCATCTCTGGCCTCGGAGGTCAATTTTTCCGGACTCGTGTTAGCGGGGCTGCGGTTGCTTTTCCACTGGGGTTGAAAATGACAGAAAACTACGGTGCAGAGCAGATCCAAGTTCTAGAAGGCTTGGAGGCTGTGCGCAGGCGGCCTGGTATGTACATTGGCTCTACTGGGCCGAAGGGATTGCACCACCTGGTGTACGAGGTGGTGGACAACTCCGTCGATGAGGCCCTGGCCGGCTACTGCGACGAGATTCAGGTTACCCTCTACCCCGATGGCTCGGTGTCGGTGCTGGACAATGGCCGCGGCATCCCAGTAGATATCCACCCCAAAACCGGTCAGTCGGCGTTGGTAACGGTCATGACCGTATTGCACGCCGGCGGCAAGTTTGGAGGGGGCGGCTACAAGGTCTCCGGGGGGCTGCACGGCGTTGGGGTGTCGGTGGTGAATGCCCTCTCGGAGTGGTTGGAGGCCAGAGTCTGGCGGGAGGGCAGGGTTTACTTTCAGCGCTTTGAGCGGGGGGCGGCGGTGGGATCCCTCAAGTCCGAGCCGCAGCCGGCAGGGGCCCAGCGGCGGGGTACCGAGGTGCGCTTTAAGCCGGATGAGCTTATCTTCCCGGAGCGGGAGTTTGACTATGCCGTGCTGGCTGCTCGTCTGCGGGAGCTGGCCTATCTCAATGCCGGCTTGAAAATCATCTTTAGCGATCTGCGGCGGGATCCGCCTCAGCGGGAAGTCTATCAATTTGCGGGCGGCATCCGGGAATATGTGGCTTTTATCAACCAAGAAAAGACCCCCATCCACCCCGATATCATCTATGTGCGCGGGGAGCGGGATGGCGTTGAGGTGGAAGCAGCCTTGCAGTGGTGTGCGGATGTCTACACCGACACGGTAATTGGCTTTGCCAACAACATCCGTACCACCGAAGGGGGCACCCACTTGGAGGGATTGAAGACTGCCCTTACCCTTACCATCAACAGCCAAGCCCGCAAGCTGAACAAGCTCAAAGAGTCCGACAGCAACCTGGCGGGAGAAAACGTGCGGGAGGGCCTGACGGCCATCCTCTCGGTCAAGGTGCCCAACCCTGAGTTTGAGGGGCAAACCAAAACCAAGCTGGGCAACACCGAGGTGCGGGGCATTGTCCAAACCCTTGTCTCGGAGGCCCTCGCGGAATATCTGGAGTTCAACCCCAACGTGGCGAGGGGGATCGTCGATAAGGCCATCCAGTCCTTCAACGCGGCCGAAGCGGCCCGCCGGGCCCGGGAGCTGGTGCGCCGCAAGTCGGCTCTGGAATCTTCCACACTGCCGGGGAAACTGGCTGACTGCAGTTGCCGGGATCCGGCGGAGTCAGAGGTGTACTTGGTGGAGGGCGACTCGGCAGGGGGCAGCGCCAAGCAGGGACGGGATCGCCAGTTTCAGGCGGTGCTGCCTTTGCGGGGCAAGATCCTCAACATCGAGAAGGCAGATCCCGCCAAGATCTACAAAAACGCCGAGATTCAGGCCCTGATTACAGCGCTGGGCCTGGGGGTCAAGGGCGAGGAGTTCGATCCCAGCCAACTGCGCTACCACCGCATCATCCTCATGACCGACGCCGATGTGGATGGCAGTCACATCCGCACCCTGCTGCTTACCTTCTTTTACCGCTATCAGAAGGCGCTCTTGGAGCAGGGCTACGTCTACATTGCCTGCCCGCCCCTCTATAAGATTGAGTGGGGCCGCAACAACGTGCGCTACTGCTACAACGAGGCTGAGAAAGAGCAAGTCCTGCGCAGCCTGCCGGCCAACACCAAGTACACCATCCAGCGCTTCAAGGGCTTGGGGGAAATGATGCCAGAGCAGCTCTGGGAAACCACCATGAACCCGGCAACGCGCGTCCTCAAGCAGATTACCATCGAAGACGCCGCAGAGGCGGATCGCATTTTCACCATCCTCATGGGGGATGCCGTTGGCCCGCGGCGGGAGTTCATCGAGGCCCACAGTGGCCAGTTGGAACTGGCGGCTCTGGATATTTGATGGGATTAGTCCACGGGGGAGATGTGGTAGCTGCCATCGGCCTGCACCCAGGCAATCTCCGGGATCCGACACTGGCGGGCATAGGCCTCGATTTCTTCGGGGGAGCGATCCAGCAGCTCCAGCTCCACCGCCTCTGACTCCCGCCAGCGGGCGGCCAAGGCCAGTGCTGCCGGGATCCCTGCCGGCACCAGCGGCACCACTAAGCGCCTACAGGCGGTTGCCTCAGGCTGGGGATCAGGGGGCAAAAGCCGCAGCAGGGTATCCGGCAGGAGGGTAAAGCCGATCCCTGGCTGCTCAACTTGCTGCGGACTGTAGAGGGCATAGAGCTGGTCGTAGCGCCCGCCTAGAGCAATGACCTCCCCCCCCACCACTGCCTGGAAGACAATGCCGGTGTAGTAGGCCAGAGTTTGCAGCAAGCTTAGATCCAGCACCACCCGCACCTGCTGGGCTTCCAGGATCTGGCACAACTGCCGCAGATCCCGCAACCGCTCCGGGGGCACAGGAAGCTGGGCAAGCTGAGGTAGGACCTGCTCAGGCTGGCCGCGCAATCCCAGAATCTGCAAGCCAATCTGGCGGGCCGCCTCTGGCAGAGGAGCCGATTCCAGGTAAACGTAGTCAAGCTGGGCAATGGCGCGGCGCACTGCTGCCTGGGCCTTGGGAGCCACGGCGTTGAGCAGGCTCTCAGTCAGGCCCACATCTCCCAATAGCAGCGTCCAGCTGCGGATGCCAACAGCGCGCACGCAATCGGCCAAAAGCAGCAAGATCTCAGCGTCGGCCAACCATCCTCCCGCGCCAATGAGCTCCACCCCCGACTGGAAAAACTCCTGGCTGCTGTAGGATCCCTCCTCCCGCTGGCTGTTGCGGAAGACACTGCCGTGGTAATAAAGCCGCAGGGGCAGAGGCCCGCCCGCCAGCCGGGTAGCCGCTGCCCGCACAATGGAGGCAGTAAACTCGGGACGCAGCCCCAGCATTGTCCCTTCCCCATCCCGCAGTTGCAGCACGGCTTCGCCGCGGATGGATCCCCCAGCCAGCAGGGTCTCTAACCGCTCTAGGGTGGGGGTGATGATGCGTTGGTAGCCGTGGCGGCGAAAAACCTGGGTTAGCTGCGCCTCCAGCCTTTCCCGCCGCTGGACTTCCCGCGGCAAGAAGTCGCGGACGCCACTGGGGGGGCGTAGGGAACTGGCTTCAGGGCGAAGGTCCCGCAGCCACTCTGCACCGCCGGGGCAGTCGTACACAGGCCAACTCCGACAGGCTGTCCTGCCGCATCCTACCACTGGAGTAGAGCAGATTAAGTCTCCTCCGCAAGAGGCCGGGGAAAGTCAGGCCACGTCCAGAGGGGATCGGTGGAACGCACCCGGTGCATCCCCGCTGCCGCAAAGCGGGCAAAGGCTGCCTCCGCCTGCTCGCTAAAGTCAACCACGCCGGGGATCACTACCGGCGAGGTGCAGTCTTCCAGAAGGTAGACCCTCCTGGCTAGGCTGGGATCTCTGGCCTGAATCTCCTGCAGTAGGTCGCTCACCGTCCAGGCAACGCAGTGGCTTTTGGCTTGGCCAGCTACAATGAGGGCATCAAATTCCAGGAGGTGGCGGATAAGGGATTCATTTTTCTCGCCGACGGGATCCCCCTCCGGCCCCGTCAAGACCTCCGGGCTGAGGGCAGAGTAATTTTCCGTCAGGGGGTTGGCTCCCTTGAGCTGGAAGCTGGGCTGGCTGCCGCGGGCAATGGTGTGGAAGAAGATCGCCTCCTCCACTGCCGGCACCAGGGCATGGCCAATCCCCCCTAGCATGGAATGGTAGGGCCAGACAATGAGGGGATATTTCCCCCCTTTCTCCAGTTGCTCGGCATAGTGGAGGGCATAGGCCTGCAGCCGCGTCAGATCCCCCTGGGTGAGGTTGGCGGCCAGGGCAGGGTTGACCCGCCAGCGTCCTGAGCGAATCTCGGCTGCCGAGATGGCGGTAGCCGGCTCGGGATGGGATCCCTGGGCGTCTACCCAGAAGATGGGGTGGAAGATCTGCATCGCCGTGTGGGTGTCCAGAGTAGCCACGATCTGGGTGATGTGGGCAAGGTGGCGGTAGATGAATTGGCACAGGCGGCAGTTGTCCTCCACCGCCCCCAAGCCGCTGGGGCCGCCCACAAACAGCTCGAAGCCAGGAATGCAGAAGGTGTTTTGCACATCAATCAGCAACAGGCCCACCCGTACCCGATCGGCTTCCGCCGGGGGAATGCGGTGCTCCTGGGCCCAGCGCTCTGCCTCTGGGGCCCGCTGCTGGTAGGGCACCCGCCAAATCTCCCCCACCCGCTCAGGAGCAAAGTGGGAGGGCACAGGCAGAGTTGACAGCACTGGCGGTGTCAAGGGTGGAGCGGGGGTGTCCATGGCACTTCCCATAGCCAAGCTTTTGCTGCCTTGCAGGGTAGGGATCCCTGGCAGGCTGGACTTGCTACCATGGTAGCTCCAACTGGGGCAACGGCTTCTCTGCCTTTCCCCACGGGCGTTGCCGCTCTGGCTTACTTGAGGGTTCCATGGTAGACCCAAGCTTTTCCTCCCTGCAACCCCAAGACTACGGCTTACTAACCGATCTCTACCAGTTCACAATGGCTGCCTGCTATGTGGGGGAGGGGCTGGAGAATCAGCCGGCGGCCTTTGAGCTGTTTGTGCGGCGCTTGCCTAGCGACTATGGTTACCTCATTGCTATGGGGCTGGCCCAAGCAGTGGAATACCTGCAGCAGTTGCACTTTCCGCCAGAAGCCTTGCAGGCCCTGCGGGAGACGGGCATTTTTGCCGAGGCACCGCCGCGCTTCTGGGAGCTGCTGGCTAGCTGCCGTTTCGAGGGGGATGTGTGGGCAGTACCGGAGGGGACGGCCGTTTTTGCCAACGAGCCGCTGCTGCGGGTGGAGGCTCCTCTGTGGCAAGCCCAGCTGGTGGAAACCTACTTGCTGACCACCTTCAACTACCAAACCCTGATTGCCACTAAGGCAGCCCGCATGCGTGATGCGGCAGGGGACGAGGCCATTTTGTTGGAGTTCGGCACGCGGCGAGCCTTTAGTCCCCAGGCGGGCCTATGGGCAGCGCGGGCAGCGCTGGCGGCGGGGTTCAATGCCACCTCCAATGTCTTGGCAGCTCTCAAGTTGGGGCGCAAGCCGGCGGGCACCATGGCCCATTCCCTCGTGATGGCCATTGCCACCCTCTCTGGCGATGAGACCCGGGCCTTTCAAGCTTTCCGGCGCTACTTTCCCCAAGCGGTTTTGCTCATCGACACCTACGATCCCATCCAGGGAGCGCGCACCGCAGCCCAGCTCTTTGCTGCCACCCCGCCAGATCAACTGGGATCCCGGGGGGAAATTGGCGGCGTGCGCATCGACTCGGGGGATCTGGAGGCCCTCTCCCGCCAGGTCAAGGCCATCCTGCCGCAGGGGGCGCCGGTGTTTGTTAGCGGTGATTTGGACGAGTACGAGATTGAGCGCTTGCACCACTCCCAAGCGCCCATCAGCGGCTACGGTGTTGGCACCCGCCTGGTTACCGGCGAGGGGGTGAACGGAGTGTACAAATTGGTGGAGATCAATGGGATCCCCGTGGCCAAGGCCTCCTTTGCCAAAGCCACCCTGCCAGGGCGCAAGCAGATCTTTCGCGGCCCCACAGGGGACTTGCTGGGTCAGGCTGACGAGACCCCGCCCCCTGGCTACGAGCCGCTGCTGCGCCAGATCATGCACAGGGGCGTGCTCCTGGAACCCTTGCCCGACCTGGAAACCATTGCCCGTACCAGTCGTGCCTCGGTGCTGCGCTTACCGAAGGGGGTGCGGCAACTGCGTCAGCCAGATCCCTGGCCGATGGCCCTGACCCCAGCCCTGCAGCAGGTTAAGGAGCGTTACCTCGGCTCTGTCTAAGCAGTCAGTTCCTGCAGAGAAGACGTGCCCTATAATTTTGGAGTTACAGCTCCCAGGTCTTGAGGGGAGCAAGGGGCTGAAGGTGGAAGTTCCTCCGGGCGCAACCCTATGACCCAACGTGCCTTGATTACCGGCATTACCGGCCAGGATGGCTCCTACCTGGCCGAGCTGTTGTTGCAAAAAGGCTACGAAGTCCACGGCATCATCCGCCGCGCCAGCACCTTCAATACTGACCGCATTGACCACCTCTACGTGGATGCCCACGACCCCAGCGCCAAGCTGTTTCTCCACTATGGGGATCTCACCGATGGCACCACTCTGCGCAGGATCCTGGAACAGGTGCAGCCGACGGAGGTGTACAACCTAGGGGCCCAATCCCACGTGCGGGTAAGTTTCGATAACCCGGAATACACCGTCGATGCAGTAGCCATGGGCACCCTGCGCCTCCTGGAGGCCATCCGCGACTACCAACAACGCACGGGGATCCGGGTGAAGTTTTACCAGGCGGGCTCCTCGGAGATGTTTGGGCTGGTGCAGGAGATCCCGCAAAAGGAGACCACCCCCTTCTATCCCCGCAGCCCCTACGCCTGCGCCAAGGTGTACGCCTACTGGCAGACGGTCAACTACCGCGAAGCCTACAACCTCTTTGCCTGCAACGGCATTTTGTTTAACCACGAAAGCCCACGGCGGGGCGAGACCTTCGTTACCCGCAAGATTACCCGCGCCGTCAGCCGTATTGTGGCCGGCAAGCAGGACAAGCTTTACCTAGGCAACCTGGATGCCAAGCGGGACTGGGGCTATGCCAAGGACTACGTCGAGGGAATGTGGATGATGCTGCAGCAGCCCCAGCCGGACGACTACGTACTAGCTACTGGCGAAACCCACAGCGTGCGGGAGTTTGTCGAACGCGCTTTTGCTTTGGTGGGCATGCCCATTACCTGGCGGGGATCCGGCCTGGAAGAACAGGGAGTCTACAAGGATCGCGTGCTGATTGAGATCGATCCCCGCTACTACCGCCCCACAGAGGTGGATCTGCTGTTGGGGGACGCCTCCAAGGCCAAGCGGGTGCTGGGGTGGCAGCCCAAGGTGACCTTTCCCCAATTGGTGGAGCTGATGGTGCTAGCCGACCTGGAGGCCATTGGCTTGGATCCGGATCCCATCTTGGGGGAACGGCGTACCCTCAACGGCCTACTCAGTGAGGATCGCGCCTTCATCCGTACCCAGTTGCAGCTTCGCCGTGACTAACGGCCGCGGCTCTTTTACCCCTTGCCCAAAAAAGGTGCTGAGAGCTTAATATAGGAGATCGCCAATTCTTTTGACGTTCTGCCCTTTATTTTTTCTGCTGCTTTTGGAGAAACGCCTGCATGTCTCGCTATACAGGGCCCCGCTTGAGGATCATTCGCCGTTTTGGGGGGCTTGACCTGCCCGGCCTGACTCGCAAGCGCCCCAAAAACACCAACCCCCCTGGTATGCATGGGGCGGAGCGCAAGAAAAAGTCTGAATATGCCATTCGCCTAGAGGAAAAGCAAAAAGTCCGCTTTAACTACGGGGTGAGCGAGCGGCAGATGATCCGCTACATGCGCAAGGCGCGGCGCTCCAAGGGATCCACGGGGCTAGCTCTGCTCCAGCTTCTGGAGATGCGTTTAGACTGCATTGTGTTTCGCCTTGGCATGGCCCCGACCATTCCAGCGGCACGGCAGCTGGTGACCCATGGCCACATTGAAGTTAATGGTCGCAAGGTAACCATTCCCAGCTATGAGTGCAAGGTGGGCGATGTGATTACAGTTAGGAACAAGGAGTCCTCTCGCCGGCTGGTGGCTGCCTACGCCGAGTATCCAGGACTGTTTCTGCCGGATTACCTAGAGTTTGACAAAGAGAAGCTGCGCGGCCGCATTAAGGATCTGCCTTCGCGCGAGCAAATCTGTGCCCCGGTCAACGAGCTGCTGGTAGTTGAGTACTACTCCCGCAAGATCTAGGGATCCCAGCCCCCTTCTCCCGGGGGGAGGGAGTTAGAGGCTGCCGATGGCTCGCCGCAGTTGCGTTAGAGCACGGTTATAGGCAATTACTGCGTTGGCAAGATTGCCCCGAGCAGTAGTGAGGGCAGCCTCGGCGTTGATTACCTCTGTCTGGGTGCCCACGCCCGCCTGCAGGCGCAGCCGCGCTAGCCGCAGGCTTTCTTCTGCTGAGGCAATTGCTACTTTGGCCGCGTCAATCTGTTCCCGGCTAGAGCTGAGGGTAAGGAAGGCCTCTTCTACGCTGCGTTGAATTTCATTCCGAGTGCTAATGAAACTACTCACAGCTACTTGCCCGTCGATCTCGGCTTGGCGAGCCTGGGCCTCCGCCTTTCCTCCGTCAAACCAGGTCAAGTTAAAATTGGCCCCAACTGAGTAGCCGACATCAAAACTGTTGCGGTTGGCCTTAAAGTCATTTACCGCGTCGAGACTAGCAAACAAACTAATTTGGGGACCGTTGCTAGCTTGGGCTAGGCGCAGGCGCGCTTGAGCTTGCTCCAGCTCTCGGCGTTGGCGCTCCAGCTCTTGGCGCTTGGCCAAGGCAGCAACAATGGTCTCCTCCAAGCTGAGATCCCACTCTCCCATCGGCTCAATAGGCTCTTCAGCTAGCACATCGGTGGGGCGGGGAAAGTTCAGGAGCTCAGCCAGACGACGACGGCTAAGTTGCTGGGCGTTTTGGGCTGCCAGCAAGGCTTGGCGGTTGTTGGCCAATTCCGTCTCCGCCTGGAGAATCTCAAAGCGAGTACCTACCCCAGCCCGCTCTCGGGCTTGGGCATCCCGCAGGGTGGCCTCAGAACTGGCAACCGCAGCCTGGCTAATGGCCACTCGGGCATCGGCGCTTTGGAGGTCATAGTAAGCATTGGCTACCGCTTGTTTCACTGTCTGCAGGGTTTGCTCCAGCTGCAGTTGGGCAAGGCGCAGAGCTTCCTCAGCCAGCTGCAGGTTTTGCTCCCTAACCCCGCTGTCGAAGGCCGTGTAGTCTAGCCGCACCACGCTAGCGGAGAGAGTGTGGGATTGGCGGCTGGGAGTGCCGCCGGGAGCAGGGGGCTCGCTGTACTGGTAGTTGGCGCGGCTGGAAAGGGTGGGAGCAAAAGCTGCTTGGGCCAGGGCTACACCCGCTTTAGCCCTTTCCACAGCCAGCCTTGCCTGCTGCACCGTCGGGTTTTGGGCAACGGCAATCTCGAGGGCCTCTTGTAAAGACAAGCCCTCCGTCCGCTCGATGCGCACTTCCAAAGGAGATTGAGGCACCACCAGGTCTTCAGCCCTAGAAGCTCCCTGCAGAAGCGAGGAGGGAGGGGCAGGGCGGGCTCCAGGAGGAGCCAACAGGGTGGGAGGCGGGTCAGGGGTACGAATTGCCCGGCTATCCGGGAGGAGCGAGGTGGCAGAGTTAGGCGCCTCCGCTTGGGCAAAGGTAGACCCAGCCCAGAGCAGGCTAAACAGGAGGCTGCAGGGGGCAAACCAAGCAAGGGACAACCGGGATCCTGCCGCGCTGGCCTGGCACTGAAGCCAGCCCTTGGCGAGATGCTGCATACTCTCGTGCTGTTCTCAACATACCCATAGCAGTATTGCAGAAGGGAGGAGCAAAGATTGCCGGCTCCCTTGCCTCAGAGGGATCCCACCTCTGCCGGGTGGCTGGCCAGCGCTACTAGGCTGGTATAGATCCCCTGGAGGGAGGCAAGAGCTTGCTCCCAAAGGGCTTGGGTTAGCGACCACCTGTCCAACCCCATGGCGCCGCACAACAGCAGCAAGTAGAGGTTAGCAAAGGTGAAGAGGGAGGCTGCCCGCTGCCGGTTGTGCGGTTCCTGGAGCAACTGCACCGCTTTCCAAATGAGAAGGGATCCCAGCAGGGTTGCCACACTCAAGTAAAAGGATCCCAGCACGTGCAGAGGGTAAACCAGCAGTAGACTGACTGGCACCATTAGCAGGGCGTAGAGGAGAATCTGGGCGGCAGTTGGCCTTTCTCCTGCCACCACCGGCAGCATCGGCACCCCGGCGCGGGCATAGTCCTCTTGCTTTAAAATCGCCAAGGCCCAGAAGTGGGGCGGGGTCCACAAAAAAACAATGGCAAACATCACCCAAGCAGCCCAGCTCAGCTTGCCCGTAGCCGCTGCCCAGCCCACCAAAGGTGGGATTGCCCCTGCTGCTCCGCCGATCACAATGTTCTGGGGGCTGGAACGCTTCAGCCAGTGGGTATAGACCCCTACATACACCAGGATCCCTGCCATGGCTAAGCCAGCAGCCAGCCAATTGGTAAAACAGGCCAGCACACCAAAGGACATCACAGCCAGGATCCCGGCCAACATCAGGGCATGTCGGGCCCGAATGCGACCGGAAGGCAGAGGACGGTGGCGGGTTCGCTCCATCATCCGATCAATATCGGCGTCGTACACCATGTTGATGATATTGGCTGCGGCCGCCGCCATCCCTCCCCCCAAGAGGGTGACACCAAACTTGAAGGGATCCGTATTGCCCGCCATCCACATCGCTCCAGCCGTGGTCATCAGCAAGAGGGCGATGATCTTCGGCTTCACCAACTGGCTATAGCTGCGCAAAACCTGCGCCAGACTTTGGCGATGGCCAAAAGGGATCCCTATCACCGTGTTCTGACAAGGATCTGGACGGTAGGTTGGAAGGATATCTGCCATGGAACTACTCGCCGTTCATTTCTGTGGCTGCGGCTACCCCCCAAGGGATCCTTCCCCCAAGGCTGTTGCTCATACGCCAGGCCAGCACCGTAAAGCCCAGCAAGCACGCCAGCAAAGCTGCCCCGATCATCTGGTGGGCTACCGTCAAGGGCTCCACCTGCAGCCGGTAGCGATAGGTGAGAATGCCAACCCCCACTTGCGCCAGCAAAAGGACTACGGATCCCTGGCCCAGCCGCTTGAGAATCCTTGGGATCTGCTGCCGCCGCCAACTCGTAGCCACCGCCACCCCCAACACTGCCAGCGTGGCCGGAGCCACCCCTAGCAAGTGACTGTTCATCACTCCGCACCGTTCACCAGCAGCAAAGCACTGGTGTAACGCCCATTGGGAAGCCACCAAAGCCCCGAGAAGGCTCTGGACGTACACCAGCAGCACTGCCCCCCAGCCGAGCCAGGGCAAGTAGCCAACAGAAGCTCTCCCCTCCTCAGAGGGAGCGACGCTTGGCAAGGCCAACAATCCCAACGTGAGTAGCGTGGCAAAAAACAGCAGGCCCGTGCCCAGGTGGGCCGTCACAATGTCAAAGCGCAACAACTCCGTTACCGTCAGCCCGCCCAGGATCCCTTGGGCCACGACCAAGACAAAAGCCCAGCTCAGACCCCAGGGCAGCCAAGCGGGCAAAGCCTGCCGCTTCCGCCAGGCAAACCCCGTTAGCACCAGGGTGGCCAAGCCCACCCCGGCAGCCACCAGGCGGTGAAACCACTCTAGAAACACCTGCAGGTTCATCTGCTGCGCCGGCACCAGCTCTCCATAGCAGAGGGGCCAGTCGGGACAGGCAAGTCCAGCATTCATGACTCGAGTGGCACTGCCTAGCCCCATCAACAGCCAAGTAGCCGCCGCTAGGCCCAGCAGGGCTCGCCCCATGCGCCGGGAAAGCTCCCCAGGCAGCACGGGATCCGAAGCCGAAGAGGGGACGTGAGATGGAGAAATTGAGGAGTCCATTGCAGTTTGAAGAATCGAAATCTAGGGAGAGCAGTCCACAATTGGCACTCAAAAAGGCGCGGATAATAACTCAATCCCTCTAACCCCTTCCTATCCTGGGTGGTGCTTCTCTAGAGGCAGAGGGGAGACTCGCTTGCAACGAATCCTAAATGCAGCTTTGCAACGGGCGAAGGTTTTTAAGGATTTCTTTGGGCCAAGCTGCCCTTCCTCAGTAGACGTCGCCAACGCTCCGGCCGAAGATCCCGAAGAGATCCCTAAGATGGCCACTTCTCGCCGGCTCCTGGGACTTGAATGGAGATGAGTCTAAGCCTGCTCTGGTTCTGTTCCCAGAATCTGCTAGGGCAGGCACGTCGTGGTGGTAGCAGCGGGGAAAAGCAGCTGTGAGCGCGCTCAAGAATATCTTTTTGGTGGGGATCGGGGTGCTGTTGACCCTGGCCAGTCTCTGGTATGGCCAAAATCACCATCTGCTTCCGGAAGCGGCTGCCAACTCGGCTCCCTTGTTCGATAGCCTCTTCAACAGCACAATCACCCTCGCCACTGGGATTTTTTTGGTGGTGGAGGGAGTGCTCCTCTACTGTGCCTTTCGCTACCGCAAGCGGCGAGGCGATCGAGGAGACGGGGATCCCAACCACGGCAACGTGCTGCTGGAGATCGTGTGGACGGCGGTGCCGGCGGTGATCATCCTCTGGTTGGGCCTGGCCAGCCTCGATGTCTATCAGGCGGTGTATGGAGGCGCCGATGTGGGCGGCCACGTCCACGCGGCCATGGCGATGGGGTCTTCCCAGGAGACGGAAGCAGGGGATCCGGGCTATGCTTACACTCCCGCGGTGCTGCCGGGAAAGGAGAGGGGTCAGCCAGATCTGGTTGTCCAAGTTCAGGGCATGCAATATGCCTGGATGTTCACCTATCCGGAATCGGGTTTGGTGGCCGGCGAGCTGCACCTGCCTCTTAACAAGCGGGTGCGTTTGAACATGACGGCTATGGATGTCAACCACGCTTTCTGGGTGCCGCAATTTCGCCTAAAGCAAGATCTCATCCCAGGCCGAGAGACTCACCTAGAGTTTGTGCCCACGCAGCTAGGAACCTATCCCATCATCTGTGCCGAGCTATGTGGCCCTTACCATGGAGTGATGGTGGCACAACTGGTAGTGGAGACGCCGGAAGAGTTCGAGCGCTGGCAGCAGGAGCAACTGGTGGCTGCTCGTGGCGAGAACAACGCGCTGGCCTGGGCGGGAGACCTTCACCCCTCTCCCTCGGAATCTGCCTTTGTCCAAGTTCACCAGCGGCGTTTGGGCCTCTCGCCTGCTGATCTAACCTCTCTCAAACTGCCCAAGGACTCCGTCCCGCTGACGCGAACGGGATCCCTTCCCTCAGCGGGCTAGAGAGATCCCTTTCCCCTTGACGGACGTTCTGGTGACGCCAGGAGGAGCCTTTTGCCATGACCCAGCTACAGGACAATCCCACCTTTGCCGCTGCCCCCAAAGCCAGCCTGGAGCCTGCCGCCGAGCCCTGGTGGCGCTTTTTTACCTTCTCCACCGACCACAAGGTGATCGGGATCCAGTATTTGGTAACTGGCTTTTTCTTCTACTTGGTGGGAGGAGCGTTGGCTACAGCCGTGCGGGCCGAGCTGGCCACCCCCGAAGCCGACTTTCTCGGCTTTGAGCGCTACAACGGCGCTTTTACCCTCCACGCCACAATCATGATCTTTTTGTGGATTGTGCCGGCTTTGATGGGGGGCTTTGGCAACTACCTGGTGCCGCTGATGATTGGAGCGCGGGACATGGCTTTTCCCAGGCTAAACGCCGTCGCCTTTTGGCTAATTCCACCCAGCGGCCTTTTGCTGCTGGCCAGCCTCTTCCTCGAGGCCCCCTCAGCTGGCTGGACCTCGTATCCGCCGCTGAGCCTCATCAGTGGCAAGGTGGGAGAAGAACTCTGGATCCTGAGCATTTTGTTGGGCGGAACCTCTTCCATTCTGGGGGCCGTGAACTTTATTACCACCATCCTCAAGCTGCGCATGCCTGGCATGAAGATGGACAAGATGCCCTTGTTCTGCTGGGCGATGCTAGCTGCTTCCATCATTACCCTCATTGCAACGCCGGTTCTGGCTGGGGCGCTGATCCTGCTTAGCTTTGACCTGTTGGCGGGCACGGCTTTCTTCAACCCCAGCGGCGGCGGGGATCCGGTGGTGTACCAGCACATGTTCTGGTTTTACTCCCACCCGGCGGTGTACATTATGGTTCTGCCGGTGTTCGGCATGATCTCGGAGATCTTGCCGGTACATGCCCGCAAGCCCATCTTTGCCTACAAAGCCATTGCCTACTCCAGCTTGGCCATCTGCTTTTTGGGCTTGATTGTCTGGGTTCACCACATGTTTACCAGCGGTACCCCCGACTGGATGCGGGTGTTCTTCATGATCGCCACCATGGCCATTGCCGTTCCCACGGGAATCAAGGTGTTTAGCTGGCTGGCCACTCTCTGGGGCGGCAAGATCCACTACCGGACGGCCATGTTGTTTGCCATGGGCTTTATCTCCATGTTTGTCATCGGCGGCTTGAGCGGGATTATCCTTGCCTCGGTGCCGTTGGATATCCACGTCCACGACACCTACTTTGTGGTGGCCCACCTGCACTACGTGTTGTTTGGCGGCAGTGTGTTTGGCATCTATGCCGGCCTCTACCACTGGTTCCCCAAGATGACCGGCCGGCTGCTGAACGAGTTCTGGGGGCGGGTGCATTTTGCGCTAACCTTTGTTGGCTTCAACATGTGCTTTTTGCCGATGCACAAGCTGGGCCTGATGGGGATGCCCCGCCGCGTAGCCCAGTATGACCCGCAATTTGCCGACCTCAACTGGATTAGCTCGGTGGGGGCCTTCATTCTGGCCATTTCCACGCTGCCCTTCTTGGTGAACGCCATCTACTCCTGGGTAGCCGGGCCCAAGGCGGGAGACAACCCCTGGCAGGCCTTGACGCTGGAGTGGACAACTTCTTCCCCACCGCCTGCCCACAACTTCTATGGGGATCCCATCCTGCTAACTGGCCCCTACGACTACGGCCTGCACAGCAAGGAGACCTTGGATTACTTGGCCGCCCAGCTGCAGAGCTTGCGGGAGCTGGCGCTGGCTGAGGCGGAGCCTACTTCTTCTTAGCAGGGGACTTGCCCGCTGGGTATCCATCCTCTGCTCCCCAGCCATGTCGGTCTTGTCCTCCTCAAGAAGTCTTGCAATTCGAGCCATAGACCTATGCAAGGATCCCTCGCCTCTGATGCTCTTAGAGTTGGCTCTAGCCAGGCCCATGCCGCTCATGCTGAGCATCCAGATCATCGCGTTTTTGGTCTGTTGATGTTCCTGGTAGCGGAAGGCTGCTTATTCTTGGGCCTGTTCATGGCCTATTTGGCCTACCGCCTCACGGCCCCGGTCTGGCCGCCGGAAGGGACGCCGGAGCGGGAACTGCTCTTGCCTGGGATCAACACGGCAATCCTCCTCTCCAGCAGCTGGGTTATCCACCAGGCCAAGCCTGCCATCCAGGCCAATAATGTCAAGGGATTGCGGCTGTGGTTTGCCCTCACTGCCCTGATGGGGGCCATCTTCCTGGCCGGGCAGCTCTACGAGTACAGCCACCTGGAGTTTGGCCTTACCACCAATTTGTTTGCCAGCAGCTTCTATGTCTTGACGGGGTTCCACGGGCTGCACGTGGCGGCGGGGTTGCTGTTTATTTTGGCGGTGCTCTGGCGATCCCTGAAGCCAGGCCACTACAGCGCCCAACGTCATTTTGGCGTCGAGGCTGCTGAGATCTACTGGCACTTTGTGGATGGGGTTTGGATTGTGTTGTTTATCCTGCTCTACCTGCTCTGAACCTATTCCAAGCCGACCCTCACCCCCAACCCCTCTCCCCTTATGGGAGAGGGGAGCCCGAGTAACAGGGGCGGGAAAGCTTAGGATTTTTGAAGAATGGCCGCAATCTGAATGAGCGCTTCCTGAAACACATCTCGTTCTGGCTGACCTTGCTTGAGCTGATATTCCAGTTGTAAAAGTTGCTGCATCACCTGCAGCAGCGCTGAGCTTTTTAGGGATCCCACCTCTTTTTGTAAGAAGTAAACCCGGTTGGGATTGGCAATCTCTGCTTTTTGGGCAATGACCTTGGGATCCCGTTCTCCCTCTTCCAGCAATAGCTTTACCCACAGCCAGGTGCGGAATTGGCCCACCAACACTGCCAGGATCTTAAGGGCCGGCTCGTTGTGATCCAGCAGATGGTTCAGGATCTGCAGGGATCGATCCAAGTTGCCCTGGCGCAGGGAGGCGGCCAGTTGCAAGCTGTTGTAGGCGCTGGCAGGAACCAGAGCCTCGATTTGCTCAGGGGAGATGGGATCCCGCTGGCCTGCCGTAAAGAGGGCCAGCTTTTCCAGTTCCATGGCCAAACGGCGGGAATCGTTGCCCACGGCTTCCGCCAACTTCTGCGCTGCCTCTGGGCTGAGCTTGAGATCCCGCTGTCGGGCCTCGCGGTGTACCTGCTTAAGAATGCCCTCTTCGTCCCAGGGGGGCAGTTGGGAAAACTCGCGGACAATGGCCCTTTGCTTGAGGAGTTTGGTGGATTTGAGACGTTCATCCGGCTTGCTGCTGGTGGTCAAGACCAGATGGGTTGTGGGGGGCAAAGAAGCTAACGTTCGCTCCAGTTCTCTTACCAACTCTTCCGAACACTGCTGGGTGAGCGTTGTTTCCTCCAGCCAAACGAGGCGGGCATTGGATCCCAGAGGCGGCGTCATGGCCAGGTTCAGTCCGGCCAGGGTGGATTCCGGTGGCAGGCGATCGTAGTTAAAGGCGGCCCACTCAGGATCCAGCACCTGATCGCGCAGCTCTTGCACCGCCTGCAGGAGGCGATAGCTATCATCTCCCCAGTAAAGGTAGACGGGCATACTCCCCACGTCACCTCAGCTTGGTCTCCAGCTTTTTTTCCGTAGTTTCTCTAGGCGTTATTTTTACTTACGTTAATCAACGGGTAGCTTCCGGCCCTTTGTCCGGGATCTTCCGGAGAAAGCCTGGCCAGGTTTCAGCTTTTTTCTCTCTAAAAAGAGTGCCAGCTTTGCATGATCTAGCTTGGCAAATTCTGTATTCCCACTGAAGAACTATCCTCAATCTTCTCCTAAGCTGGGCTTAGAGATGGGGTCGGAGGGAGGGCCGCAAGTAGATGGACACCATTAGCGAACTGGAGTTCAAAGTGCAGGTTTTAGCCCGTTGCCTAGGATCTGCTCTGGGTTTAGGCCGGCCTACTCGTGTGCAAATTCATTATTGTAATCCCCAAGTCTTCAACGCAGGCCAGTTGGGAGCAGGGGTTCCCCCTTTCAACTCTGAAGAGGTTGGGAAATCCCAGCCCCGCCCGCTAGCCTCGGTTGCCTAAAGGTTGCTTCGAGGTCGGCGAAGCAATTAGTCTTCGAGTTCCAAAAGAGGGATCCCGCTCGCCTCCACGTCCTTGCTCTTGGTCGCTGGGAAGATAAACTCGGAAGATGGGCCTGAGGCACCCAGCGGGCAAGAGAGGTGCTATGGAAGAAGCAAGACAACTGTGGCAAGCTCTGCTGCTGCGGGATCTTCCTATCGATTCCTGGTGGCAGGGCAGCTTTTTGGGCCGCCTGTCGGGATCCCTGCGGAGTTGGGGCAAAAGCAGCCTACTGGTGCAAACCTCCGACTGGATCGGTTTGGGCCTGGTGCTGCTCTACTGGTTTTTTTCGGCCCAAAGCTCCACCGGCATCCTCGGTCTGATTCTGCTGGCCATGGCGGCGCTTTTGGTCTTGGGCTGGCTAGTGGAAGCCCCAACTTGGCTGCCCGTCCACCTGCCCCTAGGCCTGTTTTGGGGCATAGCCACCCTGGCCACAATCTTTTCGCCGGTTCCCTATGCGGCGCGGGAGGGCTGGCTGAAACTGACGCTCTACCTGGCCGGCTACCTTTTATTATTGCGCCTGGTGCGCCAACTCCAGTTCCGGGATTGGATCGTCGGATCCCTGCTCTTGGTCAGCTTGGGGATGGGGGTCTATGGCCTGCGGCAGTACTTCTATGGGGCGGCCGAACTGGCCACCTGGGTAGATCCAGAATCGGGCTTGGCAGGCCTGACGCGGGTGTACAGCTTTCTGCGCAACCCTAACCTGTATGGGGGCTACCTGGTTCCCCTCCTCCCCTTGGGGCTGGCTGCCATTTGCCTCTGGCCGGGTTGGGGGATCAAGCTTCTGGTGGGGTTTACAACCGCCGTCAACCTTATCTGTCTGGTGCTGACCTACAGCCGCGGCGCCTGGATTGGGGGGCTGGCAGCGCTGGGAATGATGGCGGTGCTGCTGGCCCAATGGTACACCCCCCGCCTGCCGGCCCGTTGGCGGCGTTGGACGCTGCCGGCTCTCTTGGGAGGGGGAGCAGCCGCGCTGCTGCTTGCCATCTTGACGGTACGCCCCTTGCGGCTACGGGCTCAGAGCCTTTTTTGGGGACGACTAGATACCAGCAACAATTTTCGCCTCAACGTCTGGGCGGCAGTGCTGGAGATGATCCGCGACTTTCCCATCTTGGGGATCGGCCCTGGTAATGTCGCTTTCAGCCGCGTCTATCCCCTCTACCAGCGAGGCAACTTCAGCGCTCTGGCGGCCTACTCGGTGCCGCTCCAGATTACGTTGGAGACGGGCTTAGTCGGATCCCTGGCTTTTGCTTGGTTCCTCCTGGTGCTCTGGGATCACGGCTGGAGAGGCTGGAAACGTTCACTTGCCTGCCGGGATCCCCAGGGCTTGTGGGTGGCGGCAGGTTTAGCAGCCTGCACCGGCATGATGGCCCACGGCCTGGTGGACACCATCTGGTACCGTCCCCAGGTGCAGATGCTGTGGTGGCTGGCTGTGGCTCTCATCACAGCCAACTTGGCTTCCTCGAAGCAGCTTTCCCTGTAGATGTCCCTAAGGTTGTCCCCTCGGCTCAAAACTGTATCTGGAGTTACAACTTGCAGGTGGCAGCGATGCTAGAAGTGAGCGGAGCTCTCTGGGGCAGAGACAGCCAATGAAAAAGATTGAAGCTATCATTCGGCCCTTCAAGCTTGATGAGGTGAAGGTAGCCCTAGTGAATGCCGGAATTGTTGGCATGACCGTAACGGAGGTGCGGGGGTTTGGCCGGCAGAAAGGGCAAACTGAGCGCTATCGGGGATCCGAGTACACGGTAGAGTTCCTGCAAAAGCTGAAGGTGGAGATCGTGGTTGAAGATGAGCTGGTGGATACGGTGGTGGAGAAGCTGATTGCAGCCGCTCGCACTGGCGAAATCGGGGACGGCAAGATTTTCATCAGCCCTGTCGAGAAAACCATTCGCATCCGCACTGGTGAAGTAAACCGAGATGCTTTGTAAAGTTTTTGGGGCCTAGGTTGCCTCTCCCCTCAGCCTCATCCTGGCTTGTTGAGGGGGAAAGTGGATTCTGTTTCATTTTTTGGCATTGCCAAAAGTAGCGTCTCTCTAGTTGAGCGGAAAAGCATGTCGACAACCATGATCCAAAGACTCAAAGGCCAAGCACTGCAGTGGCTCTGCCGACCCACTCAGGGGGGCCTCACTGCTGCTCTGACGATTTCGCTGGTTTTCCTGTTGGGTCAGGAGAGCGCCTGCGCCCAGGACGCGGAAGTCGTGCAGAAACATGCTGACACCGTCTGGACGCTGGTGGGGGCAGCCTTGGTGTTCTTCATGCAGGCGGGGTTTGCCATGGTGGAGACGGGCTTTACCCGCGCCAAGAATGCCGCCAACATCATGATGAAGAACTTGATGGACTTTTGCATGGGCTGTTGTGCCTTTTGGTTCATCGGGTTTGGCCTGATGTTTGGAGAAAATACTGGCTTCTTTGGCAGGAGCTGGTTTGCTTTCAGTTGGCAGCAAGCCCACGAAGCAGGGGACTGGCCTTTTACATTCTTCGTCTTCCAGATGGTGTTTGCCGCCACCGCTGCCACCATTGTTTCCGGGGCCATGGCGGAGCGCACCAAGTTCGTGGCCTACCTCATCTACTCTGTCGTCATCTCTGGGCTGATCTACCCCATCTCGGGGGGTTGGGCTTGGAATGGGCTGTTTGGCGACTACAACGGTGGCACCAGCGGCTGGCTGGAAGATCTGGGCTTCATCGACTTTGCCGGTTCGGGCGTAGTGCATTTGGTGGGGGGCGCCTCCGCCTTGGCCGGGGCTATGGTGCTTGGCCCTCGCATCGGCAAGTACGGCCCCAACGGGGAGCCGCGGGCGATTCCCGGCCACAACCTGCCTCTGGGGATGCTGGGAGTGTTTATCCTCACCTTGGGTTGGATTGGGTTCAACGCCGGCTCGACCACAGCCGCCAGCCCCGATATCGGCTGGATTGCCATGAACACGCTGCTAGCAGCCTCGGCAGGGGCCATTGGGGCGACGATCACCTGCTGGGTGCATTTTGGCAAGCCGGATATGACCTTTGCCGCCAACGGCGTGCTGGCCGGCTTGGTAGGGATCACTGCTCCTTGCAACACTGTCCACCCTGTGGGAGCTTTGATCATCGGCTCGGTGGCCGGGATCCTGGTGGTCATCTCGGCGGTGATTTTGGATACGGTGCTGAAGATTGACGACCCGGTGGGGGCGATTTCGGTACACGGTACCTGCGGTATCTGGGGGGTGTTGGCAGCAGGGATCCCTTGGTTTGCCCACGCCAACTCAGGGGTGACCTGGGCACAATTTGGGGTACAAGTTGTGGGGGCTCTAGCCTATTTCTTCTGGCCTTTTCTCACCTGCTTGATCCTGTTTTTGATCCTCAAGGCAACCGTTGGCCTGCGCACCAGTGCCGAAGAGGAGCTGGCCGGCTTGGATGTGGGTGAGCACGGTAACGTGGCTTATCCTGACTTTGTGACTGCTTCCGCCGAATTGGAGCAACCTTGAGGCCTGTCGAGCTGGGCTGGCAAACCTAAAGGGGGCCAGGCTCGGCCCCCCTAGCTCACTTGTCAACTAGAATGCGGCTGGAGGTTCTTGTCAATCTATGCACCTGTTGATCCCAGCAGCGGGCAGCGGCAAGCGGATGGGGGCGGCGGTCAACAAGCTGCTGTTGCCGCTCTTAGGCCGGCCAATTTTGGCTTGGACGCTGGAAGCTGCAGCTCGGGCTTGTTCCATCGAGTGGATTGGGATTCTGGCCCAGCCCCATGACTGGCCGGCCATTGAGGAAATTGTGGCAACAACTGCTCCAGCCAAGCCGGTTCAGCTTTTGCCGGGGGGGGCAACGCGGCAGGAGTCGGTTTACAGAGGAGTTGAGTATCTCTATAGCCTAGGGGCAGTAGAACGGGTGCTGATCCACGATGGAGCCCGCTGCCTGGCCACGCCAAACTTGTTTGATCGCTGCAGCGCTGCCTTGCAGCAGGTGGATGGCGTGGTGGCGGCGATCCCTGTCAAAGACACGATTAAAGTGGCCGAGACTGGCCCCAGCGGCATTCAGGTCCAAACGACACCGGAGCGCAGCCAGCTGTGGGCAGCCCAAACGCCGCAGGGGTTTCGCCTATCGCTGCTGTGGCAAGCCCATCGAGAGGCGCTGGCCAAGGGGTGGCAGGTTACTGACGATGCAGCTTTATTTGAGAAGCTAGGTTGGCCGGTTTACATCGTGGAAGGGGAGGAGTCTAACCTAAAGCTGACCACCCCCCTGGATGTGCTGTTGGCAGCGCAAATCTTGCAGCAGCGCCTCGATCCCGTCCGTTGATCCAAGGCAGCTTTCTGCTGCTAGGATGCACGCTGCCGGAGGAAAAAGAGAGCGCATGCGCGAACCTACTTCGCCCTACTGGCCTGTTTACATTGTCGGCGCTGGGCCTGGGGATCCAGAGCTAATCACCCTGCGGGGTCAGAGAGTCCTCTCGCAGGCAGATGCAGTATTCTACACAGGTTCTTTGCTGCCGGAGGGAATACTGGTTCACTGTCGCCCTGGGGTTGAGGCCATCGACACACGCTCCCTCACCTTGGAGACGTTGCTGCCACAAATTGTGGAACGGGTCAAGGCGGGGCTGCGCGTAGTGCGGCTACAGGACGGAGATCCCTGCCTCTATGGCGCTTTGCACGAGTTCCTGCTCCGGTTGGCTGAGGCGGGGATCCCCTTTGAGATCGTGCCGGGGGTGAGTGCCTTCCAGCTGGCAGCCGCTCGTCTCCAGGTGGAGCTAACGGTACCGGAGTTGGTACAGACAGTTATCCTCACCCGCGCCAGCGGCCGGACGCGGGTGCCGGAAGCAGAAGCCCTGACCAGTCTAGCGGCTCACCGCGCCTCCTTGTGTCTGTACCTAAGCGCCCGCCATGTGGAACAGGCCCAGGCGGATCTCCTAACCCACTATCCCGCCGATACCCCGGTGGCCATTTGCTATCGTCTGGGGTGGCCAGATGAGCAGATCTGGCTGGGATCCCTGGAAGAGATGGCTGCTCTTAGCCGGCACGCTGGCCTGGAGCGCACGGTGCTGTATCTAATCAGCCCTGCCTTGCAGGGCCTAGCAGGAGGGGACTCGGCTCGCTCGCGGCTCTACAGCCCTGACCACGCCCACCTCTTCCGTCCCAAGTTCCGCTACTAGCCTCGCTAGGAATTCTAGGGCGGCAGTTGGGAAAAGGTACACTAAGTGGGAACGTCAGGCTGCGGCGGAAGAAATGCGGACTTTTCCTTCACCGGAGGTGCTTCGTCGGCAGCTGCCAGCAGGAGCTGCCGATGGAGCCATCATTCTGGGCACGTTGGTTCTCCTGGCAGGGGTAGCCCATGTGGGGGCAGGTGCTTTTGAGCAGTTTCAGCCACCAGCCGTGGTGCCCCGCATCGACCTGGATCCGCGCAACCTGCCCTACTACGCCCTCCGCTCCACCCTGCGCATGTTTATTGCCCTTGCCTTTTCCACTCTTTTTACCCTGGTCTATGGGTATGTTGCTGCGAAAAGTCGCTGGGCGGAGCGAATTTTGATTCCTCTGCTAGACATCCTGCAGTCAGTGCCGGTGCTGGGGTTTCTCTCCATTACGGTCACCGGCTTCATTGCCCTTTTTCCTGGCAGCTTGCTGGGACTGGAGGCAGCTTCTATCTTTGCCATCTTCACCAGCCAGGTCTGGAACATGACCTTTTCCTTCTACCAATCTCTGCGCACTCTGCCGCAGGAGCTGGTGGAGGCCGCTACCTTGTATCGCCTCTCAGGCTGGCAGCGCTTTACCCAATTGGAAGTGCCGGCAGCAATGGTTGGTCTCGTCTGGAACGCCATGATGAGCTTTGGCGGGGGGTGGTTCTTTGTGGCCGCCAGCGAGGCCATCAGCGTACTCAACCAGGAGTATACACTGCCGGGGCTGGGATCCTATGTGGAAGCTGCCATCCAAGCAGAGGATCTGCCCAAGCTGGGGTGGGCGCTCTTGACCATGGTGGTGGTGATCCTGCTGGTGGATCAGCTCTTTTGGCGGCCTTTGGTGGCCTGGTCGGATAGGTTTCGCCTGGAGCAGAGCGCTGGCGCGGCTACCCCCGAATCGTGGCTGTACGATTTGCTAACCACAGCGCGGATCCCACGGCTGATTGGCAGGAGGCTTGCCCCCTTGGCAGAGAGGGTGGATCAGCTGTTGGCCTACCTGACCCGCCCCCGCTGGGTGGATCCCCCCAACCCCGAGGCTGAGCGGCGCCGTGAGCGGCTATTGACCCAGCTTTCCTGGTTGACCATTGGGGGCCTTGGGGCCTGGATTGTCTATTTTGTGGCCACCACTGTCGGTTTAGGGGAGGTCATGCTAGCCTTTGGCCTGGGGATCCTCACCCTGCTGCGGGTCAGTGGGCTGTTGGTTTTGGCCACCGTGATCTGGACACCAATCGGGGTAGCCATTGGTTTTAACCCAGGCCTAGCAAAACTGCTGCAGCCCCTGGTGCAGTTTCTGGCAGCTTTCCCGGCCAATTTCCTTTTTCCTTTTGCCACCTTGTTTTTTATCCGCGCCCAGATCAGCCTTGACTGGGGCAGCATTTTGCTTATGTCCTTGGGAGCGCAGTGGTACATCCTCTTTAACTCCATTGCCGGCGCCCAGAGCATCCCCACTGATTTGCGAGAAATGGCTATGAATTTGGGTTTAAAGGGATGGAAGCTCTGGCAAAAGCTAATTATTCCAGGGATCTTTTCCGCCTGGGTTACTGGAGGAATAACGGCTAGCGGCGGGGCCTGGAATGCTAGCATTGTCTCCGAGGTTGTAACCTGGGGATCGACAACTCTGAAAGCTACAGGCCTCGGTGCCTATATTGCAGAAGCAACAGCAGCAGGAGATTGGCCGCGCATTACCTTAGGCATTGGCATGATGAGTTTGTTTGTGGTGGGCATCAATCGCTTTTTCTGGCGGCGGTTGTATCAATTGGCAGAAGAAAAGTATCACCTTTAATCCTTGAGGCTATCTCATATGAGTTCTGCAGCTTCTCCTGTTCTAATCGAGGTTGAGAAGGTCTACAAGCGCTTTCCTTTGCCGGAGGGCAAGGGCGAGTTTACAGTTTTGAGCCAGATTGATTTGCAAGTGCGGGCAGGGGAAGTTTTGGCTTTGCTGGGCCGCAGCGGCAGTGGCAAAAGTACTCTGCTGCGCATCATGGCGGGGTTGATCCCGCCTAGCGAAGGGCGGGTGTTGAGCAATGGACGTCCCCTGCGGGGCCCCAACCCGGATGTGGCCATGGTGTTTCAGAGTTTTGCTCTCTTGCCCTGGCTGACAGTGCAAGAGAATGTGGAGCTGGGGTTGAAAGCGCAAGGGATCCCGCGCGAGATCCGGCGGCAAAAAGCTCTCAAAGCCATCGACCTGGTGGGCTTGGACGGATTCGAGAATGCCTACCCCAAGGAACTCTCGGGGGGCATGAAGCAGCGGGTGGGCTTTGCCCGCGCCTTTGTTCTAGAGCCCAAGCTGCTGTTTATGGACGAGCCCTTCAGTGCCCTGGACGTGCTGACAGCAGAGAACTTGCGGGGGGAAATCGACGAGCTCTGGAACACCCAGGCCTTCCCTTCCCAGAGCATTCTCATTGTTACCCACAACATTGAAGAGGCGGTGTTTTTGGCGGATCGAGTGGTAATCCTGGGATCCAAGCCGGGGCGGATCCGGGGAGAGGTGAAGATCGACCTGCCGCGGCCCCATGAACGCACGGATCCTCGATTTAAGTCCCTGGTGGACTACATCTACGAGATCATGACCAATCCGGAGATCCCGGTAACCAGCGAGGTGGCTGCCCCCAGCCCGGTGAGCCCCAGGGCACCCTCTCCCTACGCCTTGCCCCTACCCCATGCGCGAGTGGGCGGGATCAGCGGTCTGCTGGAGCTAATCGTGGAATGGCCGCAAGGGCGGGTCGAGATTGCTGAGCTGGCCGAGCGGCTGCAACTGGCAGTAGACGACCTGCTGCCGATTTTGGATGCGGCGGTGCTGTTGGGCTTTGCTGAGGTAAGCGGCAGGGTGGTACAGCTCACTGAGATTGGCCAGGATTTTGCCAACACCACCATCTTGCGCAGCAAGGATCTCTTCCGGCAGCAGCTTTTGGCACGGGTGCCGGTCTTCAAGAGCATCCTGCAGACGCTGGAAGAAAAAAACAGCCGCTCCATGCGGGCGGACTTCTTCTTGGATCTCTGGGATGAACATTTTCCTCCCGACGAAGCCGAGCGGCAGTTTGCCACGGCTATTGACTGGGGGCGCTATGCGGAGCTTTTTGAATACGATGCCTCAGAAGACCGGCTCTACCTGCCAGAACCAAGCGAGAGCCCTCCTGCGCAATAGCTCCTCCTCTCCCCAAAAACGCGGCGGGGAAGCTCTGGAGAAGAAGGGCTGTCCTCAAGAAAGGGTGACCTGGTCTTCAAAGGGCTGCCACCGCAAAGCTGCCTAGACCTAGCAAGGCTTTGTCAAAGCCCCTGTCAGTCCGCGTGAGTTCTCTTCTTGGGGCTAGCGGCAGCCCCCTGCCAAACGGAGTGGTGACACTCCCACCGACTCATCGCGAAGCGGGACGTAGTCCTTAGTCGGAGGACAGACACTGTTAAGACGCCCCCAGACGATCCCTTGGAACCCAGTCTCAAGGTTCCGCCTACTTGTTGACTTATAGCAGTGTCCGGGTCTTTCAGCGGGGAATTATTGGCGAGCGACTCAAGTTGCTCAAGGACTAAGTCCGACTAAGTCCCGCTCACGCGAACGGGCTTTTCCGCCCCGCACGAATCGCGCTTTACCAAGCTACCCCGCTGTGTCCACCGGTGCTGGGGCAGAGGCCAAGGTGGGTGCTCCAGCTGGGGCGCTGTAGGCCAGACCCGCTCTCCTCTGTCTCCTGCAGGGGGGCTGTCGGCTTGTTACCGGTAGGGCTACGTTTGGCAGAAGGAATGGCTGTAGGGTAACCTACTCTGCCTTCCTCAAAGCTGCAGCCAGAGGGAAGGCCCCAATTTCCGAAAGTCCCAAAATTCGGTGATAGGATCACAGCACGCTGGGAGTGTCTGGGGGCTCCCATCCCCAGAACTTGATCTGGCTTATACCAGCATAGGTAAGTGAGCAGCGGAGTTAGGACATGCGCAGCGAATGGGTGGCCCGCCGTCGTGGGCAAGCAAACGTAACTCAGATGCACTATGCCCGCCAGGGCATCATTACCGAAGAGATGGAGTATGTGGCCCGCCGGGAGAAGCTGCCGCCGGAACTCATCCGCTCGGAAGTAGCCCGGGGTCGCATGATCATCCCCGCCAACATCAACCACACCAACCTCGAGCCGATGTGTATTGGGATCGCCTCCCGCTGCAAAGTCAACGTCAACATTGGTGCTTCTCCCACTTCCTCCAGCTTGGCTGAAGAACTGGAAAAGCTAAAGTTGGCTATCAAATACGGCGCCGATACTGTTATGGACCTGTCTACCGGCGGCGGCAATTTGGATGAAATTCGCACGGCCATTATCCAAGCCTCGCCGGTTCCTGTTGGCACAGTGCCTATCTACCAAGCTCTAGAAAGCGTCCATGGGAATGTCGAAAAACTCTCGGCAGAGGATATTTTGCACATCATTGAAAAGCAGGCTCAGCAAGGGGTGGACTACATGACCATTCATGCTGGGATCCTCATCCAACATTTGCCGTTGGTGCGCAACCGGCTAACCGGCATTGTTTCTCGCGGCGGTGGAATCCTGGCTCGTTGGATGTTGGCACACCACAAACAAAACCCGCTTTATACCCACTTCCGCGACATCATCGAGATCTTCAAGAAATACGACGTTTCCTTTAGCCTGGGCGATGCTTTGCGACCGGGATGCTTACATGATGCCTCTGACGAAGCCCAGATGGCAGAGTTGAAAACTCTGGGCCAGCTGACCCGTATGGCCTGGGAGCACGATGTGCAAGTGATGGTGGAAGGGCCGGGGCACGTGCCAATGGATCAAATTGAGTTTAACGTGCGCAAGCAAATGGAGGAGTGCGACGAAGCTCCCTTCTACGTTTTGGGGCCACTGGTTACTGATATTGCTGCCGGCTACGACCACATCAGCTCCGCTATTGGGGCGGCCTTGGCCGGTTGGTATGGGGCGGCAATGCTCTGCTACGTCACCCCCAAAGAACACTTGGGTTTGCCCAATGCAGAGGACGTGCGCAACGGCCTCATTGCCTACAAAATTGCCGCCCATGCCGCCGATATTGCCCGCCATCGTCCCGGGGCCAGGGATCGCGACGATGAGATGGCTAGAGCCCGCTATAACTTTGATTGGAACCGGCAATTTGAGTTGTCTCTAGACCCAGAGCGAGCTCGCGAATACCACGACGAGACCTTGCCGGCAGATATTTACAAAACGGCAGAGTTTTGCTCGATGTGTGGGCCCAAGTTCTGCCCTATGCAAACCAAACTGGATGCAGAAGCCTTAAACGAACTGGAGCACTTCTTGGCCAAACAGCCAACGGGATAAGCCCTCCAGGGGCAAGTTGTTGCTGGGGAAAGAGGGAATCCCTTGCCCAGGCTATGCTGGGCTATAGGGAACTCTGATGGTTGGTTGGGTTGACCAGAGAGGAGGATATGGCACTTAAGCAACTTGGACATGTGGCCATCCGTGTAGGGGACATCTCCAAAGCGGTGGAGTTCTACGAAAAGTTGGGAATGGTCAATGTCTGGAAGGATCCCGACTGGGCCTACATGAAGGCTGGGGACGACGGGCTGGCACTCTTGGGGCCGGGCTACCGGGCGGCAGGGCCCCACTTTGGCTTTGTCTTCAGCACCAGAGAGGAGCTGGAGGAACAGCATCGCCGCCTGCAAGCCCAAGGGATCCCAGTGGGCGAGATTCACACCCACCGGGATGGCACCGCCTCCTTCTACGGCAAGGATCCCGATGGCAATCTGTTTGAGTTTTTGTACGAACCGCCGGGCTGCTTTGACCCAGTCAAAGCCGAGACAGCAGAAGCAACTGCTTGAGCTGGCGGCCACTGGCGGGGAAAGCCAAGGAGGGGTGGGAGTCCCTAGCTAGGGTTGACCTCAAGCAACTTGGGCAACCAGGCTGGCTGCCCAGTCCAGCAGACAGTCGACTGCTTCTGGGGTTTTGGCTTCGGAGTACAGCCGCAGCAGAGGCTCGGTGCCGCTACCCCGGATCATCACCCAGCTGCCGTCGGCCAGGGTAAATTTATGGCCGTCGCGATGAAAATGCTTGATTACCTTCTGACCCAAAATCTCAGATGGGGGATCCTTCTGTAGCCGTTGGAACAGCTGGGTTTGTTGGTTTTGATCCTTCAGGTGCAGGTCGCGGCGCTGGTAAACCGAGCTAAACCCCTCCCGTTCCTGCAAAGCCCGGTAAAGGGCGCTGAGATCTTGTCCGGTTTCGGTAACGGCTTCGATCAGATACAGGGCAGAAAGCAGGGCATCCCGCTCGGGGATGTGGCCCAGATAGCCAATGCCGCCCGATTCCTCTCCCCCCAGCAACACCTGGGTGCTTAGCATGCGCTCGGCAATGTACTTAAAGCCCACGGGCGTTTCCGTAACCGGCAAGCCATAGCGCTTGGCCACCTTGACAAACAGCTCCGAGCCGCTGATGGTTTTGACAATTTCCCCCCGCAAGCCGCGCCGCCCCGCCAAGTGGTCAATTAGGATGGGGATGAGCACCTGGGGGCTGAGAAAATGACCTTGTCCGTCGAGGGCGGCAATGCGGTCAGCGTCGCCATCGAAGACCAGCCCCATTTTGAGGGGGGCGGGATCCGCCGCAATGATCTGGGCAGAAGCTTGCAGGTTTTGCGGCAGCGGCTCAGGGGGAAATCCCCCAAACAAAGGATCTCGCCGTGCCTGCAACTCGATGACTTTTTCCCCTAACAGGCGGCTGAGGCCACCGGCGCCGGAGCCAAACATGACATCCACCCAGATCTTGGCCGGGGAGCTTTTGAGCTTTTCCAGATCCACAAAGCAACTGAGCTGATCCAGGTAGCCGGGCCAGGGATCCCAGGTGTGGATGGGGGCAGAGTTGGATCCCAGGGGCTGGAGGTGGTGCAGCTCCTGCTCGATGGCGGCAGTGACCTCTGGAGGCACGGAGCCGCCAAAGCCGCCCTTGACCTTAAGGCCGGAATAGTGGGGCGGGTTGTGGCTGGCGGTGATCACCAAGGCGCCGTGGCAGCCCCGCTCTTTGGCTCCCCAGCTGAAGGCTGGCGTTGGGGCTACACAGGCTGAAAGGTAGACGGGGATCCCCAAGCGAGCCACCACCTCAGCGGCGTGGGCGGCAAAGCGTTCGGAGAGAAAGCGGTTGTCGTAGCCAATCACGATCCCTTCGCCAGGATAGGTGCGGGCCAACACCTGGGCACTGGCCTGGGCGGCAAGGGCCAAGTTCTCAAAGGTAAAGCCGTCGGCAATCACGGCTCGCCAGCCGTCGGTGCCAAAGCGAATGGAGTTTCCGACCATGGTTTACCAAAATCCACCCCGCCCACATATAGCACGGAAGGATCCCCTCCAGACCAACTCAAACCAGATTGAGCCCCTGTCCCAGCGCTCTGGGCTGCTGTTGCCAACTCCAGGGGGCGGGAGTTTTATTCGCTGCTCTTGAGCAGCTGGGATCCCCCGTAGTCGCTGAGGCTGCTAATAGTGCGCCGTCCCAAGCTGGGCACTGTCCGCCTCACCAGGCCGGTCAGCACGTTGCCAGGGCCAATTTCCCACACCTCTTGGACGCCGTCGGCCGCCATCTGCAGCACCGTTTCTCGCCAACGCACCGGAGAGGTCATCTGGGCCAGCAGCGCCTGTTTGAGAACTTGGGGATCGCGGCTGGCAGTGGCGGTGCAATTGCTGTAGACTGGCACCCGCGGTGTCTGAAAGTCAACTTCGCGCAACCTGTGGGCAAACTCTTCTGCTGCCCTCTGCATGAAAGGAGAGTGGAAGGCGCCGCTGACGTTGAGGGGAACGGTGCGCTTGGCCTGCAACTGCTCACAGACAGACTGCACCCCCTTTACAGAGCCGCTGATCACCACCTGCTCCGGGCTGTTGTCGTTGGCAATGGTAACGTTGGGGGTTATCTGGCAGAGGTGCTCCAGCTGAGCGCGGTCAAACCCAATCACCGCTGCCATGCCGCCAGGGGGATCTCCCGCCCGCTCCATCAGTTGGCCTCGCAGCGCCACCAGCCGCAAGCCGGTTTCAAAGTCAAACACCCCGGCAGCATAGAGGGCGCTGTACTCGCCTAGGCTGTGGCCGGCTGTACAGGCGGGAGCCTGCCCCTGGGCATAGAGGTAGTCACTCAAGAGGGCCGACACGGTAAACAAGGCCGGCTGCGTATAGCTGGTCTGGTGGATCTGCTCTTCTGAGAGGGCCAAGGGATCCCACCCCAGCACCTCACGCGCCAAAGCCAGCTTCTGGGCGGCCCCTGGCCAGTCCTGTAAATCCCTTCCCATGCCCACCCGTTGGGATCCCTGGCCGGGATAGATCCAGGCAATGGTCATCAACCACCTCTCCTTAACTCATCTGCCCCAGCGAAAGACAATGGCTCCCCAGGTGAGGCCGGCGCCAAAGCCTGCCATCACCCCCAGATCCCCAGGGCCAAACCGTCCTTGAGCAATCCATTCGGCCAGGGCGATAGGCACCGAGGCCCCTGAGGTGTTGCCGTAGCGCTCCAGAACACTGGCCACCTGCTGGGTAGGCAACTGCAGGCGCTTGGCCACGGCATCGAGGATGCGCTGGTTGGCCTGGTGGATGAAGTAGCCTTGAACGGCCTCGGCTGGGATCCCGGCCCGAAGGAGGGCTTTCTCGATAATTTCCGGCACCGCCTGGACAGCAAACTTATAGACCTCGCGGCCGTTCATCACGATGGGACAACAGCGGTACTGTCCCACCTGCAGGGATCCCAGCAGGGGCTTAGCCTCGGTGGCCATGGCCAAGCTAAGCAAATCGCTGCCCTTGCCATCGCTGCGCAGCTCAATGCTGAGGATCCCATCAGCTCCTGCTTCTCCCGCCTCCAGCACTACTGCCCCTGCCCCATCCCCAAACAGAACGCAGGTGGTGCGGTCTGTCCAATCGACGGTGCGGGAGAGCACATCTGCTGCCACCACCAGGGCCCGCCGGTACAGCCCGGTTTGTAGAAACTGGGCGGCTGTGGCCACCGCAAACACAAACCCTGTACAGGCTGCCGTCAGATCAAAGGCCACTGCCCGACTTGCCCCCAGGGCTGCCTGCACCCGTGGGGCCGAGCCAAAGCGATCGACGGCAGTGGAAGTAGCCAGCAGAAGCAAATCTAGCTCCTGCGGCAGGATCCCAGCGTGATCTAGAGCAGCTCTTGCCGCCTGAGCCGCCAGATCCACCACGCTCTGCTCAGGGGGCAGGATGCGCCGCTGGCGAATGCCGGTGCGGGGCCAAATCCACTCGTTGGAAGTTGCAACAATCTGGCTGAGGTCGTCGTTGCTTAGGCAGGGATCCGGCAGGGCAGCCCCCACCCCCACTAGGCGTACGCTTGGGAGGCCAGTGCTGGGCATGGGCACTACCCTTCCCTCCGCTCCAGGGATCCCAAGGGCAAGGGGCCGGAGGGAGAGCCGCTCCGAAGGCTCACAGGGCGCTGCCCAGCACTGGCTTGAGATTCGCGAGTATCGACCATTTCCGCCTGCAGCCGCTGCAGGACTTTCTGCTCTGCCGCCTCTTTGGCTAGGCGAATGGCGTGGTACACCATTGGCGCCTTGGAGCTGCCGTGGGTGATAACACAGATGCCGTTAACCCCCAGCAGCAAGGCGCCGCCGTACTCCACATAGTCCATGCGCCGCTTGACCTGCTTGAGGTTAGGTTGGAGCAGCCAGCAACCCAGCTTGCCGCGCCAGCCCCGCGGCAGCTCTTCCCGCAGCACCTGGGTGATCACTTGGCCAACACTCTCAGCAAACTTGAGCAGGGCGTTGCCGACAAAGCCGTCGCAGACCACCACGTCAAAATTCCCAGTCAACACGTCCCGACCCTCGGCATTGCCAGCAAAGTGGATCCCTGGCAACTGGGCCAGGCGCTGGTGGGTGGCCAGGGCTAGATCGTTGCCCTTGTTGGGTTCCTCACCGATGTTGAGCAGGCCCACCCGCGGCCTCTCAATCCCCAGCACGCATTGGCAGTAGAGGGATCCCATGCGGGCAAACTGCTCCAAAAAACGGGGCCGGCAATCCACATTGGCGCCCACATCCAGCAAAAGCACCGGCTTTCCCTTGAGGGTGGGCAAAAGAGCAGCAATGGCTGGGCGGTCGATCCCGGCCAGGCGACCCAAGTTGAGATAGGCCGCCGCCATGGCAGCACCCGTGTTGCCGGCAGCCACCACTGCATCTGCCTGCCCAGCGCGCACCTGCTGCATGCAGACATTGATGGAGGCTTTTGGCTTTCGGCGCACCGCCAGCGGTTCCTCGGCCATGCCCACCTCTTCCTCAGCAGGCACAAGGGTAACCTTGGGAGGCAGGGGCCTGGGCAAAAAAGGCTCAAGAGCCTCTGGCCGACCAACCAGCGTGATCCCCACCCGCAGCCGCTGTTGGGCCAGTAGGGCGCCCTTGACAATCTCCTCGGGAGCGTAGTCGCCCCCCATGGCATCAACTGCAATTCGCACGAGCTGACCTCACCCTGGAACCCTTCTAAATAAGCAAACCTCGCGGACCGCCGCTGCTCCTTTGGGATCCCGCCAACCGCGATGGACTACCGAATTCTACCAAAAAACCCGTTCCCAAGCCCCGGCCTCTGGCTACGCCGAGTCAACCTAGACAGCCTAGCGCCCCCTTTTGGGATGGCTTTGCATCCTCGAGCAGTTAGCTACGTACCGGTGACGCGAACCTGTAGCCCCTTTGTCCGAGGAAAAGCAGCTAGCGCTCTGCTTGGGCGTTCAAGCGGGAGACAACCAGGTACACCACAAAGAGAAACAGGGCTAGCAACGCCATAGGTCGATCCTTGGTCAGCATCTTTCGCCAGTGTCTGTAGGATAGGGTGCCCACCCGATCAGGAATCGAGTCGCCGTCCTTACATGAGATATGCCATTCTCCCGCAGGTTGGTTCTCGGCGGAAGATCGACTGCCAACCTGGGCCGGTTGGCGATCCCCTCTCACTGGCCGGGCTCGGAGCTGGGCAGAGCCACCAGCAGGGCCTCCAGCAGCCGCTGCACCCGGCTGAGGCGCAGGCCAAAGTCGGCCAAAACGGGGCTGTTGGGGATGATGGCGTGGCGGAACCCCAGCTTAGCGGCTTCCTTGAGGCGCTGCTCCAACTGCGGCACCGGGCGCACCTGCCCCCCCAGGCCCACCTCGCCAATCAAGACCGTGAAGGGATCCACCTGGCGATCCCGGAAGCTGGCGGCCACGGCCACCGCCACCCCCAAATCGGCAGCCGGCTCGTCCACCTGGATGCCGCCGGCAGAGGCGATGTAGGCATCGTATTTGGAAAGCGGGATCCCCACCCGTTTCTCCAGCACCGCCAAGATCTGCAGGAAACGGTTGAGCTCGATGCCGGTGGCCGTGCGGCGGGGAGAGGCATAGCTGGTGGGGCTGACCAGGGCCTGCACCTCGACCACCAAAGGGCGGGTGCCCTCACAGGCGACGATGGTGGCTGTTCCTGGCGTGGCCTGATCCCGGCTGCTCAAAAAAAGCTGCGAGGGGTTGTCTACCTCCCCCAAGCCAGAGGCAGTCATCTCGAAAACGCCGATTTCCTGAGCCGCCCCAAAGCGGTTCTTGACGGCGCGCAGCAGGCGGTGGCTTTGAAAGCGATCCCCCTCGAAGTACAAGACGGTGTCCACTAAGTGCTCCAGCACCTTGGGCCCGGCCAGGGATCCATCCTTGGTAACATGGCCAACGATGAGCAGGGCCACCCCCAGTTTTTTGGCCACCCGCATCAAGAGGCTGGTGCATTCCCGCACCTGGGAGACGGATCCCGGCGCTGAGCTGAGCTGCCCCCAGAAGATGGCCTGAATGCTGTCGATGATGGCCACCTGGGGCTGCAGAGCCTGGATCTCAGCCACAATGGCCTCTAGCTCGGTCTCGGCCAATAGGTAGAGCTGCTCGCTTTCGGACTCCGTCCCGCCGAGGCGATCTGCGCGCAGCTTAATCTGTTGGGCTGATTCCTCCCCCGACACGTACAAGACAGGCCCGCCCTTGGCTAGATGAGCAGCAGTCTGCAGCAGCAGGGTGCTTTTGCCGATGCCCGGATCCCCGCCGATCAACACCAGGGATCCCGGCACGATGCCGCCCCCCAACACCCGGTCAAACTCGCCAAAGCCCGAGGAAAGGCGGGGGTGGCGATCCAAGCGCACCTGAGTAAGAGGGAGGGCTGCCTGTGGGATCCCGTTGCCGCGGCTGCGCGGGGGGACAAGACGCTGCGGTGGCGCAAACTGGGGGGAGGGAGCGACGACCACCTCCGTCAGGGTATTCCAGGCGCCACAGTTGTTGCAGCGGCCCAAAAACTTGGGATAGCGCTCGCCGCACTGGCTACACTCCCAGACGGTTTTGGCCTTGGCCATGAGCAGGGATCCCGCCTCTTTCTCAGGCTACAAAGACTCAACCCCGCTGGCGCGAGCAGGATCTCCGCAAGGGCTCCGACCGGCTGCCGCTAGCTGGGGGACATAGGAACGGCAGGCATGGGCACCTCCGGCAAGACTAGGGATCTGCACTGGGCGTGGTGGCGCAGCAGATGGTCACAGAGCACCAAAGCCACCATCGCCTCTACCATCGGCACCGCCCGCGGCAGCACGCAGGGATCGTGGCGCCCCCGCGCCACCAAGACCGTCTCCTGGCCGTCGAGAGTGACCGTGTTTTGAGGCTGGCGAATGGTGGCAGTGGGCTTGAAGGCCACCCGCAGGACGATATCTTCCCCGTTGCTGATGCCCCCCTGGATGCCGCCGGAGCGGTTGCTACGGGTGCGCCAGCCGCTGGGGGTCATGTAGAACTCATCGTTGTGCTGCTTGCCCGTCAGGTAGGTGCCGGCAAACCCCGAACCAATCTCAAACCCCTTGCTGGCCGGCAGCGACATCACCGCCTTGGCCAGGTCGGCTTCTAGCTTGTCAAACACGGGGCAGCCCAGCCCGCGGGGCACATTGCGGGCCACGCACTCCACCACTCCCCCGAGAGAATCTCCTTCCCGCGCCGCTGCTTCGATTTTCTCAATCATTGCCGCCGCCGCTTCTGGGTTGGGGCAGCGGACGATGTTGGCTTCCACCTGCTCGGCTGTTACTGAGCTGGGATCCACCTGCGCCTCCACGTCTTGGACCCGCTGCACATAGGCCAGGATCTCCACCCCTGCCGCCAGACGCAGGATCTTCTTGGCAATGGCCCCGGCGGCCACCCGGCCAATGGTCTCCCGCGCCGAGGCCCGTCCTCCCCCCTGCCAGTTGCGGATGCCGTACTTGGCCTGGTAGGTAGCATCAGCATGGGAAGGGCGAAAGGTGGTGGCCATCTCGCGGTAGTCCTGGGGGCGGGCGTCCTGGTTGCGCACCAGGATGTGGATGGGCGTGCCCAGCGTAAAGCCCTGGAAAACCCCGGAGAGGATCTCGCAGCGATCCGCCTCCTGGCGCGGCGTGGTGATGGAGCTCTGGCCGGGGCGGCGCCGATCCAGCTCCGCCTGGATGTCGGCCTCGCTCAAAGGCAGCCGCGGTGGGCAGCCGTCCACCACCACCCCCACCGCCCCTCCGTGGGACTCGCCGTAGGTGGTGACGCAAAACAAGACGCCGAAGGAGTTGCCGTTGGCCATGGGATCCCTGGGTTGCCAAGAGGTAGAGAAGCTGCCCGCTCCGTTTGCGCTAGCAGGACAGAGTCCTTGGAGGCCTGAGCGAGCTCTAGGGTTGGGGATAAAAAGCCCCCAAGCGACTGTTTTCTATTCTGCACCAGGGGACTCCCGGACGAGGCGGTGCAACTGACGGCAGCCGGCAATTCCCCGCAACACCAGGTGGGGATCCCAGCGCAGCTCTGCGTCAAGGGGCCGCAGATGGGGGTAGAGCAGCTTGCCATCGCCGCCGGTTACTAGCAGGGGCCCCTGGGGAAAGCGGCGCCGCCAGTCGGCAATGAAGTCCTGCAAGCCGGCCAGCAGGGTGTGGAGAATGCCGCTGCGGATGGCAGCCCCAGTGTCCCTAGCCCAGCGAGGGGGCAAGGGATCCGCCGCCTCCCACTCCACTTTGGGCAAGCGGGCGGTGTGGTCGGCCAGCGCCTGCGCCTGCAGCCCTAGGCCGGGCAGGATCGCCCCTCCCACCAGGGATCCCTCCGGGTCAGCCCCCGTCAGGGTCAGGGCGGTGCCGGCGTCGATGACCAAACAGGGCCAGCCGTAGTGGAGGCCGGCAGCCCAGACGGCCAGCGCCCGATCCAGCCCCAGGCTGGGGTAGGGATCCCGCAGCGGCACCTGGGAGAGCTCAAGGCAATGCACCCACGGGGATCCCGGCGGCAAAGGGGCAGAGCCAACGGCAGCCAGCCACAGCTCCGTCTCTTCCGGCCAGGACAAGGGCCGGTGGGCAGGGAACTGTTCCACCTTGACCAAGGTCTCCCCCACAAACCAGCCCCAGCGCACGTGGGTGTTGCCCAGCACCGCCGCCAGCCACCGGTCGGGTTGGGCCTCAAAACTCATGCAGCAGCTCTGCCTCCACGCAAAACAGCTCCACCGGCTGATCCGCAGGGATCCCGGCCAACCTTTTGGCGGTGGAAAGCTGCCAGGCCGTTGTCAGGGCTTTTCCGGGCAGCAACACCGCCCCCCGCGTGCCCGTGCGAATGAACAGGCCCATGGGGGTGGGATCCACCTGCTCCAGCGAGGGGATAGCCACCTGGATGGACGCCGACTCCAGCTCCCCAGGTCGCAGGGGCGGATAGCGCCAGTCGCGGGTAACAGCCCCCACCGCCACCCGGATGGTGGCCCTGGTCAGATCCTCGCCGCCGGGATCCAAGCTGCCCCAACAGCCGCGGGGCCGCCCCTCCCTGGTCACCGTAACAAAAACTCCCGCCGGGCGCCGCCAGTGGGGCGGGATCTCTTCTGGGGCGGGCAGCACCTGGCCAGTGGCGAAGTAGTGGGCGATGGCCTGCCGCGCCAGGGCCGGCAGCCTCAGGGACTCCGTCCCGCTGGCGCGAACGGGCAAGGGTTGCGGCTGGCCGGGAGCAGGGATCCCTCCTTCCTCCCTGGGGCCGACCAAGGCGCCTGACCAGGAAGTCGTGGCCGGGGACGGGATCCCGCCAACGCGCCCGGAAACCTCTGGCTGGGATCCAACCAGCGGCACTAGCCCCGCCCCCAGAAACAAGGTCAGTAGGCCGAGCAGGTGAACGGCAAAGGTGGACATGGGCAGAGGGATCCCCTTGGCAAGGGAGAGAGGGTTGGCAACCCAACTCTAGGCTAGGCTACGCCCCCGCTGCTGCAGGTACTGGAAAACGGTGTTCAAGTCCTTGTCGCCCCGCCCGGAACAATTGACCACCACCCGCTGCTGGGGGCCAAGCTGCGGCGCCAAGGTCTTCAGGTAGGCCAGGGCATGGGCCGTCTCCAGAGCAGGGATGATCCCCTCCAGGCGCGACAGCAGCAGCAGCGCTTCCACCGCCTCGTCGTCGGTAACCGCGTAGTACTCGGCCCGCCCAATCTCCTTTAAGTAGCTGTGCTCCGGCCCTACGCCAGGGTAGTCCAGACCGGCACTGATGGAATGGGCCTCCTGCACCTGGCCTTCCTCGTCCTGCAGCAGGTAGCTCATGGCCCCGTGCAAGACCCCAATGCGACCGCGGCTGAGGGTGGCGGCGTGGCGGGATGTGTGCAAACCCTCCCCGGCAGCCTCAATACCGATGAGCCGCACCTGGGGATCGCGGATA
>Ga0197142_1000083_pt1 | contig 76536 bp, 69 predicted proteins | sample GBS60_MetaG_FD_148614 | JGI IMG/M metagenome (GOLD analysis project Ga0197142, IMG submission 148614) | Sediment microbial communities from Great Boiling Springs, Gerlach, Nevada, United States - GBS 60_MetaG | ecosystem: Environmental > Aquatic > Thermal springs > Hot (42-90C) > Sediment... | reverse complement strand
AACACTCAAAACCAGTTTATGTTTTTTGTCTGAAAGAAAAGGTTGTGAAGGATAAGCAAAAATTGAGTGGAGAAAAGTATTTAGTTCGAAAAAAGGATGAAATATTATTTGAAAAAATTGAAATTGATTTAATTACTGAAATTTTTTTAGCGTGAAATTGGTTTAAATAAAGAACTGCCAAGGTGGAGGGCGAACCTTGGCAGTGTAGAGTTACGTTTTAGTGGAGGGCAATAAGGGTAACACAGATAAGGGTAGTAACTTCAGTTATTTAGGAGAACTCAAATGTATTTGTATATCGTCAATCTTTATGCCAGCATAAAAACCTTGATTTTTCACCCAAAATCGTAAGTTGAGAATTATAATTCTCAATAGTGAAAATAAACTTTATCAATTTTGTGAAGATTTCTTATTGAATTCGAATTTTTGAAACCAAAAACTTCTCTCAAGTTCTTAACCTTACATCTCTTTTAGTTGTTAAAAATTTTTAGACAATATTTAGTTACTGTGAAACTTTTATGATAGAGCATTGGTTTTAATCTTGACTTAAATGTAAAGATTGATTAAACTTGAACTCGAACAAATGAAAAATAAATTACAACCGGAGGATAAAATGCAAAACGAAACAGTTGATCTCAATCAACTAGCCCTGCAAGAGTATAAATATGGCTTTTATACTGATATAGAGATGGAGACTTTTCCGAAAGGATTAAATGAAGACATAATTAAAATGCTTTCGGAAAAGAAAGGTGAACCTGAATGGATGACAGAATGGAGATTGAAAGCATATCGTGCCTGGTTGAAAATGGAAGAACCACACTGGGCTAATGTTTATTATCCACCAATTAATTATCAGGATATTAGATATTATGCTGCTCCAAAAAGAAGACCACTTAAAAGTTTAGACGAAGCAGACCCAGAGCTACTGAGAACATTCGAAAAACTTGGTATTCCGCTCGAAGAGCAAAAGAGACTTGCTGGAGTTGCAGTTGACGCTGTCTTTGATAGTGTATCAGTTGCTACTACTTATAAAGAAAAGCTAGCCGAACTTGGAATAATTTTTTGCTCAATGTCAGAAGCAATTCGTGAGTATCCTGAGCTTGTAAAAAAATATTTAGGTTCAGTTGTTCCACCAACGGATAACTTCTTTGCGGCTTTGAATTCAGCTGTATTTTCTGATGGTTCTTTTGTTTATATTCCAAAAGGTGTTCGTTGTCCTATGGAGCTTTCCACTTATTTCAGAATTAATGCAAATGAAACGGGACAATTCGAAAGAACTTTAATTATTGCTGATGAAGGTAGCTATGTAAGTTATCTCGAAGGTTGTACTGCACCAATGCGAGACGAAAATCAATTGCATGCTGCTGTTGTTGAATTAATAGCCCTTGACAATGCTGAGATTAAATATTCTACTGTTCAGAATTGGTATCCTGGTGATAAAGAAGGCAAAGGTGGAATTTATAATTTTGTGACCAAACGAGGAATTGCGAAAGGTAAGCATTCAAAGATTTCGTGGACACAGGTTGAAACAGGCTCAGCAATTACATGGAAATACCCAAGTGTAATTCTTCAAGGTGATTATTCAGTAGGTGAGTTTTATTCTGTTGCAATGACAAATCATCGTCAGCAGGCTGATACTGGCACAAAGATGATTCACATTGGAAAACATACGAAAAGCACAATTGTATCAAAAGGAATTTCTGCGGGTGAATCAAATAATTCTTATCGTGGACTTGTAAAGATATTACCAAATGCAGATCATGCACGAAATTTCTCTCAATGTGATTCACTTTTGATTGGCGATAAATGTGGTGCTCATACATTCCCATATCTCGAAGTAAACAATCCAACAGCTCGTGTTGAACACGAAGCGACAACTTCTAAGATTGGTGAAGACCAAATCTTTTATCTTAATCAAAGAGGAATTTCAAAAGAAGATGCAATCAGTTTAATTGTTAATGGCTATTGCAAAGAAGTCATTCTTGAATTACCAATGGAATTTGCTGTTGAGGCATCAAAACTATTAAGCATCAGCCTCGAAGGCAGTGTGGGTTAATCAAAAATTAAAGAAAGGGAAAAAGAAAAATGTTAAAGATTAAAGATTTAGTTGTTAAAGTTGAAGACAAAGAAATTCTTAAAGGTGTAAATCTTGAAGTTAATGCTGGTGAAGTGCACGCAATAATGGGTCCTAATGGTTCAGGTAAAAGTACACTTGCCAATGTTATAGCTGGTAAAGAAGGTTATGAAATCGTTTCTGGTGAAATCTGGTTTAAGGATATTAATCTTTTAGAACTTCCACCAGAAGAACGAGCTCGACTCGGAATATTTATGGCTTTTCAATATCCAGTTGAAATTCCGGGCATAAGTAATGCAACATTGCTCAAAACAGCAATCAACGAAATAAGAAAAGCTCGTGGCGAGGAAGAACTCGACGCAATGGAATTTTTGACACTAATGCGTGATAAAATGAAACTTCTTGAAATGAGTGAAGAAATGTTAAGTCGTTCTGTGAATACAGGTTTTTCTGGTGGTGAAAAGAAACGCAATGAAATCTTTCAAATGTTGATGATTGAACCAAAGCTTGCTGTTCTTGATGAAACCGATTCAGGACTTGATATTGATGCGTTGAAGATTGTTGCAAATGGTGTAAATCTTTTAAGAAAAGATATGAACGACCGTGCAATTATAGTTGTAACTCACTATCAAAGACTTTTGAATTACATTGTCCCAGATTTTGTTCATGTTTTGTATGATGGACGAATTGTTAAATCTGGCACAAAAGAACTTGCTTTAGAACTTGAAGCAAAAGGTTATGACTGGATTAAATCAGAAGATAAAGTGACTGTTTAATCAGGGGAGTGAAAATGGCAGAATTAGTAATTAAGAAAAATAAAATCGAAGTTTCCGAGTTGTATTTGAAGTACTTTGAAATACTTGAAGAACATAACAATGGTTCAATCCCGGATTTTGTAAAATCTATTCGAAAAGATTCTATTCAAAAATTAATTGATATTGGTTTTCCAACCCAGAAAGTTGAAGATTGGAAATACACAAATATTCTTCCAATTGTTGAAAAAAATTATAAACTATCAAATCTATCCGAAAGCTGGAAAGATAAAAGTGTAATTTCCAGAGCAAAAGAGTTGATTGAACAAGATAAAATTGTTGCAGATTTATCATCTAATCAGATTGTTTTTATCGATGGACATTTTGTAAATGAATTAACCAGAATTCAGAACATAGATGGAATAAAAATCCTTAATCTCAAAAATGCCTTTGTTGAAAATTCCGAGTTGGTTTTTAAATATTTCAACAAATACAATCAAATTGAAAATGGTTTTAATGCGTTAAATAATGTATTCTTTAATGATGGCGTGTTTATTTTGGTTAAAGATAATCTTATTGAAGATGAACCAATTGTGGTAATCTACATTCAATCAGATAAGGAAGAGCAATTAATCAATCCGCGAAATTTAATATTGATTGGAAAAAATTCTAAGATTCGAATTATTGAGACATATCTTTCTTTAGATGGTGCAAATAGTTTCACTAATTCAATTTCAGAGATTTTTGTTGCAGAAAATTCTTTCCTTGAACATTATAAATTTCAAAATGAAACCTTGAGTAGTTTTCATATTGGAAAAATTCAATCTCATCTGGAAAGAAATTCTAACTTTACTTCTCATAATGTTTCTTTTGGTTCAGCAATTGGAAGAAACGACATAAATATAATTCTCGACGGTGAAGGTGCTGAGGCGCACATGTATGGACTTTACTTCGCTAAGGATAAACAGCATATCGATAATCACACGCTCGTTGATCATGCAAAGCCACATTGTTTAAGCAATGAATTTTATAAAGGAATTCTTGCTGAAAATTCTCGTGGCGTTTTTAATGGTAAGATAATTGTTCGAAAGGGCGCTCAAAAAACAAATGCATATCAATCAAACAAAAATCTTCTCTTATCTGGAAATGCTAAAATCGATACCAAACCACAGCTCGAAATTTTTGCTGATGATGTGAGATGTACTCACGGTGCAACCGTTGGTCAGGTTGATGATGATTCTCTTTTCTATTTAAGGGCGAGAGGAATTGATCAGAAAACAGCACGTTCTTTACTTGTAAATGCTTTTGCAAATGATGTTTTAAGTAATATGGCATTTGAACCATTGAGAGATAATATTAGTGACTTTGTCACAAATCAAATGAATGAAATTCTTTAAAAAAACTAAAAATGAAATCAAATAATATTTCTGAAAAAATTTCAATCAATTTTGATGTGCAAAAAATTCGAGAGGATTTCCCGATACTGAAAACTCAGGTTCGTGGAAAACCACTCATTTATCTCGATAATGCGGCTACAACTCAAAAACCCTTCACCGTTATCGAGAGAATTCAGAAATATTATTTAGAAGAAAATTCCAATGTTCATCGTGGAGTGCATTATTTAAGCGAACTTGCAACAAAAGAATTTGAAGGTGCCAGAGAGACAGTTAAAAATTTTATCAACGCTGAGTCAGTTGAAGAAATAATTTTCACTCGTGGAACCACCGAAGCAATAAATTTAGTTGCAAATTCTTTCGGCAAAACTTTCTTAAATGAGGGAGATGAAATAATCATCTCCGAAATGGAACATCACTCCAATATCGTTCCATGGCAGATTTTGTGTGAAGAAAAAAATGCAAAATTGAAAGTTATCCCTTTTGATGATAATGGTGAATTAATTATATATGAACTCGAAAACTTAATCACAGAAAAAACAAAACTTATTTCAATAGTTCATATTTCAAATTCACTTGGGACAATAAATCCAATTAAAAAAATCATTGAAATTGCTCACAGTTACGCAATTCCGGTTCTTGTTGACGGTGCTCAATCAATAATGCATAATAAGATCGATGTTCAGGATCTTGGTTGTGATTTCTTTGTTTTTTCAGGACATAAGATTTATGGTCCAACGGGAATTGGTGTGCTTTATGGAAAAAAAGAATTGTTAGAACAGATGCTGCCTTATCAAGGTGGCGGTGATATGATTAAGTCTGTAACTTTTGAAAAAACTATTTATAACGATCTCCCATACAAATTTGAAGCTGGAACTCCAAACATTGAGGGTGCAATCGGTCTTAAAGCAGCAATTGAATATTTAAGTAAAATAGGACTTGATCAAATTTCTATCTATGAAAATGAATTGCTTCAGTATGCGACTGAAAAACTATCACAAATTCCACAATTAAAAATTATTGGAACAGCAAAAGAAAAAGCATCAATCATTTCTTTTGTTATTGAAAATATTCATCCTCACGATATAGGAACTATTTTAGATTTTGAAGGAATTGCTGTCAGGACAGGTCATCATTGCACACAACCGGTGATGCAGCACTTTAAGATTCCAGCAACAACAAGAGCTTCATTTTCTTTTTATAATACAAAAGAAGAAATTGATCAATTATTTAATGCATTACAAAAAGTTATAAAGGTATTTAGTTAATGTCAGATTTAAGAGAACTTTATCAGGAAGTAATTCTTGACCACTCGAAGCATCCAAAGAATTATCACAAGATGGAGGATGCAACTCACATCGCTGAAGGTTTTAACCCACTTTGTGGAGATCATTTTTATCTTTATTTGAAAGTTGAAGATGGTATTATTAAGGATATAAGTTTTGAAGGTGCTGGTTGTGCAATTTCAAAAGCATCAGCCTCGATTATGACTTCAATGGTAAAAGGTAAAACAGTTGAAGAAGCGGAAAAGATTTTCAAAGATTTTCATCTGTTTGTTACCGGAAAAGCAGACAAAAATTTTGATCCGAATTCACTCGGAAAACTTGCCGTGTTCTCCGGTGTTTCTGAATATCCTGTTAGAGTTAAATGCGCAACCTTAGCCTGGCATACTTTAATTAATGCTATTAAAAACAAAAAGGAAGTTGCATCTACGGAGTAAAAGATGGAACAGGAAAACTTGAATAATAATCAGTCAACGGAAAATCAAAATTCTGAAAAGCAGGAGAGTGAAAAAAAGACACTTGATTTGAATCAACTTCAGTATGATGTAATTCAAACTCTCAAGACCTGTTATGATCCGGAAATTCCAGTTGATATTTATGAGCTCGGATTAATTTATCGAATTGATATTGATGAAGATGGAGTAGTTGAAATTGATATGACTTTAACATCTCCAGCATGCCCTGTTGCCGGGACTTTACCACTTGAAGTCGAAAGAAAAATTCGTGACCTGCCCGGTGTGAAAGATGTAATTGTCAATGTTGTCTGGGAACCAATGTGGAATAAAGATATGATGTCCGATGTCGCAAAAATTAAACTCGGATTTTTTTAATGAATTCATTATTTGGTACTGTTTTTCTTTGCTCTTTGACTTTCAGATAAAGCTCTATACAAATTTGATTAGTGTGATCAATCACTGTCAGGCTGAGCCTGTCCAAGCCTGACGATATACGTTTTAGAATTGCTGAAGATTTTGAAAATGTCATCCTTCAACTGGCTCAGGATGACAAAGGATATCACTGTCAGGCTGAGCCTGTCGAAGCCTGACATAAGTTAAATCAATGACTTTTGAAATTTTGAATAATAAGTTATTTATAATAAGCTAAGACATAGCTAAAATTTTAATTAACCCTTTTAACAACAAAGGAGAGAAAATATGTTTGAACAGACAATTCGTAAGCAACCCCTTTATGACCCTGCATCAGTTCAATGGATGAGAGATGAATTGATTTATGTCGGATTTGAAGAGATGCTAACTCCAGAAGCAGTTGAATTTCATCTAAGAAAAAATGATGATGAAGTAAAACTTGTTGTGTTAAATTCAGTTTGTGGTTGTGCAGCCGGAAGTGCAAGACCGGGAGTTTCACTTGCTTTACAGAACGATTTAATTCCTGATAAACTTCTAACATCTTTTGCTGGTCAGGACAGAGATGCAGTTGATTACTTGCGTTCAGAATTTTTAAAAGATTATCCACCATCTTCACCAATGATGGCTTTATTCAAAAATGGTCAGGTTATTTACATAATGCATCGTTATCAGATTGAAGGAAGAACTCCAGAACAAATTGCTGCAGATTTGATTGAAGTATTTAATAAAGTTTGTAAGCGAAAAGGTCCATCAATCCCAAAGGAAAAATACGAACAACTTGTTCATGCAAAAGCTTGCGGACAAGCTATCCCATTAAACAAACACGAGTAGAAAAATGAAATTCAGTGCTGTTGAAGAATATGGTTTAAGATGCTTAATTCAAATTGCTAAAAATGATAAGAATAATGGTTTAACAATTCCAGAACTTAGTGAGCTTGAAGGTTTATCAGAAGCTAATGTTGCAAAGATATTACGCATACTCAGATTAGGTGGAATTGTTGAAGCTGAAAGGGGACAAACTGGAGGTTATCGATTAACTCGTCCACCTGAAGAAATTTCATTAAGAGAAATTCTTTATGTTCTCGGTGGAAAACTTTTCGAAAGTGATTATTGCAATACTTACACTGGTATTTCGACTATTTGCACCAATTCTACTGACTGTTCAGTGAGGTCAGTATGGAGAAATGTTCAAAGAGTAATAGATGAAGTTCTTGGAAGATTAACTTTGAAAGATTTGTTAGCTCCAGAAAAAGTTGTGGATAAAGTCGTTAGCGAAAAAGTTGAAAATGTTGTCAGCACTATTGAATTGAAAGTTTTACAATAGAAATATCTTTTCAATCTAAAGTTTTTTATTACGCACCTTCATATTACTTCCTTTATTTCTTTCTATTAATAAAGAAATTGCAACACTTGTAAACGAGCCAAAGTAAGCTGGTGAGTTTGAAGTGGAATTCAATGCAGATAGCTATGGATTGAGTTCAGGAGTTTATTTGTATCAACTCACATCAGGTTCATTCACATCGATTAAAAAGTTTGTGTTGATGAAATAAATCAATGAAAGAGATGTCGTACAGAATCGTCTCATCGTCATCTCTACTAAATTAACTACAGAATAAATTTTTATCATGTATCTTATTTCTACTATAATGAATTTTTGAACATTTAATAGATTTAACATTCCACGAAACAGCATCATCAGCAATAAACATTATCGTTTAAAATTTTCACTTTCAAATTGGATTTACTTTTTGTTTTTGGTGTGGTGTCGAACTTTCTTGAAATTATAATTTTTCTCTCAGAAACTAATCGATACAGATTGTATTTTTGTAATAACTAATACAAAAACAATCATATGAAACTCAGACTATTCTTCGCTGTAAATTTTTCTAATAGTATTAAAGATAGGTTGTATGAAATATCTTCTCAACTTCAAAAATTTAATGAACCTGTAAAATATGAGCCGATTGAAAAACTTCATCTGACTTTGCTTTTTCTCGGCAATGTTGAGGAAAGTTTAATTAAGGAATTAAATCAAGGAGCTAATGAGATTTCAAAAAATTATTTTAAATCAGAACTTAATTTTGAAAAGCTTGGAGTTTTCAAGAATTTTAATCAACCAAGAGTAATCTGGATTGGAACAAAAGAAAATCCCGAATTGAGAGACATTTCTGAACAATTAAGATTACTCGCACATAACTTAAACATTGCAGTAGATGAAAAAGAATTTTCACCACACATAACGCTGGGAAGAGTCAAGGGAAAACTTTCAGAAAGTTTCATCGAATTTTTGAAGTCATTTTCATTTGAGCCTTTTACTGCTGAAGTTAATTCATTCGAATTGATGGAGAGCAAACTCGAACCTTCTGGTTCTAAATATTTTGTGAAAAGTACTTATATTTTGAAGGCGAAATAAATTCAGTTTAATTCTTAAAAAGATTTTTAAATTTCAGATCATTTTAGAAAATTGAATTAAAGATAAATTCAAAAAGAAAAGGAGTTAATATGGCAGACGAGAGAGAAGAGAAACTTAAACTTCTAAAAGAAACATTAAGTCTCATTGAGAAGACTCACGGTAAAGGTTCAATAATGCGACTCGGTGACCAGCCTGCGATGACTTATGATGTTATATCGACAGGTTCAATATCACTTGATTATGCATTAGGAATTGGTGGAGTTCCACGCGGAAGAATAATTGAAATCTTTGGACCAGAATCCTCAGGTAAAACAACAACTTGCCTTCACATAATTGCAGAAGCTCAAAAGAATGGTGGTATTGCCGCTTTAATTGATGCTGAACATGCATTTGATATCAACTATGCAAAAAAACTTGGTGTTGATACTGATAATTTAATTTTAGCTCAGCCAGATTTTGGTGAGCAAGCTCTGGAAATTTTAGACCAGTTGATTCGAAGTAATGCAATTGATGTGATTGTTGTCGATTCAGTAGCTGCCTTAGTTCCACGTTCTGAAATCGAAGGTGAAATGGGTGATGCTCACATGGCAGTGCAGGCGAGACTGATGTCTCAAGCTTTAAGAAAAATTACAGGCGTGACTTCCAAATCAAATACCTGCGTGATTTTCACAAATCAATTGAGAAGTAAAATTGGAGTTGTATTTGGAAATCCAGAAACAACCACTGGTGGTAATGCACTAAAGTTTTATGCATCAGTAAGATTAGACATACGAAGAATTGGTGCGGTTAAAGAAGGAAATGATGTTGTTGGTAGTCGTGTAAAAGTTAAAGTTGTGAAAAGTAAAGTTGCTCCACCATTCAAAGAAGTGGAATTTGATATTTTATTTAATGAAGGGATTTCAAAAGCTGGTGAGCTAATTGATCTCGGAATTGAACACGGTGTGATACAGAAGAGTGGAGCCTGGTTAACATTTGAAGGAGATAGATTTCAGGGTCGAGAACAATTAAAAACAAGGCTCAAAGAAGATCCAGAATTGATGGCAAAACTTGAAAAACAGGTTAAGACTAAACTCGGTATGATTAAGCCAGAGGAAGGTCAACAGGAAGAGCCAGTCAAAAAATCAAAATCTGAAAAAGCTAAATGATTTCTGTCACAAAGGTTGAAAGGAAAGGTAACAAAATTCAAGTTACCTTTTCTGATTCAACCAGCATTAAGTTGAGTTCAGATGTTTATAAAAAATTTCCTGTAAAAGTTGGTGATGAAATAGATGAAAAGTCTCTTGAATTGATCAAGAGAGAAAACGAATATTTTGAAGTAAAAAGATCGGCTTTAAGATTTTTATCTATTCGAAATCATTCGTCTCAAGAACTTTCAAGAAAACTTTTAAGGAAAAAATTTTCTGGTGAAATAATTGAAAAAGTTTTAAATGATCTTTTTAATCTCGGATACTTAAACGATAAAAAATTTGCTGAACAATATTTTAATGAGCTTGTTGGTAAATTCTTTGGACCTTTGAAAATAAAAAATGAGTTGATTAAAAGAGGGATCAATCGGGAAGTGGTTGATGAAGTTCTAAATGATTACTTTACTAATGATGAGATGCAGAGAGAAGTAATTCAAAAACTTTTAAGTAAAAGTAAATTTCCAAAGAAGATATCAAGCAAGAATGAGTTGCAGAGAATTTATAATTATTTGATTAGTAGAGGATTTTCATCAAATGTAGTAATCGAATTCTTAAGAAATAATTCAACAATAAAGTATAATGGATTTTAAGTAGCTTGCCTGTTATATTAAAAGTAATTACGAACTATTTATATTTTAGCTGTTTATTATGAAAGTAAAATATTATAATCCTGAAATATTAGAGGAACTTAAAGTAAAAGAACCGCAACAGTTTTTAAAAGCATCTAAAAAATTTCCTAAAATTTTCATATGGCTTGAGAGGAAAGATTATCCAACAATAAATCAATTAATCGAATTAGGAAAAATCTTTAACATTCCTTTTGGATACTTTTTTCTAAAAAATATTCCTGAAAGATCCTTACCTTTACCGCATTACAGAACTATTGAGATTGAAGAAATTTACAAACCAAGTCCAGAATTACTTGATACAATATATTTAGCACAAAGAATGCAATTTTTTATCAAAGATTTATTAATTCAATGGGGACATAATAAATTAGACTTTGCGGGAAAATTTCAACTCGGTGATCCTGTAGAAAATATTCGGGAAGAATTGTTAAATATACTGAAGCTTAATAAAGATTGGCAGGAAAAGGTTAATACTTGGTCCGAAGCTTTTAGCTTATTAATTAAAAAGACAGAGGATGCTGGAATATTTGTTTTATTAAACGGTATAGTTGGCAACAATACTAAAAGGAAATTATTAGTAGACGAATTCAGAGGCTTTGTTCTTTTTGATGAAATTGCTCCTTTTATTTTTATAAATAATAATGATTCTGTTGCAGCTAAAATTTTTACGCTTATACATGAAATAGTTCATATTTTAATTGGAAAAAGTGCTTCTTTTGATTTAAGAGATTTTCAACCTGCTAACAATCAAATTGAGTTATATTGTAATCAATCCGCTGCAGAATTTCTTGTCCCAAAAAATATTTTACAAGAAAAATATAAAGAGACAAAAGGAGATGTGAATGTTTTAGCGAAGCATTTCAAAGTTAGTGAAATCGTAATTCTTCGAAGGTTATTGGATAACAATTTAATTACAAAAGAGCTGTTTTATAATTTATTAAATGATTATAGAGTTAAAGAGAAAAAATTAATTAAACAAGAGGGTGGTAGTTTTTATAATACAGTCCGATACAGGTTAAGTAAGAGGTTCTTGAATATGCTGATATTGGCACTTAAACAAAATATTATTCTTTATAGAGAGGCAACAAAAGTAACTAAATTAAAATTACATACGCTTGAAAAATTAATAGGCCATTCATTAAATAAATGACTAGTGAATTTAGATATCTTTTAGACTCAAATGTTTTTATAGAGGCATCTAGAAGATATTATTCTTTTAATTTTGGATTGCAATTCTGGGAATTCTTAGAGATGCAAGCAAACTTGGGAACAATATTTTCAATTGATAAAGTTTTGAATGAAATAAATGAAGGTGATAAAAAAGATCCACTAAGAATTTGGGCAAATAAAAAATTTAAAGAATATTTTTTATCAACTAAAGATGAGAAAGTATTGGAGCAATACAATTTTATTATTAATTATGTCGAAAATTAGCAAAGATATACAAGATTTGCGAAAGATGAGTTTATGGATGAGAAAAATGCCGATCCATGGGTTGTGGCTTACTCTTTGGCATATAGTTCTATTATTGTTACTCAAGAATCATTTGACCCTAATGTTAAGAAAAGAATAAAAATTCCAAACTTATGTAATGAATTAAAAATAAAATATATAAATACCTTTGAATTGCTAAATCAACTTGGTTTTAAGTTTTAGTGTCTAATATTTTGTTTAAATAATCTTAAGGTTAATGAATGAACAAAAAAATCACAATAAAATTCAAAAGACTATCAGAAAATTTTAATGATATTCCTTTACCTTCTTATTCAACTGAGGGTTCATCAGGATTGGATTTGAGAGCCGCTGTTGAGGATAAAATTATCATCAAGCCATTTGAAACTGCTCTTGTTCCTACAAATCTTGCAGTCGAAATTCCAGAAGGATACGAAGGTCAGGTGAGACCGAGAAGTGGACTTGCTGCAAAAAATTTTGTAACGGTTCTAAATACTCCCGGAACAATTGATTCTGATTATCGTGGTGAGATAAAGGTCATTTTGACTAACTTTGGAAAAGAAGATTTTGTCGTTAATCGTGGAGATAGAATTGCTCAGCTTGTGATTTCAAAAGTTGAGAGAGCTGAAATTGTTGAAGTTCAGGATTTAAATTCAACAAAAAGAAACCAAGGTGGATTTGGTCATACTGGAATTAAATAACAACGAATATGAAATTCTCATTAGAAAATAGTGAAAATCTTTTAACAATTTTTATTTCATTATTAAGTCTGATTCTATTCGGATTATTAATTTATTTATCAATTTCAATTATTTCACCGATTTTTCTTTACATACTCATTTTGGTTGTTTTTATTCTTAATAAAAAACAACCTGTTGTAAGGATTGTATTCATTCTTTCAACAATAATTTTTTCTGTTTGGTTTATTAATGAATTATTCGCGGTTTTAATTCCTTTCATAATTGCGTTTTTAATTGCCTATTTAATGAATCCTTTTGTTGTTTATCTTGAAAAGAAAAAGATAAAGAGGTTCGCAAGTGCACTAATTTCACTTCTACTAATTTTGGTTTTTTCTGGGTTGTTAGTTTCGCTAATTGTTCCACCATTCGTTAATCAAATTGGGAATCTAATTAGCATTGCACCAAAGAAGATATCCGAGCTTGAAAAATTTTTCACAGAAACAATTCTACCAGAATTAAATCGTTTAGGCATTATTTATCCTGATATTCAAAAAACTCTCTCGACTGAAATTCCAGCAAAATTACAAAGTGTATTAAATGGATTATTAAGTGGGCTTTTGAATATTTTCAGCGGTTTAAGTTTTATTTTTAATCAGATAATAAACATTGTTGTTATCCCTGTTATAACTTTCTATTTTCTTAGAGATTATGATAAGATTTCCGAAACAATACTCAATTTATTCAATGAAGAACATCGTTTAAGAGTTAAAAATGTTGGTGAACGAATTAATAAAATTTTTGGAAATTACATCAGAGGTTACATACTCATATCTTTGATAAACGGAACAATAATTACAACTGGATTGACTATAATTGGAGTACCTTATGCGGTGGTTCTGGGTATTCTTTCGGCTTTGCTAAATTTCATTCCATATTTCGGAATGGTAATTAGCCTATCGATTGGATTTTTAATTTCAGTCTTGAGTGGTCTTAGTGGATTAAAATTAATTCTTGTCCTGGTTCTTTATATTGGTGAAAATATTATAGAGAATTATTTCATTTCTCCAAAAATAATTGGTGAGAGTGTTGGATTGCATCCACTTCTGGTTTTGCTTGCTTTGTTTGTATTTGGATACTTTGGTGGATTGATAGGAATGTTAATCGGTGTACCTGTAACGGCGTTAATAATTTCTTTGGCTATCAACAAAGACTAATAATTTTTTCATAGAGAGCTTAATTCCTTATAATTGCCAAAATTTTTGCTCAAAATAAATTGTATCGCTGGTTTTATTTTTAAGCTAAAGTCAAAATTTACTTCGAACTGTTTGAAATTAATTAATTGAAACTTTAAAGTTTTTTAATGGAAGGGGAAAAAGTTTATGCCAGAATTTGTCCATCTTCATAATCATAGTGATTATAGTTTGCAGGATGGTGCTGCAAGAGTAAAAGATTTGGTTAAAGCTGCTGTTGAACACAAGATGAAAGCAGTGGCTCTAACAGATCATGGAAATCTTTTCGGTGCAATTGAATTTTATAAAGAAGCTAAAGCAAATGGAATTAAACCAATCATTGGAATGGAAGCTTACATCACGATTGATGGCGATCGCTTTTCTAGACCAATGAGCTCTGATGAAAATGATTATAATGGAAAAGCAAAACGACCAAAACATTACAATCATTTAATTCTCATTGCAAAAAATCAAATCGGTTTTAAAAATCTTTCTATTCTTTCAACTCTGGGCTATCTTGAGGGATTTTACTACAAACCAAGAATTGATTTTGAATTACTTAAAAAACATAGTGAAGGTTTGATTTGTCTTTCTGCATGTGCAGCTGGAATTCTTTCATACCATCTTTTGAATAATAATTACGAAAGAGCGAAAAAAATTGCTCAGGATTACAAAGAACTTTTTGGTGATGATTTTTACATTGAACTTCAAGATCATAAAATGGACATTGATAAGATTTTGCTTGAAGGCTTGCCAAAGATTGCAAAAGAGTTAAACATTAAAATGGTTGCTACTAACGATGTTCACTATATAAAACCAGACCATGCAATCCCACATAATATCTTATTACAAATTTCAAAAGTAGATGATAACCGTGATTATAAAACTCTAAGGTATGGGACTGACCAAATTTATTTCAAATCCGCTGAAGAGATGGCTAAGCTATTTAAGAAATATGATGGAGCGATTGAAAACACTTTAGAGATCACTGAAAAAGTTGAATTTGAGTTCAAAAAGGAAAAGGATTATCTACCGGAATTTAAAATACCAGAATATGAAGGTTCGAAAACACTTGATGAATATCTTACAAAACTTACTTATGAAGGTTTGAAGAGAAAGCTTGGTGAAATAACTCCAGAAGCTAAAGAAAGAGTTGATTATGAATTGAGTGTAATTCAAAAGATGGGATATTCTGGTTATTTCTTAATTGTAATGGATATCATTCAAGCTGCAAAGAAAATGGGAATTTCAGTTGGGCCAGGAAGAGGTTCGGCTGCAGGGAGTCTTGTTTCTTATGCACTCGATATTACAAATGTCAACCCACTTGAATATGGTTTGCTATTTGAAAGATTTTTGAATCCCGAAAGAGTTTCGATGCCCGATATAGATACCGATTTTGCAGATGTAGGACGAGACCAGGTTATCAATTACATTGTTGAAAAATATGGAAGAGAAAATACAGCACAGATTGTAACATTCAGCAGACTTTCGGCTAAGCAAATTCTCAGAGATGTTGGCCGAGTGCTTTCAATTCCAATTCCAAAAGTCGATAGCGTAACAAAATATATCCCAGTGAAATTCGGAAAAGTTTATTCTCTTGAAAAAGCCATTGAAGAAGTTCCTGAACTAAGATATTTAAAAACCACAAATGATCCGGTGGAAAAGGAATGGATTGAATATTCAAAAGTCCTCGAGAATATGAACAGAAACATTTCGGTTCATTCTGCTGGAGTTGTTATCGCTCCATCTAAAATTACAGATTTTGCTCCATTATGTATTACTCCAGATAAAACAATTGTAACTCAGTTCGATAAAAATGACCTTGAAGAGATTGGACTCGTTAAGATGGATATTCTTGGATTAAAGACGCTCACTATCATTCAAAAAACAATCGAGTTAGTTAAAGACAATTATGGGATCGAAATTGACATAGACAAAATACCTCTTGACGATCCATTGACTTATGAACTTTTTGCTCAAGGAAAAACAATTGGTGTATTTCAATTTGATAAACCACATACGAGAAATTATCTAAAAGAGTTAAAACCAACTTCAATTGCTGAACTTTCAGCAATGAATGCTCTTAATAGACCAGGACCAATGCAATTCATTGATGATTACATTAAAAGAAAACATGGGAAAAAAACGGTAACCTATATTCATCCAAAACTAGAGCCAATCTTAAAAGAAACATATGGAATTATAGTTTATCAAGAGCAGGTGATGAGAATTGCTCATGAAGTTGTTGGTTACACTCTTGCGAAAGCAGATTTGATGAGAAAAGCAATGGGTAAGAAAGATGAAAAAATTCTTTCGGCTCAGAGAAATGAATTTATATCGAAAGGAATTGAACAAGGAATTGATAGAAAAGTTATCGAACAAATTTTTGATGAAATTTACAGATTTAAAGATTATGGATTTAATAAATCTCACAGTGTTGCTTATTCAATTCTTGCTTATCAAACAGCATATCTCAAAGCTCATTATCCAACAGAATTCTTAGCAGCCAATCTTTCAGTAAATAAACATAAAACCGATGAGATTACACTCTTCTTGAATGAATGTAGAAAAATGGGAATTGGGATTCTTCCTCCTGATGTAAACAAAAGTTTTGTTGATTTTACAATTGAGGATGGAAAGATAAGATTCGGGCTGGCAGCAATTAAAAATGTTGGAGAAGGTGCGGTTGAAGAAATTATCAAGACACGTCAGGAAAAACCTTTTGAAGATATTTTTGATTTTTGTATTCGAGTTGATTCAAGAGTTGTAAATAAAAGAGCTATGGAAGGATTAATTTTAGCAGGTGCCTTTGATAGCCTTCATCCCAACCGTGCACAATTGTTCGAAAATCTTGAAGAAATTCTGAGGTTTAGTTCACGAAAACGAGAAAATATTTCAATAGGACAATTTTCTCTTTTTGATTCTGATGAAACTAATTTAAATCCGGTTTTAAATGAAGTTCAAAATTGGACTTCTCTTGAAAGAATGAAGAGAGAGCACCAGGTGCTCGGTTTTTTCATTTCTGGACATCCATTGTTTGATTATGAAGTAATCGTTAGGAGCTTCAGCAATATCTACTTTGCTGATGTTGCTGGTGGAAATGATGAAAGTGAAGAAGAATTTGAATTCGAAAGCGGAATTACCGCAATTCCAGAAAGAGTTGGTGTTTGTGTTGTTGTTACAAATGTTGAAACTAAAATCTATCGTGAGAATCAAACAATGGCGAGATTAACAGTTTATGATTTAACTGGTGAATCTGAATTTATCATGTTTGATAGAGCTTATAACCAGTATGGACATTTACTGAAAGAATATTCCCTGTTCTATATGCTTGGTCGTGGTGAAATTAGAGGAGATAGTTTACAGGTTGTGGTTGAAGAAGTCTATCCAATTAATGAGGTTGTTTCACGATTTGGTCAGGCTCTTTCTATAGATATCTATGCAAGACAAATTTCAAAAGAAGAAATTGAAAATATTGAAAGAGTTCTAAAAAAATATGAAGGATTAAAACCAGTTTATCTAAATGTGATTTATTCAAAGGGTGATAATGAAATGTTTATTTCTGAATTAAAGGTTGATTTATGTAATGAATTAATTTTTGAATTGAGCAAAGTAACTTCAAGTGAGAATATAACCATTTTACAAAAGAATGGATCAAAACGATATTGATTTATCTTTTAATATTTTTTAAGTTATTGCAATTGATAGACAACAAATAATAGAAAGGAAAACTATGGAAAAAGTATGGGCACTAATTTTGGGAGCTTCAAGTGGATTTGGAGGTGCATCCGCTGTGGAGCTTGCTAAAAGTGGTTACAACATTTTTGGAGTTCACCTCGATAGACAAATTACAATGCCTCAAGTAAATCAAATAATCAAAAAAATTGAAAAAGCTGGAAGGCAGGCTGTCTTCTTCAATATCAATGCTGCTGACCCAATTAAAAGGCAGGAAGTTCTCGATGAAATTGAAGAAAGATTTAAAAAAGATAAGGGCGTTGTAAAAGTTTTAATTCACTCTCTTGCATTTGGAACATTGAAACCTTTTATTGCAGATTCTCCAAATAATGCAATTACTCAGTCCCAAATGGAAATGACTCTCGATGTTATGGCAAATACTCTTGTTTACTGGGCTCAAGGATTGATTTTCAGAAACCTTTTTGCAAATGGTGGAAGAATATTTGCATTAACAAGCTCTGGTTCACACACTGTTATTCCAAATTATGGTGCTGTTTCTGCGGCCAAAGCTGCTCTCGAATCTCACATTCGTCAGCTTGCTTTTGAGCTTGGACCAAGAGGTATCACAGCAAATGCAATTATGGCTGGTGTAACCGATACTCCGGCTTTGAGAAAAATTCCAGGTTCAGATAAAATGATTGAAGCAGCTCAATTAAAAAATCCACGGGGTAGACTTACAACCCCAGAAGATGTAGCAAAAGCAATAGTTGCACTTTGCAGTGAAAATTGTGATTGGATATCAGGAAATGTAATTGGAGTTGATGGCGGTGAAGATATTGTTGGATTTGTCACAAATTTTCCAATAAAGAAATAAATACATAAAGCAGCGGAATTCGCGGGAGGAATTAAATGATTGAATTCTCTTTTACTGAAGAACAACAAATGCTTCGCGAAATGGTTCGCGATTTTACAAATAACGAAATTAAGCCTCTTGCTAAGAAAATTGATGAAGAAGAGAGAATACCAGAAGAGTTAATTAAAAAAATTGCGGATCTTGGTTTGCTTGGTGCATCATTCCCTGTTGAGTATGGTGGTGGTGGATTCGGTGAGATTGGTTATTGTATTATTCAAGAAGAAATTTCAAGAGGATGTGCATCAACAGCAACTTTCATAGGCGCACATCAATCAATCGGTACAAATGCAATTTATTTAGGAGGAAATGAAGAATTAAAACAAAAATATGTTGTTCCTCTTGCTCAGGGTAAAATGATAGCAGCTTTTTGTTTGACCGAGGCTCAAGCTGGTTCAGATTCATTTAATATAAAAACGCGTGCACATATCGATGGTGATTATTACATTTTGAATGGTGAAAAACTCTGGATTACAAACGGTGGAATTGCTGATGTCCTTTCTGTGTTTGCAAGAACCGAAAAAGGAATTAGTGCATTTGTTGTCGAAACAAAATGGGATGGTGTGAAAATTGGACCACCAGAAAAGAAGATGGGAATTCGAGGAAGCACAACCAACCCAATCTCTTTTGAAAATGTGAGAGTACCAAAAGAAAATTTAATTGGTCAAGAAGGTAGAGGGTTTTTGCTCGCAATGAAAACTCTTGATGCTGGTAGACTCGGACTTGGTGCAGCATGTGTTGGTTCCGCAAAAGAATTACTTGAGCTTTCAACAAAGTATGCAAAAGAAAGAATTCAGTTTGATCAGCCAATCAGTAACTTTCAAGCAATTCAATTTATGTTAGCTGAAATGACGGCATTGATCTATGCAATGGAATCAATGGTTTATCGAACAGCTGCAAAATATGATAAAGGTGAGAATGTAACTCGCGAAGCTGCAATTGTAAAACTCTTTTGTAGTGAAGCACTGGATAAAATAGTTGATTATGCTGTACAAATTCACGGTGGAATGGGTTATTCACGTGAATTTCCCATTGAAAGAATGTATCGTGATGCAAGAATTAATCGCATATTTGAAGGAACAAACGAGATTCAAAAAGGAATCATAGCAAGAGATATAATCAAGAGAAATGGTAAATTCTAAAAAAAGAAAGGAGATAAAATGAAACCAGTAGTTGTAACTGATGATACTTTTCAAAATGAAGTACTTGAGTCACCAATTCCAGTTTTAGTTGATTTCTGGGCAATCTGGTGTGGACCCTGTCGTTTAATTGCTCCTGTGATTGAAGAATTAGCAAAAGAATACGACGGAAAAATGAAATTTGCGAAACTCGATGTGGATGTAAATCAGAAAACGGCTATGGAATATGGAATAAGAAGCATTCCAACCCTTTTAATCTTTAAGAATGGTAAAGTTGTTTCTTCAATTATCGGAGCTGTACCAAAACAAAACCTTGTCAGCAAAATAGAAGAGGTATTAAAGAGTAATTAATGCAAAAGAAAATTTTAATTACCGATCCAATAGAAACCAGTTGTATTGATATTCTTCAATCAGCTGGTTTTGAAGTAAGCCATAGACCCGGATTAAAGGAAAATGAAATTATCTCAATTATAAACGAATACAATGTTTTAATCGTTAGAAGTGGAACAAAAGTTACAAAGAAAATTATTGATGCATCAAAAAATCTTGAGTTGATTGCTAGAGCCGGTGCTGGTGTGGATAACATCGATGTAATGTCTGCAACACATCGAGGAATAATTGTAATGAATACTCCCGGTGGGAATACTCTATCAACTGCTGAACATACAATGGCTTTGCTTTTAAGTATGTGCAGGAATATTCCCACGGCAAATTATGAATTAAAACATGGACTATGGGATAGAAAAAAATATTTGGGCACGGAACTTTTTGGAAAAAAAATTGGAATTATTGGACTCGGGAAAATTGGAAAAGAAGTTGCAATTCGTTGTAAAGCGTTTGGAATGGATGTGATTGGTTACGACCCGGTTTTTACTCAAGATGCAGCACAAAAAATTGGGGTAAAACTTGTAAGTATTGATGAGATATTTAAACAATCTGATATTATTACTGTCCATGTTCCACTTTCAGATGAGACAAAAAATTTAATTGATAAAAAAGCAATCGAAAAATGTAAAGATGGAGTCAAGATAATCAATTGTGCTCGTGGTGGAATTGTGAATGAAGAAGCGTTACTTGAAGGATTAAAATCGGGTAAAGTTTCTGCAGCAGCGCTTGATGTTTTTGAAAGAGAACCGCCACAATTTCCAAATGAATTGATTGAGCATCCACGCGTTGTTGTTACGCCTCACATTGGAGCTTCCACAAAAGAAGCGCAAGAAAAAGTTGCAATTCAAATTGCAAATCAAATTATTGATTTTTATCAAAACGGAAATTTAGTAGGTGCGGTTAATGCTTATGCACTTGAGAAAAACATTACGGATGAAATAAAACCATTTATTGAATTATCCAAGACATTAGGAAAATTCTTCTCTCAATTTGTTAGTGAGAATATTAACAATATTGAACTAAAATTTCATGGTTCACTTTTACAAAGATATAGAGAAACATTAACAGCCGCTTTCTTAATAGGGTATCTTTCAAAAAAAATTACCGGAACAATAAACTTTGTTAATGCTCAATTACTCGCGGAAGAAACCGGCATTAAGATTATTGAAACCAATGAACTTGAACATGAAACCTACAAAAATCTCTTCACCGTTTCCAGTAATTCGTCAAAAGAAGCAATAACACTTGCTGGAACCATTTTTGGCAAGAGCGAAATTCGAATTGTTCAGGTTAATGAATATTCAATGGATATTCATCCAACAAAATATATGTTGCTTTATGAGAATATCGATAAGCCTGGAATGCTTGCTGCTGTTGGAACCATTCTTGCAAAAAATCAGATTAACATAGCAGGGTTATCTTTAGGAAGGAAAAAAATAGGTGGTAAGGCATTGACATTAATGAATTTAGATTCTAAATTAGTACCCCAAGTAATTGATGAAATAAAGTTCATTGAAGGAGTTGATAAAATTCTAATAATTGAAATTTGAAGCAGGCACTTGACAAAAATATTTTTCTTGATTATTATGTAATTAAATAAAGACAGAATAGAGAGAACTCAAATAACTAACAGTATCAATCACAAACAAAATAAAGGAGAGCGCAATGCTAAAAAAATCTCTTACCTTATTTGTTATCGTTCTTGTTACATCGTCATTTGTTCTTGCTCAAAATGCAAGACAAGTTGTCGATAGAGCTCCAAAACCAGTAATGGAAGATGTTACACTTGATAAGTCTCTTCCAGGTTCTAATCCTGCTCTTCCACATTCTGTAACCGCTGTATTAATCGGTAAAATGTGGAATGCTTATACAACACAGGCATCTTACACAAACCAAATTTTTACAGACCCATTCTCAGGCTTAATTTCAGTTGTACACAGAGTTGATAGAACTGGAGCTGGAAGTGGAAGGATTGTTTATCAGGGTTCAGATGATGGTGGCCAAAACTGGACACCACAAATTGGGCCAATGAATTTAGATCCGTGGAATGTTGGAAGACATCCCAATATTGTTCTGTCCAATCCAACAAAATCAACAACTCCTGGTGAACAGGTACCAGTTGCAGGTTGGGCAGAATTATCAGCAAGCTGGTATTGGTATCAATTTGCAAATGATCAAACATTCGGTGCAGGTACATTTACTCAATATATTGATAGTACCTATTATCCCGGCGATGAAATGTTCATCAATACTCAAGGGCATGTTTTTGCGGCAGTCGAAAATATTGATCCTATAGTCTATGGTTCAGATACTGTATTCTATCATCTATTTGTTTCTACCGACCAAGGTTCAACCTGGACAAAATATCCATTGGCTAAAGAAGGGGATGCAGATGCTGTCAATGGAACAAAAGGCTTCATTAATAAAAATGGTGTGGGTTATATAGTGTTGGAAGGTATAGCCCCGGGTTCAGATTTCTATTCCTTTGCTTATAAGAAAACTACCGATGATGGTGCAACATGGGATGCTAATTGGACCTGGGTAAATCCATTTACACTTGCTCCACTTGCTGGTAATGTCCATGCACTAAATTATGAAGTAGATGCTATCGTAGATGGAGCGGGTAATCTACATTTTGCAGGTACTTTTGTTGATACTGCTACTGGAGCCAATACAGGTATTTATCATATCTGGGGTGATGGTCAAACCTGGCAAGCAGAAAAAGTTGCTTCTGTTAATAGAACTAGTATGAGTTTACCTGGTGGATTGTCTACTTTGAATGAGGTTGAGTTTGCAACTAACTGGGATGGTACCATTGGCGTTTTGAAATGGTGCGATGTCCCAACTCCACAAGATACATTATATGATGTATTCATGACACCTGTTTGGGGAGCACCAATGAATGTGCAAAACATCACCAATACCCCCGATGTACATGAAAAATATTCTCAAACATCAGCATTCGGATATATGGTGGATAATACAACATTCAGAGTGGATTGTATGTATACAATCTTTGGTAATGGTGACACAGATGATTTGGGTGAATCAGAATTATGGTATTTAAGTGGAGTAACATTCCAGCTCACCAGTGTTGATGATCAGGTTGCTACTCCAAGCAAATTTGAGTTAGCTCAGAATTATCCAAATCCATTTAACCCAGCTACAACTATTAAGTTTACAATTCCAGAAAAGAATCATGTAACATTGAAAGTATTTGATATGTTAGGTAGAGAAGTTTCTACTTTGGTTAATGAAGTAAAGGATGCTGGAACTCATTTCGTAAAATTTGCTGGTAAGGACTTACCATCAGGTGTTTATTTGTATACATTAACTGCAGGCAATTATACAGCAACAAAGAAGATGATGCTTGTTAAGTAATTTAAAGCATCAGTTTTTTAGAAATTGGGGAGAATTTTAAATTTCTCCCCAATTTTATCTTATGTATTATATAGATACTTTAAAGTAAAACAATAGAGAGGGAGAAATAATGAAAAAGTTTCTACTCGTCATTTGGGCATTTTCCCTGATGTTTAATTTCATGTATGCTCAAACTTCAACAGGGAAATTAGCTGGGAAAGTAACAGATGCAAGAACAGGTGACCCGCTTCCTGGAGCAAATGTTTTGATTGTTGGTACTGAATTAGGTGCTGCAACAAATGCAAGAGGTGAATATTTCATTATCAATGTTGTTCCAGGTACTTATGATGTGAGAGTTAGTTTCGTTGGCTATGCAACTCAGATAATTAAAGATGTTAGAATTGTTGCTGGTATTACCAAAGAATTAAATGTTGCCTTAGAGGAAGCTACTGCTGAGTTGAAAGAAATCACAGTTACTTCTCAGAGAACATTCTTTGAGCAAAAAGCAACAAATACCGTTAAAGTAATTGACAAAGAAGAAATTTCAAGAGTTCCAGTTAGAGGCGTTCAAAAAATTGCTGCTTTGAATGCAGGTGTTGTTATGGCCGAAGGTTCAGGAGGGGTTGATGGTAACGCAACAATAAATGTTAAGGGTGGTCGAGGTAATGAAGTTTTATATGTTATCGATGGCGTTGTTCAAAACGATCCATACTGGAATGCAGCATTTACACAAGTATCCAACTCAGCTATTGAACAAATTTCATTTCAAATTGGTGGTTTTGAAGCAAAATATGGTCAAGCTCAGAGTGGTATTATTAATGTTACTACAAAAAGTGGTGGTTCACAATATTCTTTATTTGGTGATGTTTTGACAAGCTCATTTACCGACAAATTCGGATATAATCTTTATACATTAAACATTGGTGGTCCATTTATACCAAATCAATCAAAACATACATTTTTCTTATCAGCGGAAAGAGGCTGGTTCCTGGATCAAGATCCACCGGCTATCCCTATTGAATTTAAAACTCCAATTAGAACAGCTGGTGACATTGTTTTGATTGATCCAAGTGGTAATAAGCAAATCTGGACACCTGGAATGGAAATCCCAGCTGGTTATAAAGTAGCCTGGGATAATTTAGCTTTTAGCAATGGCAGAACTTATGAATATAAACCACACAACACTCGAGGTACATGGAGATTTTCTGGTAAAACTTATCATGACCTTGGTATAGTAACTTTAAGATTAGGAGCTATTGTAAATACTATTAATAGGAGAATTTTTGATTATTCTTATGTAAAGAATAATTCTTATATGAATCCCGTTTATGAACAACAGAATTATTCATATTCTGCAAGAATAAGTCAGAGCCTTGGTGCGAATGCATTCTGGAACTTGAACTTTGGTTATAAAATCTTTAAAGATAAACAAACCCATCCATTGTTTGGAGATGATCTGGAAAAATGGGGCGACACATTGTATAATCCATATTACAAATTGCATGGATTTAGGCAAGGTCAAGCATTTGATAGTGATTCTTTAGGAATTTTCTCAGATGAAGGTTCTTTTGATTATGCCTATAGCAAGAATGCAAACTATTCGTTCCAGGTGGATTTTGATTTTACCTCTCAAATTGGTAAACATTTAATTGAATTTGGAGTTGGTGCCCAACTACACGAATTACATAGATATTCAATAGGTCCAAGAGGACTTGCAGTCTCAATTAGGCCTCCAAGTTTAGTAAAAGACCGATTTACTCGTTATAAAGAGAGAATACCATTCTATTGGGGTTATAATATTTATGGAGATTCTTTCACGGAAGGTGACAGTGTAATTCCCGCAAAAAAACCAATTATAGCATATGGATATATACAAGATAGATTTGAATTACCAGATCTGGTGATTAATTTCGGTTTACGTTTTGATTATCTTGATTCAAAGAGTGATGTTATAAGAGATCCAAATTATCCATTCAAATTTGGAGATCCAAATAATCTTGACCCAGAAGATTTTGAGCCAAGAAAACCTGAGTTCTATATTAGTCCTCGTTTAGGAATTGGTTTTCCTGTTACAACAACAACTGTATTCCACGCTCAGTATGGTAAATTCATTCAAGCACCAAGTTTAGCTGATATCTTCACCTGGCGAAGACACTTCGAAGTTTTAATTGGAGATGGAAACAGATTAGCGAGAACGGGTCGTATTTCAAGTGAAGTCACAACTCAATATGAATTAGGTTTTAGACAAATTCTGGGTGATAATGTTGCAGCTTTAGGTTTAACGGCATTCTATAAGAATACAAAAGGTTTGATTAACTGGACAACGACCACATTCTATAGACCAACAGGTGAACAAAATACTTACTTCGGTCCTTCTAATGCTGATTTCGGAACAATAAAAGGATTGGCACTAACAATTGATCTTGCTCGTTATCATTACATAGCTTTATCAGTTAACTATACATATCAGATTGCTGAAGGTACCGGTTCATCAACAAGTTCTTCTTATGTAGCTACATTTAGAAACCCTGATAATTCAGTGCCAAAGGTAATTGCCCCTCTTGATTTCGATCAGAGACATACTGGAACAGTGATTATTGATGTGTTTATCCCTGAAGGGAAACTGGGAATTTTTGAAAGAACAGGCTTGAACATTTTGGCTGAATTTGCAAGTGGTAGACCATATACTCCTCTTGAAGAACAAGATATTTCACCTCAAGGTGGTGGTGAAACAAATTATGGCGATACTAAAGGATATGTTAATAGTAGATATGGTCCTGGAAGATTTAGAGTTGATATGAAATTGGAGAAAACATTTAAAGCATTTGGTAATATGCTGATTACTCCATATATCTGGATTGATAATTTATTTGATGCTGACAATGTAGTTAATGTTTATAGATCTACTGGAAGTCCTTGGACAACTGGTTATCTGAATACAGCAAAAGGTAAAGCGGTCGCTGAAAGTAAACCGTATCCAGAGTTATTTAGAGCAGATTACACAACTCTTGAGAGAAATCCTGACAACTTTGGTATTCCAAGAATGATAAAACTTGGACTCAAAGTTAATTTCTCAGGAATTAAATTCTAATAAATGAGGAAGGTAAGAGCTATGAAAAATAGAAGATTAAAATTATTCAAGTTTACTGCCATTACATTTGTAATACTTGCCTTAGTTTTGGGATTTTCATCGATTGAAAAGTCAGGTGAGAGGAATTCAAGTCAAAGGTTAAATAAAGTGGTTGGGGCATACTATATGAATATTAACAATATCGAAATGCCCCTTAACAATGCAGGTGTTTTTGCCGATGTTGTTATACCTCCTAAAACGGCAGGTGGTAAATTTGATGGTCATACCTTTTTGTTCTCAGGTGGTTTCTGTATGTCAGGTTATGTAGACTTAGGACAGCCAACTGAATTTTTATGGGCAAATGCAGTAGCAACTGCAAGCCGTATTCAGGATTATAGACCAGGTCCAGTTGGAAGTGATCCAACTGACCCAAAGAATAAGCTTTATATTGTTAGATCTGATGAGGACCCTTTTGGTGAAAGCTGGCAGGAATGGAAAACTGCTGTTGAATTAGGAGCTGATTTTTATGATGGAGACGGTGATGGTATTTATAACCCCGTAGATAAAAATGGCAATGGAGAGTGGGATCCTGATGAAGACAGACCAGATTTATTAGGAGACGAAACCGTTTGGTGTGTAATCAATGATGGTGTACCTTCACAAGATAGAAGATATACTGATGTTCCACCTTTGGGGATTGAAATTCATCAGACAGTTTTTGGTTTTGCTTCCTCTGGTTTATTAGGTAATATGTTATTTGTTCGTTACAAGGTAATTAATAAAAATCCAGAAGGAAAAACTTTAGATAGTATTTATTTCTCAGTATGGGCAGACCCAGATCTGGGAGATTACACAGATGATTTGGTCGGTTGTGATGTTTCTGCCGCGGCATCTGGTTACGCTAAAGCCCCTGTTGAGGGTCGAAATGCTGGTTATGTTTATAACGAGGGTGCCGATGCTGAGTATGGACCAAATCCTCCAACTTATCTGATTGACTTTTTCCAGGGTCCATTTGTTTATACGGGAAATAGTACAGATACAGCGTTTAATATAAGAGGACCGGTTCTAGGTATTGACACTCTGGTTGGTTATAAACAGTTAGGTATTACTTCATTCTTACAATATTTCCAATCACAACCTATTGAACAAGCAGATCCCGCTACTAGAGTTGAGCTCAGATATTACACTCAAGGTTATAACAGGCAAGGTAATCCATTAAATCCTTGTACATGGCAGTTTGGAACTGTTGTTGGTGGTGTAAATTGTAATAGTGTGGATCCAAGATTTTTCTACTCGGGAGATCCATTTAGAAATATTGGATGGATTCAGACAACAGCTGCTGATGAAAGATTGATGGCAAATACTGGTATGTTTAGATTGAGACCCAATGTTGATACAGCTGTAATTGTTGCAGCTTTAATTGTAGGTCGTGGAACCTCAGCTACTTCAAGTATTGAAGAAGCAAAGAGAATATCGGATTTTGCTCAATTTATTTACGATCAAAACTTTAAAGCTGCTTCTCCACCTCCAGCACCTAAGGTGATAGTAAGAACCACTGAAAATTCTATTGATTTAATGTGGCCAACAGCAGAGCAGGTAAATTTCAGACAACAGACAATTGCATATGACCAGAGATTCGAGGGTTATGAACTGTGGGCATTCAGAACAAATAGTACAGCTGACTTTGTTGCAGGATTAGAAAATGCAAAAGTTATAGCAAGATGGGATCTCAAAAATAATATTGAAAATGTCTTGCAAGAAGATGGAAAAACTGGAGAAAGAAAAACTATTTACTACAAAGGTATTCAATTAGACCCAGCAGTTTATGGTAATCCTGAAACTGGCTTTATTAAATATTCATTAACTACAGATCCATGGACTGGTGGTCCAATAGTAAAAGGTAAGCCTTATTACCTGGCAGTCGTATCATATGCATTGAATTACGATGCTTTGTTACCAGTTGATCCTTCTAAACTAGTTGGTAATTATTATATAAGTGGAGCTGCATTTGTTGGGGGTTCTGCAAATGTGAAAAAGATTATTCAAGGTGGAATATTACCTGGGCAAGATTTAAATGATCCTTATTTGTTAAATGTTGAAACCAATATGCAGGGTGTCTCAGAAGCTAAAGCATATTTTGAAGAAATAGATAAATCTAAACTTACTGGTGATACATATGAAATAACATTCTTCCGAAATACCGACTCTGTAAACTATTTTATGAATTGGAGATTGGTAAATAAAACGAAGAATGATACTCTAATTAGAAATTCAAATAAGTATGATAATCTTATAAGCGACGATGATAAATATACAATTCCAAATGTTGATGGATTTGTTCCAAGAATTACATGGGTTCCAGCAGAAGTTAAAACACCTATAAAATCAGCGAGCATGACGTGGGTTGCGGATCTTAAACCTCAAGTAACTGGTGTATTTTATATGGGCAGAGACATTCCATCTAGCAGTATATCGCCATTTGCAACTTTAGGAGCTCAAAAACATGATTTGATAACTGCTGATAAGCTGGCACAGATTGAGATAAGATTTAAACCAGGTAAGGCATATAGATTTGTAAGTAATCCTCTAGGAACACAATACACGAGCGCTGCTCAAACAACTTCTGGAATTGGGAAACCAGGTGAATATTTTGTTGATGTTCCTTTCCAGGTGTGGATTAAAGATTCCCGTAAAGGAATAGAAAAACGATTAGCATGTGGTTTTGTTGAAGCTAGATCAGCTGGCGGTAATCCAGATGGTGAGTGGGATCCGGGTGTTGATATTTCTAAGACCAGAGAGTACATTATCGTGTTTGATCAAGAATATGATGAAAATGGCGGTCAAATGGAATATGTTGGTTATTTACCAGCTACTGGTACAAAAACTTATGCTAACTTAAATGGATGGACACCACCAGCTGCAGCTAACTTTACTGCAGAACAAACTACACGAGCAAGAGCAAGATGGTTGGGTGCAATATATGTGATTGGATTTGAGAAGAAAGATAGCGCTGCTACTTGGTCAGATGATGATGTGTTTACAATTCCAGTTTCATATCCATTAACAGTGAATGATAAATTTACATTTTCAACTTTAAAGGCTGGTTCTGGTGTTACTCAGGATTATAAGAAATCACTTATGGATCGTGTAACAGTTTATCCAAATCCATTATATGCTTACAACCCAACAGTTGGATACTACTCAGATCCTAATAATCCAAAGAATGATGAGCCATTTGTAACCTTCTCTAACTTACCAACAGAGGTTACAATTAAGATATATACTTTGTCTGGTCAGCTGTTAAGAGTATTAACAAAGAATGATCCTACACCATGGTTAAGATGGGATCTGAAGAATAAAGATGGGTTACGAGCAGCGTCAGGTGTTTATCTGGCAGTTGTGTCTTCACCTGGATTAGGTGATAAAGTATTGAAGTTCTCTATCATTCAACCTCAAAAGCAAATTAAACGATTCTAACAAGATGAGGGATAACGACATGAAAAAGAGAAGTTTTTTATCAATCTTATTAATAGTTTTAGTAAATGTAGCCTTTGCGGGTGATGTTGCCCGCAAAGGTACAAACGGTGCTGAACAATTGTTAGTTCCAGTAGGTGCTAAAAGTATTGCTACAGGTGGTGCATTCATAGGTGATGTAAAAGGTGTGGAGGCTATTTATTACAACCCAGCTGGATTAGACCTTGCAGGTCGTTCAGAGGCGATGTTTAGTTACATGGATTATTTAGCAGATATTAAAGTTTCTTACTTTGCTTTGAGTGCTAATCTTGGAGATTATGGTACATTTGGATTAAGTTTCAAAACATTTAATATTGGTGATATTCCTATTACAACTTTTGAAAGTCCAGATGGAACTGGCTCCACTTATTCGCCATCATTGATGACAGCTGGATTGTCATATTCTAAACAAATTACTGATAGAGTGACTGCTGGTGCAACACTTAAAGTGATTTATGAAGCGATTACTAATGTTAGCGCCACAGGTGCTGCCATTGATTTTGGTGTGCAATACAAATTTCCGAACAACATGAGATTAGGTGTTGCTGTTACTAATATTGGAACAAATATGTCTTATAGAGGTCCGGACTTACAGGTGAAAAACCAAATTCCTGGAAATCCGCCTGGTGCTGGCTTCGGTGTTTATGAACCATCAACCGAAGAATTCCAGATCCCGAGCTATTTTGAATTAAGTACATCGTATAAGTATGATTTCAATCAACAGAATTATTTGATGTTTGCTGGTAAATTTACAAATAACAACTTCTTTGAAGATGTGCTTTCATTTGGTCTTGAATATGGCTTCTTGAATACATTCTTCTTGAGAGGCGGTTATAATTATATGCTTGGAAGCAAACCAGAAGAAAATATTTATGGACTTACATTAGGTGCAGGAGTAAGTTATAATTTTGAAGGATTTGTATTTTTTGATTTTGATTACGCTTATCGTGCGGTGCGTGATTTCCCAACAGGCGCACAACATGTATTTACAGTTAAATTAGGTTTGTAATAAGTACCAACAAGCTTGAAAGGAAAGGCTACCTGAGGTTGTTTATACTTTGGGTAGCCTTTAATTTTGGATACTATGAAAAAGACAATTTTAATTCTACAGTTTATAATTTTAACAAATTTATTAGGACAAAGGCTTTCTGAGTCAAATGTTTTCCTTGATTATTCGAGATTTAAATTCAACTCAGATTCTATTTACTTTGAAATCTATTATGGAATTTCAAATAAAGCATTGAAACTAAATGATAATATCAATGAAGCAGAGATAAAAGTTTTAGTAAACGATGTAAATAATAAATTAGTAGGGTTCAGAAATTTTAGGATTATAAATGAAATTGATGGACAAAATTTGGAAGCGGAAAAATATTTAACTGGTGTTCTTGGATTTAAAATTGGACCAGGTGAGTACTCAATTAAATTTGATGTAACCGATTACTTTGATTCATCAAATACAATCTCTATCACTTTTCCTCTAAAAGTTAATCCTATTACTACAAAAAACTTTGCACTGAGTGATATTCAACTTTGTAGTAATATAATTGAGAATTCTGATAATGAGAGCTCTTATTTTTATAAAAATACTTATGAAACTTATCCGAATCCAAGTAATGTTTATGGAGAGCAATTACCAATTTTGTTTTACTATATTGAACTTTACGACTTACTAAAAGGAAACTACACAAATAATTTGAAATTGATATCAAAAGTATTAGATGCTCAGGGCAGAGAAAAATATTCAAAAGAAAAATTAATACAGAGAAAATATAATTCTATAGTTGAGGTTGGCGCAATTAATATAACAAAGTATGCGAGCGGGACTTATACACTTGCAATTTATTTAATCGATTCTTTAAATAATTTTGGACTTGTTTCATCAAAAAAGTTTTTTGTATTTAATCCAAACATTAAAGAAGATATTATTTCAAGAAAATCGGATGCTGACTTCTTATCTTCTGAGTTTAATGTAATGACAGAAGAAGAATTGAATCTTGTTTTTGAACAATCAAAATATATTGCATCAAGTGATGAAATAAAAAGATGGAATTCGTTAAAAGATATTGATTCAAAAAGAAATTTCTTGTTCAATTTCTGGAAACAAAGAGATCCAGAACCAAATACACCTGAAAACGAGAGAAAACTCGAATACTTCGAAAGAGTTAAAAAAGCCGATGAAATGTTCCGTGGTTCAAGAGAAAAAGGCTGGCGGAGTGATAGAGGTAGAGTTTATATAATGTATGGTGAGCCTTCCGAAATTGATAGATATCCAAATGAAATGAATGCTTATCCTTACGAAATCTGGTCTTACAATTATATTGAAGGTGGAGTGATATTCGTTTTTGGTGATATAACAGGAACTGGACAGATGATATTAATTCATTCCACGCACAGGGGCGAAATGCATGATGAAAATTGGTTCAGGCGTGTTCAAAAAAGTCGTTAATCATATTTGATGAAAAATAAATTAGAGTATTATTTATTAAAGGCTCTTTCCTTTTTTATTTCCAGGTTATCTTTAAATTCGGCTAGAAGATTTGCTGTTTTTTTAGCTCATATTTTTTACTATTTAATTCCTATAAGAAAGAATGTTGTCCATAATAATTTAAAAATTGCGTTTTCAGAACTAAGTGACAAAGAAATTAAAAAGCTCGCAAAGAAAACATATAAGAATTTATTTATTGTTCTACTTGAGATTTTATACTTACCGCACTTAAAAAAGGAAAACATAGAATATTTAATTCACATTAAAAATCCCGAGGTAATTAATAACGCACTATCTTTAAATAAAGGTTTAATATTTGTTTCCGCTCATTTTGGTAATTGGGAAATACTTGCGCTTGCAGCTGCATTAAAACTTAATACTCAATTCTCCATAGTTACCAAACCTTTGCGTAATCCATTTGTTGACCAGTATATCAATAATTGGCGAACAAAGTATGGTAATAAAATAGTCCCCCTCGGATTATCAGTTAAAAATATTTTCAGAGAATTACTAGAAAAAAAGATAGTGGCCTTGCTTGCTGATCAAAGAGCCGGTGAAAACTCAATTAAGTTGAAATTTTTTAATAGACAAACACATGTTTATGAAGGCCCAGCTGTTTTATCAATTAAAACAGGAGCACCATTAATTTTTGCAATCGCAATTAGGGATAATGATTACACTTATCATGTTCACTTACAAGAAATTCCACAACCAGATTTAGAAAATGAACAGGCAAGAATTAAATTGATGACCGAAAGATATATTTCTTTGCTTGAAGATTATATTCGTATTTATCCTGAACAATGGCTCTGGTTTCATAATCGATGGAAACACTGATACGAAACAATTTTGAAAGAATTCTTGTAATTCAAACCGCATTCCTTGGTGATGTACTTTTGACCTTACCTGTGGCTCATCATCTTAAAAAAATTAATCCAGCCTATAAAGTATCTTTCCTTATCAAAAAAGAATTAAATCAGGTGAGAGAAATATATAATGGGATTGATGAATATATACTTATTGACAAGTCAAAATATTTAACTTCTATATTTGAGGTTGTTAAAAAAATCAAAAATAGATTTGATGTGGTTATTTCACCACACAGATCTGCTAGAAGCGCTCTGATTTCATATTTAAGTAATTCAAGGATTAGAATATCATTCGACAGAGCATCATTAAATTTTCTTTATTCACATCTGGTTATTTATAGAAAGGAACTGCATGAAATTCAGAGAAATTTAAGTTTGTTAAGCTACTTCAAAAATAATATTGACTGGAAAGAAAAGATAAAACTTAATCTAGACGATTATATTTATAATGATAAATTTATGTCCTGGAAAACAAATAAAGATAAAATTGTAGTAATTGCACCGGGCACAGTCTGGGAAACAAAACGATATCCAGAATATTATTTTTCTGTAGTAATAAATAAGTTGATAGAAGATGGATTCAGAGTTGTTCTAATTGGTTCTAATGATGATTTTGAAATAGGATTGAAAATAGAGAAAAATATAAAAGCTCAAAACTACTTATTGAATTTGATAGGTAAATTATCGTTAAAAGAAAGCGTAAGCCTAATAAATTTATCCGATCTTCTGATTTGTAATGATAGTGCACCTACTCATATGGGTGTTTTTACTAATACTCCTGTATTAACAATTTATGGTTCGACAGTCCCAGAATTTGGATTTTATCCTTTTCGCAATTTTGATAGAATTGTTCAGATTGAAAATTTGTATTGCAAACCTTGTGGAATTCATGGTCATAAAGAATGTCCGGAAAAACATTTTAAATGTATGATAGACCTTAAACCAGAAATTGTCTATCAAAATGCTAGTGAAATGTTAAATAAACCTATGAAAGCCATTTCGTAATTTTGTAATGAAATGAAGAACAAATTGAAGAAAATACTTCGTTTTGATTATGAACTACTTTTAGTTCCAAAGGATGCAACTAAAAATTTAAAGACCTATCGGTTTAATTTAATACGAGCTTTACTGTTACTACTTATAGTATTAATTCTTTCAAATTTTGCTTTGATCACATTGATTACTTACACACCATTGGGTACAGTATTGCCAGAATCACCCTACTTATCAAAAGAAGATTATGGTCAAATGTTAGAGCTAAGAGAAAAGGTTGCTATTCTCTCCAGGGAAGTTGATAGAGTTCAAAAAATAAACGAGAGACTTCAATACATAATTGAAGGGAAACCAATTCCTATTGACCCCAGAGATCTTGATACGAATTATCAAATTGAAAAAAGAAGACGAGATTCACTAAGAATTCTTGGTAAAAACAATTTTTCAAATAACCTGTATTTTATTTTGATGAATTTGTTCCAAAATCTTCAGGAAGAAAATTTAGTAAAACAAAATGATAAAAAAGAAAAGGATTTTATCTTTTTCATAAAACCAGCAGATGGACTTGTAACTAGAGGTTTCAATCGAGAAATTTCTCATTATGGAATTGATTTCAGCATGCCTGTTGGTTCAGTTGTTAGAGCTTCCGCTTCTGGTATTGTGGTTTTTGCCGACTATACAATTAATGATGGATACAAAATCATTTTATCCCACTCAAATGGTTATATTACAATTTACAAACATTTAAGTCAGATATTGAAAAAGGAAAGAGATTTTGTAAAACAAGGTGATATAATTGGACTTTCAGGAAATACTGGAAAACTTACAACTGGACCACATTTACATTTTGAAATCTGGAAATATCAAACACCCTTAGACCCTCAAAAAATATTGGTGGATTTAAAATGAAAGATAAAAAAAATCAAATCAACGAATTGTCTTTAATTTCAAAACAAATTGAGTTTAAAGGGAATTTAAATGGTGCGGGGGACCTAAAAATCGATGGAAAAATAGAAGGTGATGTTTTGTTAGATGGGAATTTGTTATTAACAGAAACCGGAATAATAAGAGGAAATATTCAAACAAATAATTTTCAATGTAATGGTACTGTTGAAGGAAATATAATTGTCAAAGAAAAATTTACTGTGGGCTCAAAATCGAAGATAAAAGGCGACATAAAGACAAAAATATTGATTATTGAAGAAGGTGCAGAAATTAATGGCAAATGTTTGGCATCGAAAAATAATTATGAAGCGGAGTAAGATTTGTCTGGAAAGTTTATCGAAAATCAAAGAAAGATTTTGAATGGTTACAAAAAAATTGGTCCTTATCTAGGATTGGGAACTCAGCTTGCAGCAACAGTAATTTTGATGTTCTATATTGGCTACTGGCTCGATAGGAAATTGAATACTTATCCAATTTTAATTATCCTGTTTTCTTTACTTGGCGGCTTTGCTGCAATTTATAACTTTATCAGATCTGTTTTGAAATTAAATTCAAAAGAAAAAGATAGGAAGTAATGTTTTCTTTACTACGGAATATTTTAATTTTTAATTTAACGCCTCTATTACTTAGCTTTCTAATAATAAGTAATAAAAAAGTAATGATGAGCGTTTTTTTAGGCTGGGTAATTGTATTGTTGGGTGTTTTAATTGGTATCAGAACTTTTGAATTAGCTAAGAAAAAAGACAACAAAAATTTTCTAAAAATATACTTTGGTGGAATGATTTTAAGGTTATTTATTTTACTTTCTTTAATATTTGTTAGCTTGAAATATATTGGCATAAATCCTTTAAGTTTCTTATTTTCGCTATTCATTTTCTATATAATTAATCAAATAATTGAACTTAGATATTTCTTAGGCTCGACTAAAAAGCATGAATGATACGACTCAAATAGTTAAAGATACACTACAAAATTCAGAAAGCTCAAGCGGAAGCTGGATCATAGAACATATTGTTGATAGTAATGTTCTGGATTTTGAACCATTTGGTCTAATTCATCTTCCAACATTTGATATTAATTTATTTGGGTTCACCTTTCACCTTGCTATAACAAAACATGTGATTTTTCTCTGGCTTGCTGCTATAATCGTTGCATTTTTAATGATTTATACTGCAAGAAGTTATAAGAAAAGTCTTGTCCCCCGCGGTCTTGCTAATCTAGTTGAAATGATTATTGAATTTATTAAAGACGAGATTGTTACTCCCACCATTGGTGAAAAATATGTAAAGACCTTTTTACCATTCTTGGGTACAATTTTCTTTTTTATTCTGACATGTAATTTATTAGGACTGGTACCATATGGATCGACTGCAACTTCTAATATTTCAGTTACAGGTTCACTTGCTCTTTTGAGTTTTATAATGATACAATTTGCGGGAATGAAAAAGAACGGTATAATTGGATATTTTAAGGGATTGATACCTCACGGTGTACCTGTATTTCTTTTGCCAATTATGTTTGTAGTTGAAATTTTAGGATTATTTACAAAGCCCTTTGCCTTGATGATCCGTCTTTTTGCAAATATGACGGCAGGACATGTCGTTATACTTGCATTGATTGGATTGATATTTATTCTTAAAACACCATTTATTTCACCAGTTTCAATTTTATTTGCGCTTTTTATTTATTTGCTTGAATTACTCGTTGCATTAATTCAAGCTTACATTTTTACAATGTTATCTTCATTATTTATTGGAATGGCAATTCATCAAGAACATTAAAAAACATGGAGGAAAAATAATGGACCCATTATTGTTTGCTTATCTCGCAGCCGGATTTGGAGCTGCATTAACTGTTATCGGTGCTGGATATGGCATTGGAAAACTTGCAAGTGCTGCTATGGAAGCAAGCAGCCGACAACCAGAAGCACTTGGTGATATAAGAACATCAATGATCATTGCGGCAGCCTTGATCGAAGGAGTTTCCCTTTTCGCTTTAGTTATCTGTATTCTTTTAGCACTCAAATAAAAAGGAACACAAAATGTATTCGTTAGGTGGGTTGATTAGTTTTCTCCTGCTTTACGGCGGAGGTGAGAAAGGTGGATTACTTGATGTTAATCCAGGCTTGATCTTCTGGACAATCGTAACATTTATCATTTTGCTTTTAATCCTCAAAAAAACTGCCTGGCAACCTATTCTTCAGGCTTTGAAAGAAAGAGAAGACAATATTCGTTCTTCCTTAGAAAAGGCAGAGCTTGCAAGAAAGGAAGCCGAGGAGATCCTTGAACAAAACAAGAAGAATTTAGCCGAAGCTGAAGAGCAGGTAAGGAAAATTATCAACGAAGGTCGAGAATACGCTAATAAACTCAAATCGGAGATAATTTCTAAAGCGAATGAAGAAGCACAAAAGATGCTTGAAGCTGCAAAACAAGAAATTGAAAATAAAAAGCAGGAAGCTCTTGGTGAATTAAAAGAAATAGTAGCTGATTTGTCGATTCAGGCTGCAGAAAAAATTCTCCAGGAATCTCTGGATAAAGAAAAGCACAAAAAACTCGTTGAGAGAATAATTCAAAATCTACCAAAAGGATAAGATGCTGAATACGAAAATCACAAACCGATATGCTAAGGCATTGCTTGATCTTGCAATTAGTGAGAATCAACTTGATGTGATCGTCAGTGATCTTGAATTTGTTAAAAAAAGTATTTTATCGCTACGAGAGCTTTCTTTGCTGATTAAAAGTCCTATTGTTAAAAGAGATAAAAAACGAAAAATTTTTAATGAATTATTCAAAGATAAAATATCTGAAACTGCTCTTAAGTTTTGCGAGCTTATTATTAATCGTCAGAGATCTGAATTATTGCTCGATATTATTCAAAGATTTCTGGAACTAAAAGATGAATATCTTAACATAAAAAGTGTGTCTGTAAAATCAGCTATTGAACTTGATGAAATTCAATTAAATGAATTAAGAACCGTTTTAGAAAAAAAATTAGGTAAACAAGTTCACATCAATTTAACAATTGATAAAAATTTAATTGGCGGTTTTATAGTTCAAATTGATGATACTGTTATTGACGCTTCATTAAAACATCAACTTGAATTACTTCGAAAGAAATTTTTATTTGGAACAGAAAAACTTAATTAGAAAAAAAGAGGTGAATTGCAATGGCAGAAGTTAGACCAGATGAAGTTTCCGCAATATTAAGAAAAGAGCTATCAGGTTTTGAATCTGAAATAGATGTTTATGATGTAGGTACTGTTCTGGAAGTCGGTGATGGTATTGCTCGTATTTATGGATTATCAAAAGTAATGGCAAGTGAGCTGGTTGAATTTCCAAACGGTGTTTTTGGAATGGTCCTTAACCTTGAAGAAGATAATGTTGGTGCAATCCTTTTTGGTGATGATACTCAGGTAAAAGAAGGCGATATAGTAAAAAGAACGAAAAGAGTTGCATCAATTCCAGTTGGAAAGGAATTATTAGGACGTGTGGTTAATCCCTTATGTCAACCTCTTGACGGAAAAGGACCAGTCAAAACGGAGCAATTTTTACCGATTGAGAGAAAAGCTTTAGGTGTTATTTATCGTCAGCCGGTGAAAGAACCATTGCAGACCGGTCTTAAGGCTATTGATGGAATGATACCGATTGGTAGAGGACAAAGAGAATTAATCATTGGTGATCGGCAAACTGGTAAAACTGCCATTGCAATTGATACAATAATTAATCAAAAATGGACACATACAGAAGAAGCAAAAAAATATGGTGTTAAACCAGTTTATTGTATTTATGTAGCCATTGGTCAGAAAGGCTCATCCGTTGCTCAGGTTGTAGCAAAGCTTGAAGAAGAAGGTGCAATGGATTATACTACAGTTATTCTTGCAAGTGCAAGTGATCCTGCACCAATGCAATTTATTGCACCATACTCAGGCGCAACTTTAGGTGAATATTTCAGAGATAGAGGAATGCATGCATTGGTTATTTATGATGATTTATCAAAGCATGCTCAAGCTTATAGACAGGTTTCGCTATTACTCAGAAGACCTCCAGGAAGAGAAGCATATCCTGGTGATATTTTTTATTTACATAGCCGATTACTTGAAAGAGCTTCAAAATTAAGTGATGAACTTGGTGGTGGTAGTTTAACAGCTCTTCCAATTATTGAAACTCAAGCTGGCGATGTTTCGGCATATATACCTACAAATGTTATTTCCATTACAGATGGACAGATTTATCTTGAGCCAAATCTTTTCAACGCTGGAGTTAGACCTGCGATCAATGTCGGTATTTCTGTTTCAAGAGTTGGTGGTAACGCTCAAATCAAAGCTATGAAAAAAGTTGCTGGTAGATTAAGACTTGATCTGGCACAATATCGTGAACTTGAAGCTTTTGCTAAGTTTGGTTCTGATCTTGACCAGGCAACTCAAAAGCAATTAAGACGAGGACAAAGACTTGTTGAATTATTAAAACAAGATCAATATAAACCCATGCCTGTTGAAAAGCAGGTAGTTTCAATATTCTACGGAACATCAGGCTATCTTGATCAGATACCAGTTACAGATGTTAGAAGATTTGAACAAGAAATTCTTGAATACATTGAATTAAAACACAGAGACATTTTCACCGAAATTTTGGAGACAAAAGATCTTTCCGATAAGTTAGTTGAAAGATTAAAACAAATTGGTGACGAATTCTTAAGAACATTTAAGAAAAGTAGCTGATGGCAACTTTAAGAGAAATTAGAAGACGAATTACTGGAATTAAAAGCACGCAGCAAATTACAAAAGCAATGAAAATGGTTGCTGCTGCCAGATTACGACGGGCACAGGAAGCAATTCTCAATTTTAGACCTTATGCAAAAACCATTTCTAATTTGCTTGAAAATTTTGTTTCCAATATTGAAGATTATAATAATCCTTTATTACAGGTTCGTGATGTAAAAAGAGTTACTCTCGTGGTTGTTACAAGTGATAGAGGACTTTGCGGTTCATTCAACTCTAATTTAATTCGTTATGCTGAGGATTACATTAAAACAGAATTAAAGAGCTACCTCGAATCAAATAATCTTGATATAGTATGTATTGGTAAAAAAGGGAATGATTATTTCACTAAAAGAAACTATCCGGTCAAAAAAGGATTTGTAAATTTCTTTGCTAACATAAATTATGATAACGCACTTCAGGTTATTAATTTTCTGGCAAACGAATATCTGACTGGTAAAACCGATAAAGTGATTTTTATCTATAATGAATTTAAGTCAGTTATCAGTCAGATGATCAGAACTTTTCAGATTTTACCAATTGCTATTGAGAAAAAGGAAGAATCTAAGAAAGAAAAATTTAAACCGATTATAGAGTTTATTTACGAACCATCAAGGGAAAGAATTTTAGATACTCTTTTACCTAAGTATTTAGAAGTTCAAATGTGGCGTATTGTACTTGAGTCAAATGCATCTGAACAAGGTGCAAGGATGACTGCAATGGATAACGCCACAGAAAACGCAAAAGAGTTGCTTAAAATCTTAAGCCTATCATACAATCGGGCTCGTCAGGCTGCCATTACAAAAGAACTCCTCGAAATAGTTGCTGGCGCCGATGCTCTAAAAGAACAGGGATAAATATTTAAGCCCCCGATTATTAAATTTTTTTGCAATTCATTAATTTTGTAAGCTTTAATCTATTTTAATTTTTTATGTTTGAAGAATTAACACAAAAACTAGAAACGGCTTTTAAGAAGATTCGCGGTCAGGGAAAACTAACCGAAAAAAATATCTCTGATGCTTTGCGAGAGGTACGTCGTATTCTAATTGATGCTGATGTTAATTATAAAGTTGCTAAAGATTTTATAGAGAAAGTTGAGAAAAAATCTATTGGAAAAGAAGTTCTTTCTTCAATCACACCTGGTCAGTTAATAATTAAAATCATAAACGATGAACTTATTGATTTACTTGGTGGAAAAACTTCTCCTCTCGTTTTTGCTAATACTCCACCTTCAATTTATTTACTTGCAGGTTTGCAGGGTTCAGGTAAAACGACCTTTGCAGCAAAACTGGCTAATTATCTAAAAAAAGCTGGATTAAAAACTCTCCTTGTTGCCTGTGACATTTATAGACCAGCTGCTGTTGAACAATTGAAACAGCTTGGAAAGCAAATTAATGTTGAGGTTTTTCACAACGATTCAAATGCAGTTGAGATTGCATCATCTGCGGTTAATTATGCAAAGCAAAATGGCTTCAATGCCGTTATTATTGATACTGCTGGTCGGCTTCATATCGATGAGCAAATGATGGAAGAAATCGCTAGGATAAAGGAAGTAACTAATCCAACTGAAACATATTTTATCGTTGATTCAATGACCGGACAGGATGCGGTAAATACAGCAAAAGCTTTTCATGATAAAATAAGTTATGATGGGATTGTTTTAACTAAACTCGATGGCGATACAAGAGGCGGTTGTGCACTTTCAATTCGTGCGGTTGTAAATAAGCCAATTAAATTTGTTAGTCTGGGCGAAAAATTAGACTCTATTGAAGTTTTTCATCCAGATCGAATGGCTTCAAGGATTCTTGGAAAAGGAGATATTGTAACTTTAGTTGAAAAAGCACAAAGTGCATTCGAAGAAAAAGAAGCTCAGAGATTAGAAGAAAAAATTCGATCAAATAAATTTGATTTTGAAGATTTCAGAGATCAGCTAAAAATTATTAAAAGACTAGGTTCACTGTCTCAAATTCTTTCAATGATACCTGGACTTTCCTCAGTACAAAAGAATATACAGGTTGATGACAAAGCATTCATAAAAGTTGAAGCAATTATAAATTCAATGACAAAAGAAGAACGTAGAAATCCAAAGATTCTCAATGCAAGTCGTAAAAGAAGAATTGCAAAGGGAAGTGGGACGAGTATTCAGGAAGTGAACAGATTAGTCAAGCAATTTGAAGAAATGCAGAAGATGATTAAAAAGTTAAACAATATGGATTTTAATAAAGCATTTCGTAATTTTAATTTGAAATTAAACTAAGAATCATATGGAGGATTAAATTTGGCAGTTAAGTTAAGATTGCAAAGATTTGGTAAAAAGAAACAGCCAATATATAGAATTGTTGCGGCTGATTCCCGTTCACCAAGGGATGGTAGATTTATCGAGGTTATTGGAACATATAATCCTCGAACCAACCCCCCAGATGTGCTTATCAAAGAGGACAAAGCCATAAAGTGGTTAAAAAACGGAGCACAGCCAACTGATACTGTTAGAAGTCTTTTAAGGAAAGAAGGTATATTGCTTAAATATCATTTAATGAGAAAAAAAGTAGAACCGGAAAAAATAGAAGAAGCTTTACAACAGTTCAAAGCACGACAGGAAGAAAAACTCAAAAAGTTACTTGAAAAACCAAAAACTAAGAAGAAAAAGAAAGGTGCATCAGAAGTAAAAGGTGCAGCTTCTGAGGGATAAGGCAGAAGCTGAATATTCTGAGCCTCTGCCTGTGCACAAACATTGCACCCCAATTTGGAGGGTTACACAATGAAAGAATTCGTCGAAATGATGGCGAAATACCTCGTTGATAAGCCGGATGGGGTACAGGTTGAGGAAAAAGAAGTAACTGAAAATAAAATTGTCCTTACCCTTAAAGTTGCTAAAGAAGATATCGGTAAAGTAATTGGCAAGCAGGGTAAGACGGCTCAGGCAATGAGGGTTCTTTTGACTGCTGTTGCAGCTAAAGATGGTAAAAGAGCAATTCTTGAAATTGCTGATAAATGAGCATTAATCATTAAATGATTTTAATCGGAAAGATTGTTGGTCCTCATGGTATTAAGGGGACGATTAAAGTAAAACCTTTTACTGATTTTCTTGAAAGGTTTGAAAAAGGAAATGTCGTAAAAATTGAAATTGATAGCTCGCTCTTTGAATTTGTGATTGAAGAATCTTTTTTGCATAAAAATCTGATTTGTTTGAAATTAAAAGGGATTGATAATATAGACGATGCTTTAAAATTGAGAGATAAGAGCATAGTGATTGCTGAAGATGAATTGAAAAAGTTGGATAAAGATGAGTATTATATTCACGATTTGATTGGGCTTGAAGTGATTGGTGAGAATGAAATTGTAATTGGAAAGATTATCGATGTAATTTCTCTAGCTTCAAATGATGTTTATGAGATTGAGTTAAAAGATGGACAAAAGGTTTTTTATCCCGCAGTTAAAGATTACATTGATGAAATTAATATTGAAAAGAAGTTTATCAGAATAAAAAACTACGAAGGATTTTTTGATAAAGATGATGCGATTTGATTTGATATCAGCAGTGCCAGAAATTCTTGAAAGTCCAATTAGTTATAGTATCATCAAGCGAGCAAGAGAAAAAGGAATTGTTGAAATTCATCTTCACAATCTGCATGATTACGGTGAAGGGAAATATCGACAAATTGATGATAAACCATATGGTGGTGGAAGCGGGATGGTGCTAAAGCCAGAACCGATTTACAGATGTGTAAAGAAACTTCAAGAAGAGAGAGAATATGATGAGATTATAGTTACATCAGCAAAAGGAGAGATCTTTAATCAGAAAGAAGCTAAAAGATTATCGTTGTTAAAAAATATTATAATTATTTGTGGTCATTATAAAGGAATTGATCAAAGGGTGATTGAGTTACTGAATGCAAAAGAGATTTCAATTGGAAAGTTTGTTTTGAGTGGTGGCGAACTTCCAGCACTTGTTATAGTTGATGCAGTTGTCCGACTTTTACCTGGTGCACTTGGTGATAGTGAATCAGCTTTAACTGATTCGTTTATTGAAGATGATTATGTTGAACCACCGATCTACACAAGGCCACAAGAATTTTTAGGACTAAGAGTTCCTGAGGTATTAGTTTCAGGCGATCATAATAAGATAAGAGAATGGAAAGAGCAATATTCAAAAAAGAATTTAGAAAAAATTTAATGGAGATGAGAAAATGAATAAATTAGATAAAGTTAAACAGATGCAGATCAGAACTGATCTTCCTAAGTTCAAACCTGGAGATAGAATTAATGTTCACTTCAGAGTTATTGAAGGTGATAAAGAAAGAATCCAGCAGTTTGAAGGTGATGTAATCTCAATTCGTGGAAGTGGGGTTGATCAAACTTTCACAGTAAGAAAAATTTCTGATGGAGTAGGTGTTGAAAGAATTTTCCCGATGCATTCACCCAGAATTGCAAAAATCGAAGTTGTCAGGGAAGGAAAAGTAAGAAGAGCAAAACTTTATTACTTAAGAAAACTCTCTGGTAAAGCTGCAAAGATTAAATCAAAATAATTTTTGATGAAATAAAAAAAGGCTATCAGGTACTGATAGCCTTTTTTATTTTAAATTGTTTGAATTTTATAAGACTACATGAGAAACGCTTAAAACATTTTGGTTGTCTTTAATTTGATTCAACAATTCTTGAGATAATGGTTCTTTTAGTTTCATCGTACAGCAAGCCACAATTCCACCTTCAAAAATTACATTCTCGATTTCTTCAATGTTGATATTTGCTTCACGAATCACATTTAAGACAGAAGCAAGCACACCCGGTTTGTCATAGTGTTTCACGACCAATTGATATTTTGCATCTGTGATTTTTGCTCTATTTACCCAGTGAGCGATTACGCCGCTTGTCAAGTAATCTTTGATTATTCTTACAGTTTCTTCCGCAACGGCATTTTGAGCCTGTTCAGTTGATGCACCAATGTGATGAGTTACATAAATATTTGGATTGGATTGCAATTTTGAATTAACTGTGCCTGATTTTCCTTCAGGTTCATCTTTGAAAACATCAAGAGCAGCTCTGATTTTTTTATTTTCTACAGCCCATAGTAAAGCATCTTCATCAACAATTTCAGCGCGCGAAGTATTAATGAACAATGCACCATCCTTCATGTAACTGAACATCTTCTGGTCAAATAGATTTCTTGTTTGATCCGTCAGGGGCAGATGTACAGAAACTACATCGCACATTGGTAAGAGCTGATCCATTTCAGAAAAATCTTTAATGGCCACCCCTTCAATTCTTGAGATGTCTTTTCCATAAACATTCATTCCCAATGCAAGTGCTCTTTTTGCAACTTCTTTGCCAATGTTTCCAACTCCAATAATTCCGAGTGTCCTTCCGTAAAGTCCCTGAGCTTTGGAATATTTATCTTTATTCCAGATTCCATTTCTAAAATCGATGACATTATCAGGTATCCATCTATCGAGGGCTATCATCAATCCGATCGTAAGTTCAGCAACAGCAATTGCATTTTTACCTGGACAATTACTAACATAAATACCTTTTTTATTTGCTGCTGCAATTGCAATATTATTTACACCGGCACCTGCTCGGACAATTAACGAAAGATCTTTACTTTCATTAATTGTTTTTTCATTAACGATTGTTGATCTTACAACTAATATATCAACTTCTTTTGCCGCTTCTGGCAAATCGTTCTCTCCAAGTTTTGGATTGTAAATTACATCGAGCCCAAGATTTTTTAATTCGTCGATGTATTTTTCTGGAAATTTATCCGCAATAAGGACTTTCATTTTTACCTCCCGAAATTAATTTTGCTTTTATTTTTTTCTAAGATTATTTAAAAAAAGATATAAGGGTATCATTGGGTTGATGAACTCATAATTACCTCTTTCAAGAGAACGTATTGCATTTAGTTTCTTCATTCTTTGTAAGAAATTATGAAGTTTCTCTTTTTCTCTTTGGGAAAGATTTTCTTCTATTTCTTTCTTGCTAAAACTCTTTTTTGGTTTTTGAACTATTTTACTAAGAATTGACTTGTAGTCTTTACTGTGTATGGCTTTCAGCACCTGAACATCCACAAACCTTCTACCAATTTCTTCGGCTGCTAAAAGAATACCTTCTTTGGCATCATTTAAATCAACTAATTTATCTTTATCTATCCAATAAATATTATCACCAATTATGTGCATTATTTTAGGCAATCCTGATGAATATTCGCAAATAAGTTTTAGTGCTTTATCTTCTATTTTTATATCAACACTATTGAATGCTTTAATGAAAAACTCTCTCATTTCATCTTCGTTCATACTTTTAATATCAATAATATCAAAAATTCTTTCTATTGGTTGATGCCGTTCAACAAGTTCCTTTCTTCGCTCTTCTGTACCGCAGAGGATCAATGTGAGTGGTAAAATATTTGTGGAAGTTGCGTTTTCATCGACCAAGGTTTTTATAAAATGAGCAAAATCAGGATTTTTAGCGATGCCATTTATTTCATCAAAAATCAATAGAATGCCATTGATATTATCTTCTTTTACGCGATCATATAAGTTCTTTAAAAACGGTAGAAATCCTCTAGAAATATCATAAATATCATTTTTAAGCGCTTCAAAATTTATAGAAAAGCCAAATAATTCTTGCTTTCCAATATATTTTGATAAAAAATTTTTAATCCTATCTAAAACTTTTTCGTTGTATATCTGTTCTCTCAGTATAGTCTCTACAGTTTTTTGAGCAAGAGATTCTATAGTATTTGAGTTGCCAAGAAATACATGAATGCCTAATAAATTGTAATTTTTTTCTGCAATGAATTTAGAATAATTTGCTAAGGAGCTTTTACCTATTCCATATTCTCCTGAAATAAACAAAACCTGCATTTTACCTTGTTGAGTTTGAATTAAAGCTCTTTCAATTCTTTCAATTTCCTTAAGTCTGCCCGTAAAAAATTCTGTAGGTACAGGTTGTCCTGGATAAAATGGGCTTCTACTTTTTTCTTGGTAATTCATCATTTGAACCTCATAAACTTTTCAGCATTGGAATTCTAATATTAAACTTCTTTGCATTCTCAATTGCTCGTTCATACCCAGCATCAGCATGTCGTACTATACCCATTCCAGGATCGTAGGTTAAAACTCTTTCAAGTTTCTCATCTGTTTCTTTTGTTCCATCAGCAACGATAACCATACCTGCATGGATTGAATACCCCATACCAACACCGCCACCATGATGAACCGAAACCCAGCTTGCTCCACCAATTGCATTTAATAATGCATTCAGTATTGGCCAATCGGCAATTGCATCACTACCATCAAGCATACCTTCTGTTTCACGATTTGGAGATGCAACCGAACCACAATCCAGATGATCTCTTCCAATTACTATTGGAGCTTTAACTTTACCTTCCCGAACTAGCTGATTAAATATCAATCCCATCTTAGCTCTTTCACCGTATCCGAGCCAGCAAATTCGAGCAGGCAATCCCTGAAATTTGACATGTTCTTGTGCAAGCTTTATCCAGCGAACGAGTGATTTATTTTCAGGAAAAGCATTAATAACAGCTTCATCGGTTACATAAATATCTTGAGGATCACCCGATAACGCAGCCCATCTAAAAGGACCTTTACCATCGCAAAATAGTGGACGAATGTATTCAGGAACAAATCCGGGAATATCAAATGCATTCTTTACTCCGTTTGCAAATGCTTCGCCTCGAATATTATTTCCGTAATCAAAAGTTACTGCACCTTTTTTCTGGAATTCAAGCATCGCCTGAAGATGAACAACAATAGATTGCTTTGCCATTTGAATATATTTATCGGGATCAGTCTTTCTAAGCTTCAAGGCCTCTTCATATGGAATACCATGTGGTACATATCCATTCAAAGTATCGTGAGCTGAAGTTTGATCGGTTAAAACATCGGGTATGATTCCTCTTTTTAAAATTTCTGGGAGAACTTCAGCTGCGTTTCCAAGAAGACCAACTGATAAAGCTTTATTTTCTTTTTTTGCTTTAAGGACTAAGTCAAGAGCTTCATCAAGATTTTCACTCATTATATCCAGATAGCCTGTTTTTAATCTTTTCTCAATTCTTGAGCGATCTACCTCAATACCTAAAAATGCAGCACCATTCATTTTAGCGGCAAGTGGTTGAGCTCCGCCCATTCCACCAAGTCCTGATGTTAGTAAAAATTTTCCGCTTAAACTTCCATCAAAATATTTTTCAGCACATGCTGCAAATGTTTCATAGGTTCCTTGAAGTATTCCTTGAGTTCCAATATATATCCAGCTACCAGCGGTCATCTGACCATACATAATAAGACCGAGAGCTTCCAATCTTCGGAACTCATCCCATGTTGCCCACTTAGGAACAAGCATTGAATTTGAGATGATAACTCGTGGTGCCAGTGTGTGTGTTTTCCAAATGGCAACTGGTTTTCCCGATTGAATCAATAATGTTTCATCGTTTTCGAGATTTTTCAATTCGCGAACAATAGCATGATAACACTCCCAATTTCTAGCGGCTTTACCAATTCCGCCGTAAACAACCAATTCCTCGGGTTTTTCAGCGACTTCTGGATCAAGATTATTCATTAACATTCTAAGAGCAGCTTCTTGAATCCAGCCTTTTGTATTGAGCTGTGGACCTCGAGGAGCTCTTATTGGTTCATACTTAAAGTTTGTCATAGTTTTTGATTAAAGTGTCTGCTTAAAATTGTTTCATATTGTTTTAGAAGTGGTTTATAAAGCCACCTCAAAAAGAAAATTGATTTTTTAATTTTTTCACGTAGAAGTTTAGCGTTTTCTTTTAATTGAAGCTCTAATCTTTTTACTTCTTCTTTAGTTAGTTTAATTGGTGATTGAGATGAGGCTAATTTTTCGCTTAAGCTTTTATAAATTCTAATTTCAGTAATATACCTATCGTCACCTTCAATTTGACGAAGAATTTGCTTTACCATTGTTGAGAGAAGTTTTTTCTCTGATGAGTCGAAATCGAAATTGTAGTTTTTGAATAATGGTTTCATTTTACTTAAATGCCAATAATTTTTCTCTAACTTTTTGATAACCTGGTTTAATTACATTATATATATAATCAATTCTTTCATTATAATGAATAAAAGCACTTTTCATTGCATTGATTGTAAGTTTTTCCATATCATCTAAAGTTAAACCAAAGACTTCAGCAGCTACTTTAAATTCATTTGACATAGTAGTATTGCTCATTAACCTATCATCGGTATTCAAGAATACTCTGAATTTGTTTTTATAATAAATACCAAATGGATGTTGTTCAATACTTTTTACTGCGCCAGTATGAACATTGCTTAGCAAGCAAATTTCTAAGGGAATTCTTTTATCCAGAATATACTGAGCTAAGGTTCCCATTGATACAAGTTCACCATCAATGACAGTCATATCTTCAATCAAACGCGTTGCATGTCCAAGTCGATGAGCTCCACACCATTGAAGTGCTTGCCAGATCGATTCTTTTCCCCACGCTTCACCAGCATGAATTGTTATGTTAAAATTAGCCCTTTGAATATATTGAAATGCTTCAATATGTTTTTTTGGCGGATATCCACCTTCTTCACCTGCAAGATCAAAACCGACAACACCTCGATCACGGAAATCTACCGCAAGTTCTGCCATTTCGAGACTTAGTTTCATATTTCGCATAGCGCATATAATCAAACCGTAACCAACGCCGTATTTTTGTTTTCCTTTTTCAAGTCCATTCAATACAGCCTGAACAACTTCTTCCCAGTGTAAACCTTTTTCGGTGTGGAAGACAGGTGCGAATCTTGTTTCGACATACACAACGCCGTCATAATACATATCTTCAATCATTTCAAAAGCCACTCTTTCAAGAGCTTCTTTTGTTTGCATCACCGCAATTGTATGTTCAAATCCACGAAGGTATTCTGTTAAACTTCCCTTGTTAGCACCTTCGTGAAACCATACGGCGAGTTCATCTGGATCATTGGTTGGAAGTTTATTGTATTTAATATCTTTGGCAAGTTCAATAATTGTTTGTGGTCTTAAACCGCCATCGAGATGATCGTGTAATAATACTTTTGGTACTTCACGAATAATTTCTAAGGTTTCTTTTCGCATAAAGCCCTCTATTTGAGTTATATGAATATTGGAATAAAAATAAAATTATCAATCAATTTTCAACTATTTATTCAAAATTAAAGAAAGGATTTGCATTTTTCAATTCAAAGGTAAATTTCAGAACAAATAAAAAACCCGCATCGTTCAGTAATGCGGGCTCAACTTTTTTCATTTCCAGGATTATTTCAGTAAAATCATCTTTTTTGAGGTTGAAAAGTTATGTGTTGAAATTTTATAAATGTAAATTCCACTTGCCAGATCTTTCGCATCGAAGTCAATATTGTGAGTTCCAGCTTCAAGTTCACCATTGAGTAATGTTTTTACTGACTGTCCAAGTGTATTATAAATTGTAAGGTTTACAAAGGTTCGATAAGGAATGGTAAATGAAATTTTTGTAGATGCATTAAAAGGATTAGGATAATTCTGGTATAACTTGAAGGTATACAAAGGCGATAAATCAGGATATACACTTAATGGATTTTTAAACCAATTATAAACTAATGAAAATAGTTCGTTTCGTGTGATTGAGGAGAGACTATCGTTAATACTTTCAAAGCCAAAACCTAAATAGAATAATTTTGCTCCAGATGGAAATGTTTTCCAACCACCTGTAGCGTCACTTCCATCTGACTTGAATGCAAGTGAAACATTGAAGTCACCTCTGCTTTGCACGATGTCGATGCTGGTTTCGTTTGCGGCACCTTCCGAACCGTTTATTCTGAGCTGAGAAATATCTTTACCAAAATAGTCAGATGATTTCCCATATATTCTATTAGCAAATATGCTTGCGTTTTTTATGTAATTAATGCTTAAATAATTATGCAAGAAGTCTTGGTTCGACATATTTAAAAATTCTGCAAAATTCTGACCACTGATGAATATCTTTTTACCAGAATTAATCATTTGCTTAAGTGAATCGATGAATGAATTGGTAAATAGTGAATCTTTATTCTTTCCAGTATAAATGATAAGAATATCCCGTCCATAAAAATATTTAGGAGTATCGTTTTCAACGAACTCATACTTTGTATTTAAATAGTTCAATGCATTGAAGTAATAATCTCTTAAGGCTGGTTTTTCACTACGAGAATACAATAAAATTTCGGGTATTCCTATAATTGTTCTTAAGCTATCCTGGAAGATTTGTTGTCCACTTACAACTTGATATTTGAAATACACATATCTACTATCAAAATTATTCTGTACAAAAAATGCACTATCAAGTTGAATATTTAGTTCAGATAGTCCATTTAAAGAAAAAGTTTTTGAATTGTTTAGAGATATTATGTCATTTTCATCCGTTGAAATTGTAAAAGTAGTTGAAGGCGAACTTATCTGTTCAATGTTTAAGAACTTGATTTTTACATTAAAGTATTCACCCGGTTCGATTCTTCCATTTTTTAATTCTCCTGCTTCTTCAAGAGTTACTGCTCTGGCAATTACAAAAGGTTGTGTTCCTATGTCGAGTGTTGCAATTACATTTTGCCCACTAATACGAATATTTCTAACAGAGACATAAGTTGGATTATTTTGATAGTCGTTACTATTCGGATTGGAGGCTACATCAAAAATGGTATTATTTGTTGAACCGGGATAAGGGTCGCCTGCATCACCACGGTTTCTATTTCGATTCAAATCCCATAAACCATCAGCCTGAATAAGACCAACTTTGTAATGATTTTCGTCTCTATTGTTCGGTTGATTGTCATCAACATGATAAATTAGTAATCCACCAGAATAAAGAAATCTATCAAAGTTAATTTTTTGTCTGTTTTCTAACAGAAAGTATTCTTTATTAATTGGACCCTGTCGCCAAATTTTGTAAACAACGGGATTTTGTTCGACATTAACAATAACTTCATTTTGTCTGAATGTATTAACAATAATTGGCGTTAACCATCCAAGTTGAATTTTACACCACGCACTCATATGAACCGGGGTATGTGGAGTATTACCATTTCCACCCCAAGAACCACCAGCCATCAAGCACCAATTACCCAGGCCTTCGGAACTATTGTCAGTATCATATAGGTCTGGAAGACCAAAAATGTGTCCAAATTCATGAGTAAACACACCAATATCAACCAAATCACCAAATTGGTTGTTGTTTCCTTCTAATTCAGGTTGAATTGCATAATCTCCATCAATCAAAACATATTTTCCCGATACTGAGTCTATGTCATTTGTTCTATATGGCTGTCCGTTTGTTAACATTCTAAAATTCCATCGATGTGACCAGATATTTTGTGCACCGGCTTCTCCACCAGCTCCAGTGTGAACAACAGCCACAAAACCAATTCTAGGATTTCCTTGAGAGTCGTAATATTGAATGAACTTTGAAAAATCGAGAGTTGAATCTGCTGCTTTAATTAAGTCAAGGGTGAAGCGAGGTCCTCCCTGAACTGAAAGTCCATAATCTGAACCAACATAAGATTGCATCGTTCCTGGAACTCGGTACCAATTTGTACAATAACCAGTAAAGTATAATTGATTATAAGAAATTTCTCGATAGTAATCTGTAATTGTTCCTGTAGGATTTGGTCCATCAAATAATTTCTGCTGGAATTGTTCTCTAGAATAAATTGGATTAGTATCTGCATATTGGCCGAGTAGAGTTAAAGCTCTAACTGTATCTGTAGTAAGAAATGATTTAGGATATAAACCCTCCGAAATTTTTTCTCTTAAAAATCTTCTTTCTTCAAATTTTTTTGCATAATAGCCTTCGTTATAAGTTTGCTGAACATTTGCAAAAAATTTTTTTACTTGTTCAGGCATCTGGATGCCCGGTTTAGGTGATGTAATTGAAAAAAGATTTGAGACTATTGTGAGTGAAAAAATTAATAACAATTTTTTCATTGAGTTCTCCTTAAGTTTTTTATTTGTGATGCAGTTTAAATAAAATCTCTACTAATGCAAATTACTCGATGATGCTAAAAACTTCAATAGACTTTGATTTTAGTTGAAAATGAAGTGAAACGGAATGAAATTATGGTTTAATTGTGTGGAGATAGAGTCGGGGCGGCCGGATTCGAACCGGCGACCTCCTGGTCCCGAACCAGGCGCTCTAACCGGGCTGAGCCACGCCCCGTTTATGAGTCAAAAAATCAAAAAATTTTTAAGAACGAATTTCAATGCAAAAATAAAAATTATTCGTTATAAAAAAGATTTATATTTCAGATGAAATGAGAGAATAAAGGAAAATTAGTTCTGTGCTTTGGAAGGTTTAAGAGTGAAGTAGACCCTGGTCCATTTTCCTTCTTCGCTTGCAATCCAGAAATGCTCACCATGTTTATCAATTATAGCTTTAACAATAAGTAATCCAAGGCCAAGACCTTTCTCACCTTTTGTACCCCTTGTTGTAAACTTTTTAGTTGAAACAAGTAGATTCATAAGAATTTCTCGTTCAATTCCAATTCCTGAATCAACAACAAGAACTACAAGTTTATTAAGTTTCTCGTGATAATGTGAATGAATTTCAATTGAACTACCAGGATGGGAAAATTTTATTGCATTGTCTAATAAGTTTTTCAAAACTTCAATGATGGTAAACTCATCACCATAAACATATGTCTCTGGTTTTGAATTGACAATAATTTTTATGTTTTTTTGTTCAGCAACTTTTGACATTGTTTTTACAACAAAATTAATAGTCGAGGTTACATCAAAGTCAGCTGGATTTAAAGCTAATGATGGTGACTCATATTTAGTCCATTCTACGATTCTATTCAATGCGTTTAGTTGTTGTTTTGAAAGTTCAAAAATATTCTCGGCGAATTGTTTTACTTCGTTTTTATTCTTGTACTGACCATCTTTTAATAATTGACAGTAACCAAAAACGCTTGTTAGTGGTGTTCTTAAATCATGAGAAATTATTGAAACTAATTTATCTCGCTGGAATTTTATTTTATCAAGTTCTTCTTTAATCTTTTCAACTTCACTTCGTGGTTTTTCGTGAGTTATAAATTTTGCAATAACTGCTTTACCATTGGTAGGGACTTCTTTTATATGTGTTCTGGTCTCCTGAGTTTTTGATGCAGCTTCAACTTCAATTTCTTTTTGTTCGTAAATCCTTGTCGATGCATTAGTTTCGGAAGATGGTTCCTTTTGGTATTTGGGAGCTTCTGATTGTGTAACGAATTTTTGTGTTGCTGTTGGAGATTTACTTTCGCTCTTTATTGGTTCTTGAAATTTGGCGGAAGTTTGTGGTTGATAATAAGAATTAAAATAATATGGTGAGTGAAAGTAGGGATATTCCTGTTGTGGAATTTTTCTTTCAAACTTTTTTGTGATCAGGAAAATGAACAAAGAAAAGAATAGAATGATTGTTCCAATTAGAGAAATTAATTCAAAGGGAGAGAGCAAATATATCTCACCTTCAACGGGTTTGACAGAAAGAAAATCACTTATCTGAAGAATGGAAAGACCAATTAAACCAGTTATAATTAGGTAAAATCCACCTTTCGATTCAGATTCTTTTGAAAGAATTAAGGCCAGTATTGTATTTGTGAGATTTATAAATATCGTTATAATTATTATTGATGAGTACGTATTCCAACTCACATAAAACTCCGATAAAATAGATTCATTTCACTGACATTATCGAATTAAGACGAAAAAATTTTCAAAACAAAGTTTTTAAACTACCATTGCTCATTTCCGATAATATCGTTGTGAATAGAATTTTCAGATTAAGCTATAAAGGTTAAAATTGAAGCAGAAACTTTTTGATTCAAACGATAATCAATTATTACTTCCGGCAAAACAAATTTCCAGCAACAAAGATGTTATAAAGAAGATTATTCGAGCTAGAATTGAGAATGGATTCTATAATCAGCTCCTTGTTCAGTCTAATATTATTGATAAATTATGGAAACACCTCTTTAAATTCTCGCCTTTTACTTGATAAGTATTCTTACAAATCGCTTTGAGGTATTCTCTTAAATAATATTTTTTCCGATTTTGATTTTTATTTGAATTACTCAACTAAAACGCTTACTTTATTCATAAAATAATTGATAAAAATGAAAATAAAGGAACCGCTTGTAAAAATTATTGTTTTAGATACCGATGTTTCTATTACCAGAACAATCGAGGAAGTATTAAAAGAACTTCCCTGTGAAATTAAAAAAGCTAATAAACTTTCAGAGATAAATGAGCCTTGTGATTATTTTATCTTTTATGAGGACAGCATAAACGACGAATCAATCGAGTACATAATAAAATTACCTGATTACATAAAACAGAAGATATTTGTTTGTAATAAGGATTATCAAATTTTAGGAAGACTTGTTCTGGAACTGAGCAATATTATTCTTGTGGAAGAATTAAATTTTATGTTGAAGAGTATAATTAGTGAATACATCGAGAAAAAATTTGGCCCAGCTTATAGTGAAACAATGCAAGTGATAACGAAATTTGTAAATGAAGCTGTGCATGATATCAAATTATTTTTGATTTATTTCGAGTACCTGAAAAACGATATTAAGAAAGACTCAGATGATCATACCGAGTTAATTAAAAAATTTGAAACCTCGCTCAAGGATTTAGAAAAGGGATTAATATACTTTCAGAATTTTGTTTTTATGAGAAGTGTTCCATTGAGTTATGAAGATATTAATATCCTTGTCCAGTCAGTTTTGCGAAAAAGAGAAGATGATTTAAAGAATAAAACAGAACAGTTAATCTATTTGCCTGATTATACTTTACCAATGCTCAAAAGTAATTCAGTAGTTTTGGCAAAGGTGATTAATAATTTGATTGATGTACTTTTATTGTCGACTAAAGAGATACAATCGATTCAGGTTTCTACAAAAAATCAGAAAAATTTTCTGGTAAATAGTTTTAATGTAGAATGCTCTGATTTTGATAAAACATTACTAAATCAAATTTATAATCCCTTGTTCCCGAAGAATGTTTTAGATAATTCTTTCATTGACTATTTTCGTACAAATATTGAAGAATTTCTTAAAGTGTACACTGAGTATATTTTTAATAGAAATAAACTATCTTTTGTAATTAAAATGGAAATGGAGAGTCAAGAATGAAACAAAGAATTTTGATAATCGATGACGATGAACTTGTAACCGCTTCACTTAAAAGGGCTCTCAGCCAGAGCAATTATGAAATTGAGATTGCATCAAGTGGAAAAGCTGGAATCGAAAAAGTTGAAAAAGAAAATCCAGATCTTGTTTTGCTTGATATTTTTCTTGGCGATATAAATGGAATGGAAGTATTAAAGAAGATTCTTCTCTTCAATCCCGATTTACCAGTTGTTATGATTACAGGATTTGCAGATGTTCAGACCGCTGTAAATGCAATTAAGATGGGGGCAATTGACTTCATCCTTAAACCAATTAATGTTGATCAACTTGAGCTACTTATCAATAAGACATTAAAGCAGGTTGCTTTACAAAAGGAAGTTCAAAGATTGAAGTTAATTACGAAAGAAGGTGAAATTACCCGTGAAATGTTCGGAAACAGTCGAGCAATTAAATTAACATTAGATGCTGTTGAAAAGATTGCAATGAGTGAAGGTACGACAATCTTGATAGAAGGAGAAAGTGGCGTTGGTAAAGAAATGATTGCTCGGTATATTCATAGTATTTCCAGTAGAAGAGATGGTCCTTTCATTGCAATTAATTGTGGGGCAATCCCGAAAGAACTGGCAGAAAGTGAACTGTTTGGTAGTGAAAAAGGTGCTTACACTGGTGCTGGTGAAAAAACCCGTATTGGTAAATTTGAAGTTGCTGATGGTGGAACAATTTTATTAGATGAAATTGGTGAGTTAAGCCTTGAGCTTCAAGTTAAACTTTTGAGAGTACTTCAGGAGAAAAAGTTTTTTCGACTCGGTGGAACAAAAGAAATAAGCGTTAATGTAAGAATAATTGCAGCAACTAATAAAGATTTACGACAGGCAGTAAATGAAAAAACTTTCAGAGAGGATCTCTACTATAGATTGAATGTTGCAACAATTTATGTCCCACCTTTAAGAGATAGAAAAGAAGATATTCCAGTTCTTGCTATGAGTTTTATTGATGAATTTAATAAATCCTTTAATAAACAAATCAAAAGAATTTCACCTGAAGCAATTGATATGATGATGAATTACTCCTGGCCAGGAAATGTTCGTGAACTTCGAAATACAATCGAAAGAGCTGTACTTTTGATTAATGGTGACGAACTCAAACCTGAACATCTAAATTTTATTGAGAAAGATAAATCAATAAAAATATTCTCGGATGATGAATATATTTTAAAAATCCCAAAACAAGGAATTAAAATGGACCAGGTTGTTCGTGATCTTATTATTAAAACTCTTGAAATCACCGATGGTAATCAAATTCAAGCGGCGAAAGTTCTTGGTATATCAAGATCAAAACTTCGTTATCGAATGGAACAACTCAATATAGAGGTTAAAAAACAAATAAAATGAGCACTTTATATAAATCAACTAATTTGACAGTACTTGTTATAGACGATAATCCACTTGAACTTGGATTAATTCGCCTTGTACTCCAGAAAAATTTTCCTAATGTAAAATGTATTGCACTTACTCGTGTACCTGATTGGGAGAGTTTCTTACAATCACAAAAAATTGATGTGGTGATTATTGATTACAGATTACCTGAGAAAAATGGAATTGAACATATCAAAGATTTAAGAAAAGTTAATAAAGATGTATATGCTTTCTTAATAACAGCGCTGGAAAGAGACGAAATAGACCAGGATATTACAAACTCAGGTGCAACAGATTTTATAGTTAAAGATAGAAGTTACTCAAATTTAATTGCGAAATTAAATAATGTAATTTTAAATGAGTCCGTTAAACAAATTGAAGACGAACTGAATTCGTATCGATTAATTTTAAGTGAACTTACCAATATTGTAATATTGAAGATTAATTTTATGGATGAATTGGTTGATATTTCAGGTAATATTGAAAAATTTAATTCACTAACAGAAATAAAGGACATTAAATCAGAGTGGAAAAATTATTTTGAGAACACTTATACTCTATTAAAATCTGAAAGTGAAACAAGTCAGAAATCTTTTGTTTTCAGCAATATTGAAATAAAGGTTAACGATAAGCAAGTCCAACTTGAAATTTATTTAATAAAATCCCACCACAATTTTTATTTAATTCTAAGACCTTTCTAAACTTTATTTGAATCTAAGAGCTCATTAATATTCCACAAGTGGCTAAAATTAGCCACTTTTTTGTTCTTACTAAATTTCCTGTGAGTTACTCGAATATTTATATCTTATTATAAAATAAGCAGTTAGGGGAAAAAGGGTTTTTGCTTTTTATCTGGCATTTCATTTGACTTAATAATGAAAAAAGAAAGAACAATGAACATGAAATCTAAAAACAATCAGGACATAGTTAAAGCACAAGTGATATCGTTGATTTTATCATTCATTTTCTTCAATGCAATACTTAAAGAAACCGATTGGTTAATCACAAGCTCTGTGATCCTTCTGATTGTTTTGATTATTGTGGTTCGAGTGTGGGGTGAGAAGAGAAGTAAGGGTATCAAATTAGCAAATACAAATTATCCGAGGAGGATGTCATGACAACAGCAACGCTCTGGAAAGAATACAAAAAATCGAAATCTTCAAGATTGAAAGAAGCTTTGATTAAACAGTATTTAAGACTGGTCTATTATGTTATTCATAGAACAGAGCTTAAGGGGGCAAATCTCTTAAATGAACAGGATTTTTACCAGTTCGGAATTCTCGGTTTGAATGAAGCAATTGAAAGATTTGATCCAGGTTATGGTGTGAAGTTTGAAACTTATGCAATTCCAAGAATTAGAGGAATGATTTTGGATGAGCTTAGAAAATTAGATTTTATTCCTAGGTCTTATAAAGAAAATGTTAAAAAAGAACTTGACGAAGAAAATGCAAGACGAAGAGAAAATGATCAATGTGAATTAACCATTACTGATTATTTAAGAGAATATCAGAAACTTTCTTTATCACAGCAGGTCGGTGAAGAAGATACGGTGCTTGATTTGTTACCAGGTGATGAAGTTTTACCAGTCGATATTGTTGAGAAAGAAGATCTTAAAGAAATTATTCTTAGAGAAATCAACAAACTCCCAGAACGACAAAAGCTTGTAATAATGCTCTATTATTTTGAGGAAATGAATTATCAGGAAATTGCTGATTTATTGAATATATCAGTTTCTCGAATTTCACAGTTGCATACTGAGGTAATTAATAAACTGAGGAATAAACTAAAAAAACTGATTAGGTGATGAAATGATTGTTAATAAAAATCCTATCGGTAATATTTCGAGTTCGATTGATTTTTTACCAACTTTCCAATCATCTTTGATGATAGATTTCTTTAATAATGAAAACTTAACTCCGGCAAGACTTGCAGATTTAATAAATCGCGATCAATCGCTTACTGCAAGAATACTTGCTCTTGCTAATTCACCAGTTTATGGATTTTCGAAAAAGATTTCTACAATTGAAATGGCGATTTCAGTTTTAGGAATTAAGACAATAAAAGACTTTGTATTTGGTTTTTCTTTATTTAATGCAACATTAGATAAAGGAGATAGATATTTTCTATCAGATGAGTATAATCAACACTCATATTTGTGTGGGTATGTTGCTCAACTTCTGGCCTATGATTTTAATTATCCAGTGAAAAGTGAGGCATTTGTCGCTGGACTTTTACATGATATTGGAATACCAATAATCCATCGTTATATGAATAAGGAATTTCAACTAATAAGTGAATTGAAATTTTATAGAAGAATAAGTCAAACAAAAGCAGAAAAATTAATTCTCGGAAAAACACATTGCGAAATTGGTGCAACAGTAGTTTCAAAGTGGAATTTTCCAGATAATTTAGTTGATGTGATCGAGAATCATCATTCACCTATTGAAAGTTCATTCGATAAAAAGCTTGTGGCTATTGTTCATATTGCTGATTTCATAGCGACAAAAGAAGCGCCACAATTTCTTTTGAGTTCTGAAGATGAAGAACTTGATGAAAGCGTGATTGAAGTACTAAATATTCCCGATTTAAGTTATCTCTTTGATGTGATAAATAATATCTCAGAGTTAATTAAAACAGTAAATATAATAGATGAATTGAAAAGATGAACCAGGCAATTTTTAAAACAAATTTGGATTTACAGAATATCGATAACCTCAATTTGAGTACTACTGTAAATTATCAAAAGACTGTAGAGGTCAAAGATAGACTCGATAAAAATTTAACCTTTTTCATACATAAAGTTCTTGAATTAATAAAATCTGATTTACAACCAGAAATTTTAATACAAAAATTTATTGAAGAAATAAAAAAATATTTTAAACTGGAAGGATACTATGTTTATTCAAAGATCAGTTCGGATAATTCTATTGAACTTGAGGAAAACTTCAATTCTGTAATAAAGGCTTATATTTTCAATGGAGGACTGATTCAGTTCTCATTAAAAGAGAAAAAGTCACTAATAATTGAGGATCCAGAAAGAATAAGTGAAGTCTCAGCACAAAACTTATTGATTATTCCTTTTTATTATTCAGAAGATACTTTTATAGTTTTTTGTTTGACAATCGCTAATGAAAATTTAGAAGTTGTGAATTCTTTTTTTCCTCTAATTGAAATGCAGTTTAGTCTGATTGGAAGTTATTTCTTAAATAAATTTTTTGATGCTAATATTAGAGAATTAAAATCAAGCAAAATCAAACTCGAACAGAATATAATAGCAGAACTAAGTTTTGCAACCACGGGAAAAATTTTTTTGAAATCATTTCATAACTTGAAAAATAGAACACAGGTCATTGTTAGTTCATTTAATCTTCTTAATAAATTAATTGATACGAAAAATGACGAAAGATTGAAAAAAATATCAGAGATACTTAACAAAGAAATCCCGGAATTTTCAAAAGCAATTAAATTAATTTCTGACTTTTCAAAATCATTGGTTACTGAAAATAAACCTATCTATTTTGAGTTTGATCAATTCATTTACGATATACAGAATATTTTCGAAACTATAGGGATGTCAAATAATTTCAGGTTTAATTTTTCCAGCAAAGTTTCCAGGTCAAGAATTTTTGGATATAATCAGAAATTAACGCAAGCTTTCATCTTGCTTTTCTTAGAACTTCAGTCTAAGGGGATAAAAGAAGTTAACATCAGTACTGAAGAAAATGAAAAACGAATGAATTTGAAAATAAACTTCAAATTAACTGAAGAAGATAGGGTTGACATTAATAGTTTGTTTAACGAAAAATCTAATCTTAAATTTGCTCGTATTAAAAATTTATTTATGACAAGTTCCTGCATGGTTACTACAAATACTTATGACGATAATTTTGAAATAATAATTACTATTCCCAAGCGTTCAAGTCAATTTAAGCCAGAAAACCTAAATTATGTCTAAGATTTTAATAGTTGAAGATGATCCATTTAATATTGAGCTTTTTGATTTGATACTGAAACGACTTGGAAAGTTTGATACAGTTGTAACAGATAACTTTGAAAAAATTTTCGAAGAATTGCGAAGTGGTTCAATCGATCTGATTGTGATGGATGTTAGCCTTGATAATACATACTACAATAGAAAAAAGATTGATGGAATTGTTCTTTCCAGGATAATCAAAGAGAATGAACAATTCAAGAATATTCCAATTATAATTGTAACGGCTTATGCAGGCGATGATGATATAAGCCGTATCTTAAAAGAGAGTAGAGCAGAACAGTGCATTAAAAAACCTATTATTAATTATCACGAATTTATCAATCTTATAAAAGGATACCTGAGGTGAAGGAAAAAAGGCAGATATTAATCGTTGAAGATGAAGAGCATACAAGATATTTGCTCGAGCGTCTTCTTATTGTTAATAACTTTGATGTTCGTTCCGCTGAAAATGGAATTGATGCACTCAACACAATGACAACCTTCAAACCAGAAATTATCCTTGCTGATTGGAATATGCCCGAGATGGATGGTGCCGAATTATGTTCGAGAATTAAAAATAATCCAGACTTAAAACATATTTATTTTATAATGATCACGGCTAAGACTTCCACTCAGGAGAAAGTAGTTGGACTTGATACTGGTGCGGATGATTACATTACTAAACCAGTAGAAAATGAAGAATTGCTTGCAAGAATCAGAAGTGGACTTAGAATTTATGACCTGCAACAGGAAATAAGACAACTTGAACATGAAAAAGCTTTACTTGAAATGGCGGCTACCCTTGGACATCAAATGAACAATCCACTTAGTGCTGTGAATATGGCACTTGCCTCATTGAAAAAAAATATTCAGGATAGAAATTTTAAAGAAATAGATGATGACATTAAGTTAATTCAACAGTCAATTCAAAGAATGCAAGAGATTACTCAAAAACTGATGATGTTAAAAGATCCCAAGCTCATTACATACCTTGATAATCTCAAAATGTTAAAATTATGATTTAATAAGATAAATTTCTTTTTGTGGTTCAGACAAAAATTCAACTCCATTTTCTCTTACTACAACCTCTTCTTCAACAGTTGCTATTCCATATCCTGAGATAGTTAATCTCGGTTCGAGAGTGTAAACTTCGTCTATTCCAATTTTTTTGTATGGGATATCTCCATACCTTTCCCATCTTGGTGCAAGTATTACACCACCATCATGAGCTTTTCTTCCAATTTGATGACCAAGGGCGTGTGGATATTCACCATAACCATTTTCAACAATATAATTTCTCGCAACAGCATCAACCTCATAGGCAATTGATCCGGGCTTCATAAAATCAGCTGCCTTTTGAATAGAATTAACAATTACCTGGAAGCCTTTTTTGACTTCTGGAGGTGCATCGTTTTCATTGTCTCTCAAGATATACCAGGTTCTCTGAAGGTCTGAACAATAACCTTTGTATTTCACACCAAAATCAATATTCAAAACATGACCTTTTTGAACCAATCTATCTGTTGGTCCAGCATGTGCACCAGCTGTATCTGGACCTGTAAAAACTGATGGACAATATTCTTTATCCCAGGCAGTTTCAAGTCCTCTTTTGTCAACTTCATTTAAAATAAATTCTGCAATTTGTTTTTCTGAAACACCTGGTTTTATGAATTTACCAGTGAGTTCAAAAATTTCTAATGTAATTTTAATTGCTTCTTTCATTAATTCGAGTTCAGTTGGTGATTTTCTTCCACGAAGTAAAGAAATAATTTCTTCTGACGAAACTAATTTGTCAACGAATGATGATCCGCTTAATTTATCGATCAGATCAAGATACATTCCATGTGTTAGTCCATCGGCTAAATTACTGTTTCTTGAGTAGTTAATTGCTATTTTTTGTGGATTGAATTTTTCCAATACTTTCAATAAATCATCTTTAATTCCCTGAACATATCCAATTACTTCATTGAAAAGATTTTTCGATTTAATGTTTGCAACATCCAGACTTCCGACAATTGCGATAGTATCACCATTTTTAGTAATTATGAATGCCGATTGCCATGTGCAATTTGTCCCTAAAATTAAATCAAGTGATGGATCTCTAATTGTTTCTGTTTCTCTAACATAGGTTAACCACATATCAATATTCAATTCATTTAAAATTTTAATAGCTTGCTGAATTTTTTCTTTATAGATTGATTGCATACTAGCTCCTTAATTGAAATTTTTTTAATCGCAAATTACTAAATCAAATTTAATATAGATTACGATATTCCAAGGCGTTGATGCGATTTTATCTCTTTCTTTGATACTTCCCCATCAATTCACCCTGTGCGATTATATGACCTTTCATTGCGTCGAGCAATTGCTTTTTAGTTGCACCGGGACCAAGATTTAATTTTATATCAAGTGCGTAAATTTTGAAAAAGTATCTGTGAACACCTGATGGAGGACAAGGCCCACCATACCCATATTTTTTCCAATCGTTTAATCCGTGAATTGAGCCGTCTATTAAAATTTTTTCGGATGGAATGTTCTCTTTCAATTCCCTTGTTTCGGGAGGAATATTGTATAAAATCCAATGAACCCAATCACCAATTGGAGCATCTGGATCATCACAGATAAGAGCTAATGATTTTGTTCCTTCTGGAACATTACTCCACCTTAGGGCGGGTGAAATATCTTCACCATCACATGTATATTTTGATGGGATAAATTCACCATGTTTGAATGCAGGGCTTTCAATGACAATATTCATTTTTACGCTCCCTTTTTTTGTTTGTGAGTTGATTTGAATTAGATTAGTGTTAAAGAGATATAGGCTAATAAACAACAAAACAAATTTTCCAGACACTGTTTTTCCCCTCAGTTTCTAACTAAAATTAGAAAAATTTTTGAAAACTTGTTTTATGATGTTGTAACTTTACGATGTGAAAGTCGTAATAAATTAAAAAAATAAAGTGAAAAACTATGAGAATAGTATATAAACTTCTTCTTATTCTTATTTTCGTTACAGGGAAGGTTGGAGATGTTAAAGCTTCGAAGCCAGACTTGATAAATCTATATTTGATGGGAGAGGTAATTTTTAATAAGACTTTCAAAACATCTGAGGGTAAAACATTAATTTTTGAGGCATCGTCAGGAGATGTTAGAATTTATACAACTGATAAACCAGAAATAAGACTCAGAATTTTTGGCGATCCAGATGCTTTAGATAAGCTAGACCTCTTGTATTATGAAACATCTTCAGGAATTAAAATTAAAGTAAAAAGAATTTCTTCAATCTGGGGCTTTTTCTTTGGTAAAGTTTATGTTGATTACGAACTGCTTGTACCAAAAAAATATAACTTGAATATTGTTGCAAGTGGTGGTGATATTCTAATTAAAAATTTAAATGGTGATGTAAAACTTAAGACTTCGGGTGGTGATATCAAAGTTGAAGAAATTTTAGGGGAAGTTAATGCTAATACGAGTGGAGGAGATATAATTTTGAGGAACATTACTGGTAAGGTAAATGCATTAACAACTGGTGGAGATATTCGTCTCGATGGAATTGAAGGTGATGTAAGCAGCACAACTACAGGCGGTGATATAAAGATTGAGGTGAAAAATGGAAATATAAATGCAAAGACAACGGGTGGCGATATTGTAATTGATCTTTATGGTAAAGATAAAGGAATTAAAGCATCAACTATTGGTGGTGATATTCGAATTACGATGGATGATGATTTTCAAGGTTATTTCAGCTTACAATCAGTTGGTGGTGAGTTGTATTATGACTTTCAGATGACAAATATATTTTCAAAGAGTTCAACAAAACTTGAAGCCGAAATTGGTAAATCAGAACCAAGAATTGAATGCAAAACAACTGGTGGAGATGTAAAAATTTTGAAAAGAAGAAAATAAAAATTCAAGGAAATCATTTCAACTTAGATGAAATTGATAAAAAGTTATTTGACAGTTTTTTGAGTTCTGTAAAGAAAATTTTGAACAATAATTAAACTCCTCGCCGTTCTGGTTCCCAGATGTACTTATGAAGCTGAATTTGAAATCTAACGGGAAGATGATCTTCGAGTATCCAGTTTGCAAGTTCAACATTTGAAAGTTCACCGAATACACATCCCATTAAGATTTTACATTTGTCTTTCAAATTATACTTTTCAATAATTTCTTTTGACCATTCATAGTCTTCACGATTTCCAATTACAAATTTGACTTCATCATCTGGTTTTAGAAAGTCAATGTTTGAATAAAGATTTTTCTTCATCATTTTTGATGAAGGCGTCTTCAGGTCCATAATTATTGTAACTCTTTTATCCACATTTTCAATCGAAATGCTTCCACTGGTTTCGAGTAGAACTTTGAAGCCTTCATCACACAGTTTTTTCATCAGGTTGAGAGAATCTTTTTGTACAAGTGGTTCACCACCAGTGACTTCAACTAAATTGCAATTATATTTTTTGACCTCAGCGATAATTTCATCAATTGTCATATCAGTTCCTTCGTAGAAGGAATACTCAGTATCGCAATAGGTACAACGCAAGTTGCAATAAGTTAATCTTACAAATACACATGGAAGTCCCGCGTAAGATGACTCACCCTGTATGCTGTAAAAAATTTCGTTAACCTTTAACATTTGTTTTTCCTATCTTAAATAAATAATTACAAAGTTGTTTTATCATGATTTATCTGGTGAAGAAATTTTTATGCAATTTTCAGGTCAAAATAAAACTTTGTCCCTTGATTTAATTTGCTTTCGACGAAAATTTTACTTTCATGAGCTTCAATTATGTGTTTTGCAATTGAAAGTCCAAGACCTGTCCCACCAGATTCCCGTGATCTTTCTTTACTTACACGATAAAATCTTTCAAAAATTCTTGGTAAGTCTTCTTCTGGTATTCCAATACCATTATCTTCGACAAAGATTCTTAAAGTAGAATTCATTTTCTGATAATAAATCCTAACGATTGTTTTAGGTGGATTATGTCGAATTGCATTATCAATTAAATTTTCAAGAACCTGAAGTAACCTTTCTTTATCACCCCAGACAAGTTCTTTTAGATTTTCGTCTTTTTGAAATTCAATCGTTATCTCTTTTTGCTCGGCAATTAGTTTTAAATTATCAACGACTTTCTGAATTAAGTCGTTGATATTAAAATATCTAAAGCTAAATCTAAGTTGTTTCGATTCAATTTGCGAAATATCAATTAAGTCATTGAGAAGGCGATTAAGTCGTTCAAGATTCTCATAAGCTTTCTTCAGGTATTTTACATTTATTTCTGGATCGTTGATTCCACCATCAATAAGAGTTTCGAGATAAGATTGAATGGTGAAAATTGGTGTTCTTAATTCATGAGAAACATTTCCTAAAAATTCGGAACGATATCTTTCAAGTTTTTTCAGTTCATTAAAATCTGCTTCAATTTTTTTCATCAATTTATTAATTGACGCAGTGAGAAAATTGAATTCTTCACTTGCTGAAATTTCAATTGGCTGAACGATACCCGTTCTTGAATATTCTCTAAGTGAATTTATAATTACATTGATTGGTTGAATTATTTTACTTGTAAACTTTCTAATTAGAAAAATGCCAGCAATGAAAATTAAAAGAGCTGAAATAATAATTTTTGATCTTATATCAGTAGCAAAATAATCGATTTTCGAGAGGTCTGTAATAAGAGTTATAAATCCAACATCCTGAACTTTGTAAGGTCTTAAATTTATGTTAACTTTTTTGGTGATATAAAGATATTTCTGGGGATTACCTCTAAACTTTCGAATTTCAACTTTATAAATTCCAGTTTCGGCTAATTCTAAAATTCTGTAATCACCTGATGGTTTTTCAAATCCTGATGAAAAATCGAATAAAATGCCTTTTCGTTTATCTGATAAAATGATTCTTGCTCTTAATTGAGCTGAAAGTTTATCCAGTCTATTGATATGAGTTGTAAAGTTATCTTTATCAAGATCAGTCAATCCAAATTCAATTATGTTGATTTCCTTTTTTAATTCATCAATTAACTGATACTTAAACTGGTTTACAACTATGTAATTGAAACTCAATAAAAGTAGAATTACGATGATTATTTCAATTAAAACAAAACCGAGTAGCAATTTTGAATTTAAAGTTTTAAGCATCTTCTTTCCTCAATCTATATCCAACACCTTTGATAGTTTCGATTATGTCAGCAAACTTCCCAAGTTTTTCTCTGATTTTTCTAATATGCACATCGATGGTACGAGGAGTAACGATTACCTCTTCACCCCAGACATTTTGAAGCAATTGTTCACGTCTTACAATTTTTCCGCGATTCTTTGCAAGATAGACGAATGTTTCAAATTCTTTTCGTGGTAAAGAAATTTTTTGGTTTTCTATTTCAATTTGATAATTATCAAGGTCAAGAGTAATTTTTCCTATCTTTAATTTTTCAGACGATGTTATGGATTCCTTTCTTCTCAAAACTGAATTAATTCGAGCTAAAAGTTTTTTGATGCTTATTGGTTTTGAGATGTAGTCATCGCCGCCAGCTTCAAGTCCTTTTATTTCATCAATTTCAGAATTTCGCGCGGTGAGGAAGATTATTGAAATATTTCTAGTTTCAGGATTTTCTCTCAATCTTTTACAAACTTCAATTCCATCGATATAAGGCATCATCACATCGAGTAAAATTAAATCTACATCAGGATGTATTTTTTTTAGAGCTTCCTGACCGTTATATGCGGTGATTACATTAAAGCCTTCCTTTGTGAGATTATAAGTTAAAACATCAACTATATCTTTTTCGTCATCGCAAACTAAGATTGTTTTGTTTTTAATCATGGTGATTACTCTTTTTACTCCTGATTTCTTTTTGCAATTTCGAAAATTATGGACATTTTTTCTTTACCATCGAAAATCTCTATTGAATATTTACCTGGAATTAAGTAAAAATTTCCATCAGCTTTTCTTGAAAGATATTCTTCTGATTTTGTCTTCTGGTTTTTTGTGGAAATTAACTTTGCGAGGGAAAGAGAGTCAGTAGTTAAATTATATAGAAAATAATTCAAGCCATAATCAGCATTTAATTTATTTGAGAAAACAATTACTCCATTTTCTGAAGTAATCTTTAGTTCGACACTTTTGTTTTGATTTGAGTAGAATGGGATTTTGATTTGCGGTTTTATAAAATCACCCCAAGTATAAGTTTTATTTCCCCAATTTTCGTTGAACCATATTTTATCAATTTCAAATACGAAAATTGATTTTGATAAAATTTCTTGTGTGAGTTGCTGAAGGTGTTTGACATCTGCTTTATAAATTGATCTTCCATGAGTTGCAACGACAAGTTCTTTATCTCTCGGATGAACAACTAAATCATGAACTGGAGCAAAAGGAAAGTTTTTTGAAATTGGATAGAAGTTTTCGCCTCCATCCAACGATGCATAAATCCCATGATCTGTGCCAACATAAATAAGATTTTGGTTTACAGGATCTTCTGCAACAACATTTATTGGTTCATAAGGTAAATTTTTTCCTATTTGTGACCATGTTCTGCCATAATCTGTTGATTTAAAGAGCAAAGGTTCAAAGTTATCCCATCTATAACCATTAAGAGAAACATAAACAGTTGCTGTATCAAATCTTGAAGCAACAATTCGACTAATCCAGAAATTTTGTGGAAGTGGGTCAGAAATTCTTTCCCAACTGTTTCCACCATCTTTTGTTACATAAATTAAACCGTCATCACTTCCAGTATATATCAAGCCAAACTTTAAAGGTGATTCGGAAATTGTTGTAAGTGTGCCGTATGGAACATCACCTTGTTTTCCACCTTTAGTTAAGTCGGGAGAAATTGGTTCGAAATTTTCACCTTTATTAAATGAGCGATAAAGACGATTTGCACCGAAGTAGAGGATATCCTGATTGTGTTTCGAAAGAAGAATTGGTGTATTCCAGTTAAATCTTAAAGGTCGCTCACCGAGTTCATGTTTCGGTTTGATTGGTTTTCGTTTTCCACTTGCAAGATCAATTCTAAAATAATTTCCAAATTGATAACCAGTATAAATTGTTTTATTATCTCTTGTATCAACTTCTACTTGCATTCCGTCACCACCCAGAAGATTTTGATAAGGATACCGACCAGTTTCATACCATGCGTAACTGAACTTGTAATTACTTGGACCATACCAGACACCGTTATCCTGTAATCCACCATAGACATTATATGGCTTTTCAAAATCTACTTCCACGGAGTAAAATTGTCCGACTGGTGGAGTGTTTGCTTTGAAGTATGTTTCGCCATCATCGTATGAAATGTTTATTCCGCCGTCATTTGCGAGTATGATGTGACCTTTTCTTTCTGGATTTATGAAAATTGCGTGATGGTCAACATGAACATTTTCTTTGTTAATTGACTTGAATGTTTTTCCACCATCAGTTGAAATCAAAATTGGAACACCTAAAATGAAAATTTTATTCTCATCGTAAGGAGAGACACGTATTTGACCGAAATAGTAGCCATACGAATAGTAAAAATCATCAATAAAATCTTTATGTGTTTTGATCCATGTCTTGCCACCGTCAGTTGACTTGTAGACTTCTGCACCAATTACATTTTTTTCGAAAAGTTGTGCATTTGCGTCTTCAACATATTCGACAAGTGTTTGTGGTGTAATTTTGTTTGTTTTAATCAGAAATAAAATTGTATCAACAGTATACTTCTTGGGAAAGTTGTATTCTTTTAGATAGGATTGAATTAACTTTTTGTCCAGTTTAAGGAATTCATCCTTTGAGATTTTTCTCAAATCATCTTTTGTGAGTTTCTTCTCTTTAGTTTCTTTCTTTGGCCTTTCATATTGATTGTCAAGTATTGTATAGATTATATCAGGATTTTTTTGAAAAATTGAAAGTCCAATTCTGCCAACACCTTCACCAATTGGGAAGCCACTCTCTTTTGTTGAGATTAGAAACCAGCTTTCGCCACCATCAGTGCTTTTATAAATTCCAGATGTTGGAGCAGCCTCTTCAAAGTTCCATGCTCTTCGTGTTCGATACCACATTGCTGCATACAGGACATCTGGATTTGATTGATTAATTTCTAAATCGATACAACCTGTAGTTTCATCAATGTAAAGAACTTTTCTCCAGGTTTCACCACCGTCGGTTGATTTAAAAACTCCTCGTTCATCATTTTCGGAGTATAGATGTCCCATTGATGCAACCCAGACTATGTCTGGATTTTGTGGATGAATAATTATTCTACCAATATGATGAGATTCGGGGAGTCCTTTGTGTTGAAAGGTTTTTCCACCATCAGTGCTTTTGAAAATACCAAAACCAGAGTATGAAGAGCGACTTGAGTTATTTTCGCCAGTGCCAATCCAGATTATTTCGTTGTGTTTCCAATCGACGGCAATATCTCCTATGGTCATTACAATCTGGTTATCAAAAATTGGGAAGAAAGAAATTCCATTGTTTGTAGTTTTCCAAACGCCACCAGATGCATAAGCAACATAAAAGTGAGTTGGATCAAACGGCGAAACATCAAGATCCACAGCCCGACCACTCATAATGGTTGGACCGATATTTTCAAATTCAATGTTCTTGAAAGGGGATTGTTCAAGCAGTTTTAGTTTTCTCTGATATTCTTCAAATCTTTTTGAAGCAGGTGTAATTTTAGGAAAATCGTTTTGAGCAAGAATTGATGAGTAAAAAAGAATTAAGATTGTTGTTAGAATATAGGAACGCATTTTTGGGCTCCATGGTAATTTTTGTTTATGACAAATTTAAAACCTGAAGTTGAAAAAGTTTTTAATTAAAACTGGACAAAATAGGTTCAGAAAAAATAAAAGTTTCGTTTCACTTTCAATTTAAAAATTAAGTAAAATAAAAAAGCCAGTCATTTTGACTGGCTTCTTATGAATAATTCAGATAATAATTAAAAATTATATTTAGTTTTCTTCTTTTGCTTTCATTGTTTCCCACATCATATAAAGAATAACGAAAGAGACCATTACCATTCCAAGAATTTCAGCAGATTTTGTTTCAGCCCATTCGGCATTAAACCAGTTGAAACCTGCAAATCTCAGTAATGCACTAAGTACACCAAACAAAGCACCACCAGCAATAAATCCACTTGCCACTAAAGTTCCTCTTGAGAATCTTGCATTATTCAATTTTTCGTTATTTGATCTTGTTTTTGCCCAATGAGCAATTAATCCACCAATAAGAAGTGGAGTATTCAAATCAAGCGGAATATACATTCCTAAAGCAAAAGCGAGAGGAGAAATCTTCAGCCAGGTAACAAGTAAAGCGATCACGGCACCAATGAAGTAAAGCATCCAGGGTGCTGGAATATTTGACATTAAAGGTTTGATTACAGCAGCCATTGCATTTGCCTGCGGAGCGACAAGAGCACCCTCACCAACAAATCCATAAGTTTGATTTAAGATAATAATTACTACTCCCACTGTTGCAGCAGATACAATTGTTCCGAGAAATTTATACATTTCCTGATTTCGTGGTGTAGTTCCAATCCAGTATCCGATTTTCAAATCAGTGATAAAACCTCCAGCCATTGAAAGAGCAGTACAAACAACTCCACCAATAATCATTGCACTGAGCATTCCAGACTCTCCACTTAATCCAACTTGAACTAAAATGAACGAAGACAAAATCAAAGTCATTAAAGTCATTCCACTTACTGGATTAGTTCCAACAATTGCAATGGCTGTTGCGGCAACTGTTGTGAAGAGGAATGAAATAATCAACACTATTAAAAGTCCAACGATTGCATGATAGAGATTAAAAGTTACTCCACCATAAAAGAAAACAAAAATCATTAGTGCGGTGAGAATGATAAAAAGAACATTGAAAGACATTTTTATGTCTAGTTGGGTTCTTGGAATTTTCTGGTCATCGCCAGTTTTTTTATGAAAGATTTCGTTGTAAGCAAGTGTGACGGCATTCTTAATAATTTTTGATGAACGAATCACACCGATAATTCCAGCCATTGCAATTCCACCGATTCCAATGTGTCGCACATAATTTCTAAAAATTTCTTCAGCGCTCATTTGAGAAATTAATTTTGTTGCAGTTGCGCCCAGTGGAGTTGTGAGGTATTGACCTATCTCATTAAATAATGGAATTAAAACAAACCAGCTTAAAAACGAACCAGCACAAATAATTATTGCGTATTTTAATCCAACAATGTAACCGAGGCCAAGCACCATTGTTAGTGAATTTACTTTGAAAACTAATTTATATTTATCAGCAAGAAATTCTCCAATGTGAAAGATTCTTGTTGAGATGACCTCAGCCCACCAACCAAAAGTAGTAATTATAAAATCGAAAAGTCCACCAATTAATCCACTGACAGCAAGAACAGAAGCCTGTTTACCACCTTTTTCGCCAGCAACTAAAATTTCAGTTGTGGCAGTTGCTTCAGGAAATGGAAACTTTCCGTGCATCTCTTTCACAAAATATTTTCTAAAAGGAATTAGAAATAGTATTCCAAGAAATCCTCCAAAAAGTGATGCAAGAAAAATCTGATAAAAGCTAACATGAAGATTTAGGATATAAAGAGCCGGAATTGTAAATATTGCACCTGCAACTATAACTCCAGAACTTGCTCCAATTGATTGAATGATTACATTTTGCCCAAGAGCGTTTTTCTTTTTTAAGAGTGATGAAATACCGACAGCAAGGATGGAAATTGGAATTGCAGCCTCCATTACCTGACCAATTTTCAATCCTGAATAGGCAGCTGCAGCAGAGAACAAAATTGCCATTATTAATCCCCAGAATATTGAATACGGCGTAACCTCGGGATAAACTTTGTCTGGATGAAGAATTGGAATGTATTCTTCACCTTCTTTTAGTTCCCGATAAGCATTTTCAGGAAGTCCATTTGTTGTTTTTGGAAGTTCCATAATTCTCTCCTGTTTGTGATTAGTTGTTTGATTTATTCAAGAATTTCTTTGATTGCTTCTTTCAAAGTTTTGATTTGAACCACATTAATTTTCAATTCCTTGAGGTTGAGATTTACTTTTTGATTTGGGGTAATGATTTTATTAAAACCTAGTTTTTGAGCTTCCTGAATTCTTTTTTCAAGATTGTTGATACTTCTAATTTCTCCACCAAGGCCTACTTCGCCGACAACACAGCTAAGAGAATCGGCCGGGATATCTTTTATGCTTGAAATGATTGCACAACAAACTGCCAGGTCTGCTGCTGGTTCATCAATTTCAACTCCTCCAGCAATGTTCAGAAAAACATTTTGCTGACTTAGTTTGAAATTCAATCTCTTTTCAATTACTGCTAAAAGAATTGAAAGTCTTCGCGAATCAAATCCTGTTGTAACTCTCTGAGCCATTCCATATCCAGAAGGAGTCACGAGTGCTTGAACTTCGACTAAGATTGGTCTTGTGCCCTCGATGATTGATGTAACAACTGATCCTGAGGCACCATACTCTCTTTCAGCTAAAAAAACCTGAGATGGATTTTCAACTTCTTTCAGTCCATCTTCATGCATTTCAAAAATTCCAATTTCATTAGTTGAACCAAAACGATTTTTTATGGCTCTTAAAATTCGAAATGAATAATTTTTTTCACCTGAGAATTGAATTACAGTATCGACGATGTGTTCGAGTGCTTTTGGACCGGCGATTAATCCATCTTTGGTTATGTGCCCGATGATGATTATTGCAATATTATTTTTCTTTGCAAAATCCATTAATGCAGAAGTGCATTCTCTGATTTGACCAATTGTTCCTGGTGAGCTTTCAAGTTCATCTCTGTAAATTGTCTGAATTGAATCAATAACAACAACAGAAGGTTTTTCCTTTTCTAAAATTTCAAGAATTTGATTCAGATTTGTTTCAGGTAGAATAAAAAGATTTTCGTTTTTTATTTTTAGTCGAGAAGATCTCAAACTAATTTGTTCAAGTGATTCTTCTCCGGTTACATAAATTACTTTTTCTTTAAGATTAGCAACAGCTTGAAGAACAAGAGTTGATTTGCCAATTCCAGGATCACCCGCAATTAAAACAATGCTTCCAGAGATTAGTCCACCTCCAAGAACACGATCAAATTCTTTGATGTTCGTTTTTAACTTAAATGCTTTGTTGATTACTTTTTCGTTAATTATTGAAATATTGACAGGTGTTATTTCAGATCTTTGTTTGTAAGATTTGTTCTTTTCTTTTTTTTCAAATTCTTCAGCAAAAGAATTCCATTGACCACAGGAAGGACATTTTCCCAACCATTGAATTGATTCATAACCACAATTCTGACAGACAAATTTTTTTCTAATTGAGTTCATCAATAACCTGTACGTTTGATAAAGTCCTGAATAACAGCATCATCACGATTTATAAAATCATCAAATTTCCCATCGAAGTAAATTTTGCCTTCGTGAATCATAGCGACACGGTCTGAGACTTTTCTTACACTTACCATATCATGAGTTACAACAATTGAGGTGACATTTAATTTTTTAGATAGGTCGTAGATTAATTGGTCAATTATATCTGATGAAATTGGATCAAGTCCTGTGGTAGGCTCATCATAAAGAATATATTTAGGATTTGTAACCAGAGCTCTTGCAAGTCCAACTCGCTTCTTCATTCCACCGCTGAGTTCGGCTGGTTTTTTATCATTAATGCCGGATAAATTTACAAGTTCGAGTTTTTCGTTTACGATCTTTCTGATTTCATCAATTTTCATTTTCGTGTTTTCAATTAAAGCAAGCCCCACATTCTCTTCAACCGTAAGTGAATCGAAAAGAGCAGCACCTTGAAAGAGATAACCAAAATTTTTCCTTAATTCGTAAAGCTCATCTTCATCAAGTTCATTGACAATCTTGCCATCGACTTCTATATAGCCTTTGTCTGGCTTAAGAAGTCCGATGATATGCTTAATTAAAACACTTTTGCCACATCCACTCCTACCAATTATGGCAATTGTTTCACCGTCATGAATTTCTAAGTTAATTCCATTAAGAACTTTCTGCTCGCCAAATGATTTATGGAGGTCAATAATCTTAATCATATTAATTCAAATTTAATTCTAAACAAATATCAAATTCCATAGTTCAAGCAAGTAAGAAAATTGGTGATTTTTCAGGTGAGTTAAAATATCATGAACTCAGAATTATCCTTATTTAAGTCAGCGATTGCTTCAAGACCTTGTCTCTTGTAATGACTTGCAACATAAACAGTCATCGCGAAAGAAGTGAAGCGATCCTTCCCATACAAATCAATTCAAAATTCAAAAATCATCATTCAGCAATCAGAAATTTTGTGAAGGATTGCTTCGCAACTCCGTTTCTCGCAATGACTAATACACTCATATCGTCATTGCGAATGTTCTCTTAATTGTCATTGCGAGCGCCAGCGAAGTAATCTGTCTCTAATTCATCACAACTTTTCATATGTCAGGGATTGCTTCGCAACTCCGTTTCTCGCAATGACTATTACTTGCATCGTCATCGAAAACGCCCTCTTAATTGTCATTGCGAGCGCCAGCGAAGCAATCTGTCTCTAATTCATCACAACTTTTCATATGTCAGAGATTGCTTCCGACTTCGTCGTTTGCAATGACGGATAGAATTGTCATTGGTAAATGAATTGACAGTGCAAGCCCTGTCCCTACAATTTATTGAATTACTTAAAATGGTTTTCTCGATACAAACTTTCGCTTCGCTCAAGTTTTACTCGAAAACCGGACAGATCTCGGTGTTCGAGTAGCGAAGCATATCGAGAACACCGCCTTATACCACAACAGCATCATTTATGATGTTTTGTTTGAAAAGCATTGTCGTTTACGGCAATGCGAATTGAGAAGAACGAAATAAATTTCTTATTTATAAAAACATATCTCCCATCTTGACAAATTAATTTTCATTTTTTATAATGCCATCAGACACGGGAGGAAAAAATGAAACAGAAAAATAAAATAAGGAAATCAATTC
>Ga0197142_1000082_pt1 | contig 76754 bp, 72 predicted proteins | sample GBS60_MetaG_FD_148614 | JGI IMG/M metagenome (GOLD analysis project Ga0197142, IMG submission 148614) | Sediment microbial communities from Great Boiling Springs, Gerlach, Nevada, United States - GBS 60_MetaG | ecosystem: Environmental > Aquatic > Thermal springs > Hot (42-90C) > Sediment... | reverse complement strand
GTCGGGATTTTGTTCAAAGTAGGTTCGAATTTTATCCAAAAGATACCGCCAGTTTACAATTTCAGCGTTTTTGAGGGTTGTTGTTTCGCTAAAAAGCCGAAGCGAAAAGGTAAACTGCCAAAGAATCGGAAAAAATGTCGGCTCGAATTTTATTTTGGCCAGAAGTGGGCTTTTCTTTTTCTTGATTGTTTTATTTTTATTTGTTATCATATTCTTGTATAGAATTATAGCAAAACAATTTAATGTTAGCAAATTATGGAAAATAATCAAGAAAATAAATTAGGAAAAAGAATAAAGGCATTGCGCCTTAAACTTCAGCTTTCGCAAGATGAGTTCGCAAGAAGGGCAGATATTTCCTATACCACGCTTACCAAAATTGAAACAGGAGTAATAAAAAAGCCATCAGTTTTTGTGATGGCGAAAATAGCGAAAGCATTAAATATAACTGTGGAAGAATTAATAAAATAATTATTATGATTACAAAACATAAAATCATAATTGGCGATTCACGGAGGATGGAAGAAGTTCCGGATAAATCAATCCATCTTATCATTACATCACCTCCATATTGGCAACTAAAAGATTATGGCGTGAAAAATCAAATTGGTTTTAATGATTCTTATGAAAATTATATAAATCATTTAAATCTAGTATGGAAAGAGTGTTTTAGGGTATTACATGATGGTTGTCGGTTGTGTATAAACATCGGAGATCAATTTGCCCGTTCGGTTTATTACGGAAGATATAAAATTATTCCTATTCGTACTGAAATAATTAAATTTTGCGAAACAATTGGATTTGACTATATGGGCGCTATTATTTGGCAAAAGCCAACTACTATGAATACCACAGGCGGGGCAACAGTAATGGGTAGTTTCCCTTATCCTAGAAATGGAATTATAAAAATAGATTATGAATTTATATTAATTTTTAAAAAACCTGGCAACCCACCAAAAGTTTCTAAAGAATTAAAAGAGAAATCAAAATTAAGCAAAGAAGAATGGAATGAATATTTTTCTGGCCACTGGAATTTTAATGGAGAGAAACAAACAAAGCATTTAGCAATGTTTCCGGAAGAACTCCCCAAAAGATTAATTAAAATGTTTAGTTTTGTTGGTGATACTATTTTAGATCCTTTTTTAGGTAGCGGCACTACAACATTAGCCGCGAAAAATTTAAATAGGAACTCAATTGGTTATGAAATAAACGAAAAATTTTTATCCGTAATAAAAGAAAAGGTTGGAATAAATAAAAAACAACTTATCCAAAATGCAGAGTTTGAAATTATTAAACAGAAACCATTAAATATAAATTGGAATATAGAAATTTCAAAATTACCTTATCAATTTAAAGACCCTATTAAATTTGATAAAAAAATAGACCCTAAAAAATTAAATGGTTCTAAAATTGATTTTTCTGAAAGTCTAAGACAAGATTTTTTTTCAGTTAAAAGTATCCTAAGTCCAGAAGAGCTCATTTTAAATAATAATTTAAAAGTAAAACTACTTGGAATAAAGAGCAAAAAAGAGACCTTTGATAAAGCTATAAATTTTTTGGCCACTAAATTAAAAAATCAGAAGGTATTCATAAAATATGATAGTATTAAGTATGATAGTAATGACAATTTATTGGTGTATCTTTATTTAAAAAATAAAACTTTTATTAATGCTCATTTAGTAAAAAATGGACTAGTAGAAGTTGATATTGAAAAAGAATATCTCTACAAAGATAAATTTATTAAATTATCACAACAAAATTATGGCTAAAGAATGGATTTTAAACAGTGTAATAAATCGTTGGGGCCTTCAAAAGAAAAGAATGGTTGGAGCCGTTTCTGATGAAATAAGAAAATGCTCACCTAAAACCGTGAAAGAATGGGAAGAATATTATTTCAAAAATGTTTATCCAAAAGAACATTTAATTGAAATAGGCAAAAAACTTTATGTAAAAATAACCGAAGTATTAAGAGCTGAAATTGATGATATTACTGAGGAAGATTGTATAAATTATGTCATTAATCTTGTAATTAACCGGACTTTTGATGGTTATATGACGGAGAAGAAAACCATTTATGAACAACTACAGGAAATTTTAGGAGTGAAAATTGAACCAGCGCCAGATGAATGGGATAGATTATTTAATGTTGATTTTTTTATTAAAATAAAAGAAAAATATTTGGGGTTGCAGATTAAACCGGCCGGTTATGCTTTTATAACCCAGATTATAAATGAAAGAAAAAATCAGGAAGCAACACATAAAAAATTTACTGCTAAATATGGTGGAAAAGTCTTTTATGTTATTTCTATCAAAGAGGGGGATAAAAAAAGAATCTACAATACTGAAGTTATTGAAGAAATAAAACAAGAAATTGAGAGATTAAAAAAATTATAAAAGAATTTGTCGCCAAGCGAGGCACAGCCTCGCAATCCCGCAAAGCGGGATTAGAAAAATTTGAAATCGTCCTTTCCACTTCCGCTTTTTGGCGACCCGCCTGCCGGACGGGCAGGGGGGGCGAGCCAGTAACTTCTTTTTCTGATTGGCGGAGGAGGTGGGATTCGAACCCACGAGACCCCTTACGAGGTCAAGGTTTAGCAAACCTTTGCCTTAAGCCGCTCGGCCACTCCTCCTTAATAATTAAAATTTTAACAAAAAAACTTGTATTTATCAAATAATTTTGGTAATGTTTTAAGCGATGAGCAATGAGAATAAAAATAATAATTTACAACCCCGTTCTCCAATTATTGCAGTTTTGGGTCATGTTGATCATGGCAAAACTTCTTTGCTTGATTATATTCGCAAAACTAATGTTGTTTCAAAAGAAGCTGGTGGTATTACACAATCAATTGGAGCTTATGAAATTGAACATAACGGTAAAAAAATAACTTTTATTGATACCCCGGGACACGAGGCATTTATAAAAATGCGAGCGCGCGGAGCTCAAGCTGCTGACTTGGCGATTTTAGTTGTTGCTGCTGATGAAGGCGTAAAACCACAAACTGAAGAATCAATTAAAATTTTAAATGAAACAAAAACTCCTTTTATTGTTGCAATAACAAAAATTGATAAACCAAATGCAAATATAGAAAAAACAAAACAAGATTTAATGTCAAAAGGAATTTTGCTTGAGGGATATGGTGGGCAAATTAGCTGGCAAGCTGTTTCTTCAAAAACAGGAGAAGGAATTAATGATTTACTTGATTTAATTTTAATTGCCGCAGAATTAGAAGATTTAAAATATGATCCAAATACAATTGGTTCTGGAATTATTTTAGAAACACATCACGATCACAAACGTGGAATAACTGCAACAGTTATAGTGAAAAATGGAAAAATAAAACGTGGAGATCCAATTTCAACAGAAACTGCATACGGCAAAATAAAAATTTTGGAAGATTTTATAGGCAGGTCAGTTAACGAACTTTTTCCATCTTCACCAGCAAGAATTGTTGGATTTGAAAAATTGCCTTTAATCGGAGAAGAGTTTATTTGTAAAGAAAAAGAAAATAAAAAAGAAGATAAAAATTTTTCAGTAAAAAATAATATAGAGGAATATAATTTATCGGATGAAAAAAGTTTAAGATTAATTTTAAAAGCAAAAGACGTGGGATCATTAGAGGCTTTAAGCCAAGTTATTCAAAATATTAAAACCAATATCCAAATTAAGATTATTTCAGAATCTATTGGAAATGTTTTTGATGGTGACGTTAAATTAGCAATTTCAACAAAATCTTTAATCGTCGCATTTAGCTCAAAAATTGAAAAAACAGCAGAAAATTTGGCGCGCGCAAATGAAATTCAAATTATTTCCTCAGATATTATTTATGAATTAATTAAAATTATTGAAGAAAAAATTAAAGAAATTGAAAATCCGCCAGATTTAGGAGTATTAGAAATTTTAGCTGTTTTTAATCAAAAAAATTTACAAAAACAAATTGTTGGTGGAAAGGTTATTTTTGGAGTTTTTAAAAACAAGTCTAAGTTTGAAATTAAAAGAGGGGAAGAAATTATTGGAAATGGTTTTATTTTAAGCTTGCAATCTAATAAAAAAGATACTAATGAAGTTCGCGAAGGAAATGAGGCTGGTTTAATGGTAAATTCTCAAGTTGAAATAAAAGTTGGAGATAAATTAATTATTAAAAAATGAGAAGATATCGTAATTTAAAAATGGCAAGTTTAATTCGAGATGAATTAAGTTTAATTCTTTTGAAAGAATTTGAATTCCCGGCTTTAGTTACTATAATAAATGTAAATATTGATTCTGATTTTAAATTAGCAAAAGTAAGAATTAAAATTACGCCAAAAAATTTAAAAATGAATTTAATTAATCAAAAAAAAATAGAAATAGAAGTTTTAAGAGAATTAAATGGAAACAAAGAAAGATTGTTTAAAATTTTATTAAAAAAATTAAATTTAAAGCCGTTGCCTAAAATTGCATTTGAAATTGAAAGTTAAAAATTATACAATTAAATTATGGCCACGTAGCCAAGTGGTAAGGCAGCGGTCTGCAAAACCGCAATGCGTGGGTTCGATTCCCACCGTGGCCTCCAATATCAAACTTATATATTGGATATTGTTAAAAGTATCGAGGGATGGTAAACTACAAGCAAGAAAGGTTGTAGTCAAAAATAATTTATTAAAATAATTAACTAATTTTTAAGTAAAAACATGGTCACTCAACAACTGCTTGATTATATCAAGCAACAATTAGAGCAAGGCGTAAGCCAAGAACAAATAAAAAACTCTCTTATGGCTAATGGTTGGCAAGCACAAGATATTGATGAAGCTTTCGTCCTCGTCCAAAATCCTCCCAGCCGTTCGCAATCGGCGCAAACACCAACACAAACAATTACTTCTCTACCTAGCGCGACAGCGATTTTAGGCCAAGCCTGGGCTATTTATAAACAAAGATTTAGTACATTTTTGGGAGTAATGATGGTCCCAACGTTAATAATGATTGTACTTATCGCTGTTCTTGTTGGTGGTGGGGTTTTGAGTGATAGTCTGTTTTCTTCAAAATTTACGACTGGCGGCATTGGCTTACTTATACTATTGGCGATTCTGTTTTTCGTGGTTATTTTCATAATTCAAGTTTGGGGGCAAACAGCATTACTCTACGCTGTTAAAGATAGTCAAGAAAGAATTGGTGTTATTGAATCATATCGACGTGGCTGGCATAAAATAATTTCTTATTGGTGGGTCTCCTTGTTAGCAGCATTTATTACACTTGGTGGATTTCTTCTTTTAATTATACCTGGAATTATTTTTGCGGTTTGGTTTAGTTTGGCAGGATTTGTTTTAATTGCCGAAGACCTAAAAGGAATGAACGCTTTACTTAAAAGTCGTGAGTATGTAAAAGACAAATGGGGTGGAGTATTTTGGCGTCTCTTTTTTATCGGCGCAATGTCTTTAATAATTTATTTGGTTCCGATTCTTATTTTCAGCTTTTTGAAAATTCCTTTTGGTGAGGAAATTATCCGTTTTATTATCGTATTGTTTTTAACTCCATTGATAGTGACTTATGGATTTTTGGTGTATAGCAATTTAAGAGTCATAAAAGGAGAGGTTGCTTTTACGCCGACCAAAGGAAAGAAGGCGACTTTCATTGTTATCGGGATTCTTGGAATTTTGATTATACCTGCAATACTTTTTTCAACCATTTTCTTGAGTCTTGATTCAGCGAGAGAAGAGGGGCGCGATGCAAGACGACAGGTTGATATTCATCTAATTCAGTCAGGGCTTGAGATGTATTATTTAGAATATAATAGCTATCCATTTTCATTAAACGAATTATTTCCAAAATATATACCAAACCTGCCTGTTGATCCATTAACAAATCAGCCATATTACTATCAATTACAATCTAATGGCACGGATTACCAACTTTGCGTGAATTTAGAATCTATCAAAATTCAAAAATGCGTTACTTCCGTTACTTCGGAATGGTAGATATTTAATTGTGATTTGTGGCGTATCAGTTTCACTGGCGCGAAATTCGGCGGCGGTGGGAGGGAGAACGGAGCGGGAATTTCTTTTCTTTTAAAATCCCCATTTTTCTTATCCTGACTGAGTGTTGATTTTCTGCCGCGCGAAGCACGGCAGTCAATTTCGTTCAAAATAGGTTCGGATTTGGTAGTATAAATGCTCAAAATTATAATTAAAAATAACTTAAATTTATAAATATTTGTGGTAAAATAAAATTATGAAAAAATTGCGCAAAGTTGCTGTTTTTGATATTGACGGGACTGTTTTTCGTTCAAGTCTTTTAATTGAACTTGTTGATGCTTTAATTATGGAAGGAATTTTTTCTAAAAAAACGCGTAAAATTTATGCAAGACAATACCAAAGGTGGCTTGATCGCAAAGATAGTTATGAAAAATATATAAAAGCTGTTATTTTAGCTTTTGAAAGCAATATTTCTGGAATTGATGAAAGAAAATTTAACAAAGTTGCGGAGCGAGTTATTGCTTTTCATAAAAACAGACTTTATCGTTTTACGCGTGATTTAATTAAAAAATTAAAAAAGAAAAAATATTATCTTTTAGCTATTTCGCATTCTCCAATGTATGTTGTTGGAAGATTTGCTAAAAGTATTGGTTTTAATAAAGTTTATGGCAGAGTACTTGAAACAAAAAATTACAAGTTTACTGGTAAAACTTTATATGAAGATTTAATTTTTGATAAATCTAAAATTTTAAAAAGAGCAATTGAAAAAGAAAATTTAACATTAAAAGGATCAATCGGAGTAGGCGACACTGAATCTGACATTCCTTTTTTAAAAATAGTTGAGCGCCCAATTTGTTTTAATCCAAATATTTTGCTTTATAAATATGCTAGAAAACATAATTGGAGCATAGTTGTTGAGCGTAAAGATGTTATTTATAAATTAGGTCCAAAGATTAGAATTTAATTATTTTATTAGTTATAATAAATTTATGTTAAAATTATTTATTTCTAATTGGAAAATGAATCCGCAAAGTTTTTTTGAAGCAGAAAGTTTATTGAAATCGGCTTTAAAATTTAAAACTTCAAATATGAAAATTATTTTATGTCCTCCTTTTATTTGGTTAAGAGATTTAATTTTAAAATCTAAAAACAAAATTGAATTTGGAGCGCAAAATATGTTTTTTGAAGAAAAAGGCGCTTTTACAGGCGAAATATCTTATAAAATGTTAAAAAATATTGGAGTAAAATATGTTATTTTAGGTCATTCTGAAAGAAGAAATATTTTTAGAGAAACAAACGAAATGATTAGTAAAAAAGTTTTTGCCGCTGTTTCAAATAATTTAGTTCCGATTTTGTGCGTTGGTGAAAATTTAAACATAAGAAAAAAAGGCAAAAAAATCTTTGAAAAATTTGTTTTAAATCAATTAGAAGCTAGTTTAGAGGTATTAATTCAAAATAAAATTTTTAATAAAGAAATTATTATAGCTTATGAACCTGTTTGGGCAATTTCTGGAAGTGGATTAGGAATTTCTGATACTCCAGAGAATGCAAAAAGCATAACTTCTTTAATTAAAAATTTTCTTTTTAAAAATGGATTTAAAAAATTTTTAGTTTTATATGGAGGATCTTTAAATTCTTCTAATGTTTTAAATTTTTTTTCTCAAAAAGAAATTGATGGTGGATTAATTGGAAGCGCAAGTGTAAAACCAGATGAATTTTCTAAAATGATTCAAATTTTAAATAAAGGTCTAAAAAATAAATAAAAAATGAATAAAAAAGATTTATTATTAGTAACAATTATTGGTGGAGCTGTTGGAATTTTAGTTCAACCAATGATACAAAATTTAGTTGCGTCGCCAACTATTTTTATAAGAGTAGGAGCTTTTTTTGGATTTTTAATTTTCGCTCCCTTTGCTTTAATCGTTGCTTATTTTCTTTCTAAAATTTTTTCCGTACTTTATCAATTTGCAAAATTTGGAGCAGTTGGGACATTAAATAGCTTTATTGATTTTGGAGTTTTAAATTTATTGATATTTTTATTTGGTATTGAAAGCGGATTATGGTTTTCAATTTTTAAAGCAATTTCATTTTTATGCGCAACAACAAATAGTTATTTTTGGAATAGATATTGGACATTTGAATCTTCTAATAAGCCAAAGGTTTCTGAAGCAGCTAAATTTTATACAATTGCTATCATAGGAGCGTTTTTAAATATTTCTGTTGCTTCTTTTATTTTTTCAGGAGTGAGTCGTCCGGAATTTATTTCAGTAAATTTATGGGCAAATGTTGCTGCATTAGGAGGAATTTTATCAGCTTTTATTTGGAACTTTTTAGGATATAAATTTATTGTATTTAAAAAAGAGGAATAGAAATATAATATAAATATAATAAACATCTATTTCCCCACATTTACGCTATAGCTGTTATATGGGGAAAATATTGAGATAAAAGTAAAGAATATAATATAATGAATTTAATAGAATAATGGATAGCAAAGAAATTAAAAGAATTAAAATTGGTATTAGAGAAAAACAAATATTATTTCTTTTAATGGCTGGGGCTCAATTATTATTAACTTATAATTCAAGAAAAAAATTAAATATTTTAAAAAGTATACCATATCAATTAGAAAAAATAAGAAAAGATAAAATTAAAGAAGCTATTAATAGATTATATCATTCAAAATTAATTGATTTTAGAGAAAAACCAGATGGAGATGTTGTTTTAACATTGACAGATAATGGTAAAAAGAAAATATTAATTTATAATTTTGACAAAATTAAATTAAAAAAGTCTTCAAAATGGGATGGTTATTGGAGAATGGTTATTTTTGATATACCAGAATATTTTAAAAAAGAAAGAGATTTCTTTTCTAAAAAACTTAAAGAAATGGGCTTTTATTCTATTCAAAAAAGTGTTTTTGTTTATCCTTATGAGTGTAAAAATGAATTAGATTTTATGATTGAAATTTTGAATTTAAGAAAATTTGTAAGATTTATTTTGGTTAAAGAAATAGATATAGATTTACATTTAAGAAAAATTTTTAAACTTATTTAAATTTTTTTTATATTTATATTATTTATACTACTTATTGTTTGTATTATTGTTTGTACTACTAAATTTTCCCCGTATATACGCTATAGCTGGAATATGGGGAAATTTTTATCTTATTAATTTTTTTTATTTTTTTAAATTTTAAGAACGCGATTTGTTTTTTTTAAATTTTAAAAGCGCAAGCTGAATTTGTTTGTCTAAAAATTTTTTAAAACTTATTCCAGCCGCTTTTGCTTCTTTTGGACAAAGGCTTGATTCAGTAAGTCCAGGAATAGTATTGATTTCTAGAAAATAAAATTCATTTTTTGATAAAATAAAATCTGAACGTGTTAATCCGTCGCATCCTAAAATAAAATGAATTTTTTTAGCTAATTCTTGAACTTTTTTTGTTAATTTTAAATTAATAGGCGCCGGACAAATTTCTTGTGTTTCAGAAGAAAAATATTTTGCTTCATAGTCAAAAAATTTTCCAGGTGGAGGAATAATTAAAACAGGAGGTAAAGCTAAAAGATTGGTTTGTCCGGTATTTCCTAAAACACCGCAAGTGATTTCTTTGCCGGAAATATATTCTTCAATTAAAACAATATTATCTTCTAAGAAAGCTTTATTTAATCCTTGATTTAATTCTTTTTCATTTTTAACAATTGTAATTCCAATACTTGATCCAGATTCGTTTGGTTTAATAACAACAGGCCAGCCTAGTTTTTCATTAATATTTTTTATAATATTTTTTAGTTCAAATTTTTTTGGTTTTTGAAATAAAGCTAAAAATTTTGGAGTTTTGATTCCATAGCTTCTTATAAGTTCTATTGTTTTTAATTTATTCATTCCTAAAGCGCTTGCAAGTGGACCCGAACCAGTATAAGGAATGTTTAATAATTCTAAAATAGTTTGGATTTTTCCATCCTCTCCAAATTTTCCATGCATAGCAATAAAAACAACATCAAAACTTTGTAATATTTTTTTATTAATAATTTGATAATTTTGAAATTGAGGGATAACTAAATATTTTTTATGTTTTAATTGATTAGGTTGATTAGTACCCTGAAGTAACCATTCGCCGTTTTTTGTAATTTCGATTAAATGTGATTTATATTTTGATGGTAAATTTTTTAAAATTTGATTTCCTGTTTTTAAAGAAACATCACGTTCATTTGATGGTCCTCCACAGATAATTGCTATATTTATTTTTTTCATATTATTTTAAATAAAATACTAAACCGTCTTGTGGTATTTCTTTTTTGGGTAAAACATAAAATATATTTTTTTCCTTTTGTTTTTCTGGTAAAAATGTATCGGTTATAAACATTACGGTTTGCGCCGGCATTGGGATATCGCGTACTAAAACTCCGGAAGCTTCAACCACAACATATTTTTTAATTTCTTGAGGTAATGAATTTAATTTTTTACCAAGTTCTACGTAGCTAGCGCTAAAAGCATCTCGTGTATTCGGATTGTTTGCCCATAAAATAAAATAATTTACATAAGTGTTTATTAAAACAATAAAAATCATAATTAAACTTAGATTTTTAATAATTTTTTGTTTGGAAGTATTCCAAATTTGAGGACGGTGTATTATTTTTTCATAAAGCATTATTCCACTAAAAGCCGACAAAATAACTACAGGCGGAAGCATTAAAATAGCCCGAAGCGCATGAGGGAGCCCCTCGTTTGAAATTATAACAGGAAGCATTGCAAGTAAAAACCATCCCCAGATAAATGAGTTAATTAATTTAAAATTTTCGTTTTTTCTTAATTTAATTGAAATATAAATTCCAAATAAAAATAAAACACCAATAATTGGATCAAGTTGCGGTTTTCCTGAAAAATTATGTCTCCAATTAAAGTCTCCAATAAAATTAAACATTCCTAAAGTTTTTATAGTATTAAAAAATAAATCTTTCAAAAGATTTTCTGAATTAAAAATTGAAATTTGTGTTGTTCTTCCAAAAAAATCTTGTGGATTTTTTAGAAAATAAATTCCAATAGGCAAAGCAACAAAAAATGTCGTTAAAAGAAAACAAGTCAAAATTTTATAAAAATTTTTTAAAGAATTATTTTGTTTATAATTTTTAAAATAAAAATAAAATATAGGAATTAAAAGTAATGGCATTATGCGGTAAGCAATATAAGTATAAAAACCTAAACCAAAAAATATCCCTCCTAAAACAGAATATAAATATATTTTTTTGTTTTGATTTAAAACTTTAAATAAGAAATAAAAAGCCCACACAGACAAAAATGGAGCCATAATTGCTCTAAAACCTATGCGTGAAAAATTAATATGCCAAAAAGAAGTTGCCAAAATAAACATTGCAAATAAAGCAATTTTTTTTGGAAATTCATTCTCATTTAAATCATTATTTTCAAATTTATAATTTTTTATTTTTAAAAAGAGTTCTAAAATTAAAAAATATAAACCTAAAACAGTTAAAAATCCAAAAATTGCAGAAGGCAATCTTAAAATCCATGGTTCGTTTTTTGAAATTAAAGATAAAAACAAGGCTTGAATATTTATAAATAATCCTTCGCGACCGTTATTTTCAGGATAAAAAACTTTAAAATTTTTAGTTTCTAAAGCTTCTCTGGCATTATTTCCATTCATAGCTTCGTCGGGATAGAGACCGGGCGGAATTGAATATAAATTGTATAGTCTAAAAAAAAGAGCTATAATTAAAATTAAAAAAAACAAAAATTTATAATTTTTAATCATAATTTATTATAAAAAATTATTTTTTAAAAATCAAAATATGAAAAATTTTTTTGAAAAATTAAAAGGGGTTCAAAAATCGCGAAAATTTGAAAAGGGGGGAGATATATCAGGAATAGTAAAAAATGAAACAGAGTTTGAAAACATAAAAGAAAGATTTGAAAAACTGGAAGAACTTTATCGAAATTTAAAAACTCAAATTGAAAATATCGATGTCGTAGAAGAGGCAAAAAAATTTTTCGCATCATTTTTAAATCTTTCACAAAATTATTTAACACTTTTTAATAAATTTCAAGAAATAAAACCACCACAAGAAAAATATAAAGAAAAAATAAAAGAGATAGAATCTTCGCTCATAGGATTAATAGAAAAAATTAATATTTATATTATTTCTTATATTTTAACAAAAAATAAAAAATTAATTAAATTTTTTTTCCCCAAAAACCTTGACATTTTGCATGAAGAAATTGATATGTATCACCCATTTATATTTTTTAAAAGAGAAATTATAGAAAATATAGTAAAAACAACATTAAACCATTTATTTAGAAACGACGAGAATTATTTAAAATTTCTTAATTATATAGAAAGTTTTTGGCGACGTTCTGATTTAGAAACGACAAGAAATTATTTATTAATAGGATTATTAATAAAATCACCATTTAAAAAAGGCGAAGAAATAGACAAAAAAGCAACGGGGATTTATAAAAATTTGGTAGATATAGAAACAAAACTAAAAAATATTGATGATTTGTTGAACAAAATAAAGAGAATTTTAAAAAAATATGAAAATTATTTGAAAGAAAAGTCAGATCATTCAATTAAAACAAAAATAATCTTTTATAAAAATATTATTGCATTTTTTGATAAAAAATTCATTGAAAACTTGTTGAATATTCTTGAAAATGATTTAAATCAAATAGGAAATTATTTAAGAAGATATCGTTTTAATGATATTAATGCGGAAATAGAAAGAATTGAGTATTTGATGGACACTCTTAAATTTTAAATAAATATTTTTTATAAGAAAATAAAAATTTTTTAAGCTTTAATTTCTGATTTAAATATAAAATCTAAAAGATAATTTTAATTTGAAATGTGGTTTTTTTTGATTTATAATTTAATTTATGGATAAAAAAGACTATTATAAGATTTTAGGTGTAAGCCGTAATGCTTCGCAAGAAGAAATTAAAAAAGCCTACCGCAAATTAGCGCATCAATACCATCCTGATAAGCCGGGAGGAGATGAAAAAAAATTTAAAGAAATAAACGAGGCTTATCAGGTTCTTTCTGATGAAAAGAAAAGAGCAATGTATGATAGATATGGCACAGCTGATTTTGCTTCTGGTTTTGAAGGATTTGGCGGAGAAGCAGGTCCTCAATGGGATTTTTCTGGTTTTGATTTTGGTTCTGGTTGGGCAGATATTGGAGATTTAAGCGATTTGTTTGAAAGTTTTTTTGGAGGAATTGGGCGCGGTCCAAAAAGACCCATTTATCAAAAAGGAAGAGATTTAGAAATAACTCAGGAAATTTCTTTAGAAGAAGCTTATTTCGGAACTGTTAAAGAATTTGATATTAAAACATTTGTAAAATGCGATGCTTGTAATGGTGAGGGAGGAGATAAAAATTCAGGAGTAAAAACTTGTGCAACTTGTAATGGTAAAGGAGAAATAAAAGAACATCAAAGAACTTTTTTTGGAACTTTTTCTCAAATTAAAACTTGTCCAAATTGTCATGGTACAGGCAATATTCATATAAAACAATGTCAAAAGTGTAATGGTTCTGGAAGGATAAAAGGGGAGCGTCATATTCGTGTTGAAATTTTCCCAGGGGTTTCTGATAATCAATTGATTAAAGTAAAAGGTATGGGGGAGGCCGGAGAACGCGGAGCAGGGGCAGGTGATTTATATATTAAAATCAAAATTAAACCGCATAAAATTTTTGAACGCCGCGGAGATGATTTGATTGTTAAAAAAGAATTAAATATTTTAGATTTGCTTTTGGGCAAAAAAATAGAAATTCCTACAATTAAAGGAGAAAAAATTGAAGTTGAAATTCCGGCACATTTTAATTTAAAAGATTATTTAAGAATTCCAAATGAAGGAATGCCTCGTATAAATTCTTATGGCAAAGGAGATTTGCTTGTGGATTTTATTATAAAAGCTCCTAAAAAATTGAATCCTAAAATTAAAAAAATTTTAGAAAACGAACTTAATGATTAAAAAATTTGAAAAATAATTAAAATCTTTTGACTTTTTTTGCTAAATCGTGCTAAATTAATGTTGATGAAAAAAGATAAAATTTATTTGTCAATTATTATATTAATTGCTGTTTTAGGAGGATTTTTTATTTATCCTTTTGGTTTTGGAAATAAATATTTACCTTGGAAGTTGGGTTTAGATTTAGTTGGAGGAACTCATTTAGTTTATAAAGTTGATCTTTCTTCAGTAGAGCCTCAAAACCAAGGTTCTGTTTTAAATGGATTGCGTGATGTTATTGAAAAAAGAGTTAATCTTTTTGGTGTTTCAGAACCACAAGTTTTTATTGCTAAATCTGGAGATGAAAATCAATTAGTTGTTGAATTAGCAGGAATTAAAGACATTAATGCGGCTATAAGAACTATTGGCGAGACTCCTTATTTAGAATTTCAAGAAGTTGTTCAGAATGATGATAAAATTGAATATATTCCTACAAATTTAAATGGGCGTTATGTAGTAGGAGCTAAAATTGAATTTAATCCAACAACAGGTAAACCTCAGGTTGCGATTTCTTTTAATGATGAAGGAGCAAAAATTTTTGAAGAATTAACAGCGCGAAATATTGGCAAGCCTCTTGCTATTTTTTTGGATAATAATTTAATTGAAAGTCCAATTGTTCAAGAAAAAATTTCAGGAGGTAATGCTGTTATAAGCGGAAAATTTACTTTAGATGAGGCAAAACTTTTAGTAAATCGTTTTAATGCCGGAGCTTTGCCAGCTCCAATTACTTTAATTGATCAATTTGTTGTTAGTTCATTTTTAGGAGCAGATTCTTTGAAAAAATCTATTTTTGCTGGTTTAATAGGAACTTTATTGGTTATTATTTTTATGATTATTTATTATCGTAAATACGGAGTTTTTTCTTCGCTTGCTCTTTTAATTTATATTATTTTTACTTTGTCTATTTTTAAATTATTTGGAGTAACGATGACTTTAGCCGGCATTGCTGGATTTATTATAACTATTGGAATGGCTATTGATGCCAATATTTTAATTTTTGAAAGAATAAAAGAAGAATTAAAGCGTGGTCTTTCTCAAATGGCAGCAGTACTTGAAGGTTTTAGGCGCGCTTGGCCATCTATTCGCGATTCCAATATTTCAACTATGATTACAGCTTTAATTTTATATACTTTTACTTCAAGCTTTGTAAGAGGATTTGCTTTAACTTTGTTAATCGGTGTTATTGTTAGTATGTTTTCAGCAATTACAACAACAAGATTGTTTTTAAAGGTTTTTAGTAAAAATAATAAATAAATGTTAAATATTATTGGTAAAAAAAATATATTTTTATCTTTTTCAGCTATATTAGTTTTAGCTTCTATTTTAGCTATTATATTTTTTGGTTTGAAGCAGGGGATTGATTTCTTGGGTGGTTCACTTTTAAAATTTTCTCTTAAAGATATTAAGGCAGATATTTCTGAATTAGAAAATATTTTTAAACAAAACCTAGGAATTTCTGACTTTAAAGTTGTTTATGATTCGCAAAATAATTATTACTTTGTTCGCTTACCTCATATAAATCAAAATGATTATGAAAAAATAGTTTCTGAACTTAAAAATAAATATTCTTCCTTTGAAGAATTAAGTTTTCAATCAATTGGTCCTTCGGTTGGGCAAGAATTAAGAAAAAAATCTTTAACAGCTATAGTTTTTGTTTTGCTTGGAATTTCGTTTTATATTGCTTTTGCTTTTAGAAAAGTTTTTCAACCGGTAAGTTCATGGAAATACGGTTTTATAACTTTAATAACTTTATTTCATGATGTTATTATTCCAACGGGTTTTTTAGTTTATTTGGGAAAATATCATGGAATTGAAATAGATAGCAATTTTATTGTAGCTTTGCTTGTTGTTATGGGTTTTTCTGTTCATGATACAATTGTTGTTTTTGATCGTATTCGCGAAAATCTTTTAACTTTAAGATCAAAAATGGATTTTGAACAAATTGTCAATCAAAGCGTTAATCAAACATTAGTGCGTTCGGTTAATACATCGTTAACATTAATTTTTGTTTTAATTGCTCTTTATATTTGGGGTCCCTTATCTTTAAAATATTTTATTTTAACTCTTTTAATTGGAGTTACAGCAGGAACATATTCTTCTATTTTTGTCGCAAGCCCTCTTCTTGTTGTTTGGCAAAAATTAAGTAAAAAATAATTCAAATCTCAAAATTCAAATCTCAAAATTTAGGAAGCCCCGCCTTTTTTTAATCAATATTTGGGACATCGGATGTCCAAAGGACATCCGATGTCCACAAAAGGGCGGGGCTACAATCGTTTTGCATTTTGCATTTTGAATTTTTTTTATATTCACACTTCATAATTCATAATTTTTTATTCGCATTATGATTAAATATTCGTATTATTCGTAAATTCGGACACTTCGTATTATTTGGATTATGGTTGTTTTTTGCCTTTTATCTTTTAAATTTGTATAATATTTTAAATCCGCCCATAGCTCAATTGGCAGAGCAGCTGCCTCTTAAGCAGACGGTTCCAGGTTCAAGTCCTGGTGGGCGGACAAAATGGCAGAAAAAATACCACAAAAAAAAGATTATAGCGAAGAAGAGAAAAAAATTTTTTCTGAAATTGAAGAATTAATTAAAAAAGGAGCTGAATTTAGTGGTCATCAATTTAAAGGAGAAAAATATCATATTGTTTTAAAACTTGATGATAAAACTTATGAATATGAATTAAAAAGACCACTTCCTTTTATTGTAAATGCCGAAAATAAAATATATAAATTAAATAAATAATACTTTTTAAAATGATTGAAATTTCAAGTCCAGTTTCTAATTTATTTGGAGAAAAAAGCAAATTTACTCAAAAATTAAAAAATTTTGGAATTAATACTATTTATGATCTTTTAAATCACTTTCCTTTTAGATATGAGGATTTTTCGCATATTTATAAAATTTCTGAGATAGAGCCGAATCAAACAATAACAATTCAAGGAAAAATTATAGATTTAAAAATTCATCGTAGTTGGCAAAAAAAGATTTTTATAACAGAGGCTTTAATTAAAGATGATACCGGAAGTATTCGCGCCGTATGGTTTAATCAGCCGTATTTAAGATATGTTTTAAAAATTGGAAAAATTGTCAATTTTTCAGGAAAAACTGCGGTTGATGATAATAGAGAAATTTATTTAAGTCATCCTGTTTATGAAGTCGCTGAAAAAAATAATGAAACTCGGCACACTGCGCGTCTTGTCCCGATTTATTCAGAAACAAAAGGATTAACTTCTAAAATGCTTAGATATTTTATTCAGGTTGCGCTAAAATCTTTGAAAAAAATAAAAGAATGGATTCCAAAAGAAATACTTTTAAAATATAATTTCCCGGAAATTAATAACGCGTTTTATCAAGTTCATTTTCCGAATAATTTATCAGAAGCAGAGCGCGCTAAAAAAAGATTTGCATTTGAAGATGTTTTCTTGCTTCAAATTTATAATTTAAAGCAAAAATTAAGTTTATCTTTTGAAAAAGCTCCGAAAATTAAATTAGATTTAGATTGGATTAAAAATATTATTAAACAATTGCCTTTTGAGCTTACTTTATCTCAAAAAAAATCTTTATGGGAAATATTGCAGGATTTAGAAAAAACAAAGCCTATGAATAGATTACTTCAAGGCGATGTTGGTTCTGGCAAAACAATTGTTGCGGCAATAGCTTCTTTGACATGTTCAAAACAAGGATATCAGGTTGTGCTTATGGCTCCAACAGAAGTTTTAGCAATTCAACATTATGAAACATTTAAAAAATTATTTAATTTTATAAAAATTAAAGACCAGCCGTCTTTGGGACTTTTGACCTCTTCAACTTCAAAAATTTTTTATGAAACAGATTTAGAATCAAAGATTTCCAAAAAACAAATTTATCAAGAAATTTTAAAAAACGAAATTCAAATTATTATTGGCACACACGCTTTAATTCAAAAAGATGTTAAATTTAGCAAATTAGGATTAGTTATTGTAGATGAGCAGCACCGTTTTGGTGTTAATCAGCGCGCAGCTCTTTTGAATTCAAAAAAATATTTAACCCCTCATTTTTTATCAATGTCAGCAACTCCAATACCGCGAACTTTAATGCTTACTATTTTTGGCGATTTGGATATTTCAATTATTAATGAATTGCCTAAAAATAGAAAACCGATTATAACCAAAATTGTTCCTCCCGAAAACAGATTAAAAGCTTATGAGTTTATTCGCGAGCAAATTAAACAAGGAAGACAAGCTTTTGTTATTTGTCCGCGTATTGAAAAAACGGTTGAAGACGTTGAATCCGGAAAAGTTAAAAAATTAACTCCGCGTGAAATATTTAAAATGGAAATTAAAAATGTAGAGGAAGAATATGAAAAATTATCTAAAAAAATATTTCCAGATTTTAAAGTAGCAATGCTTCATGGGAAAATGAAGCCAAAAGAAAAAAATGAGATAATGGAAGATTTTAAAAATAATAAAATCAATATTTTAGTTTCAACTTCGGTTATTGAGGTTGGAGTTGATGTGCCAAATGCTACTATTATGATGATTGAGGGCGCTGAACGTTTTGGTTTAGCTCAACTTTATCAATTTAGAGGAAGAGTTGGAAGAGGTGAGCATCAATCTTATTGTTTTTTATTTTCTGATTCTAATTCAACTGATACTTTAAAAAGACTTGAAGCTATTGTAAAAGCTAAAAATGGTTTTGAGTTAGCTGAAATTGATTTAAAACTAAGAGGCCCCGGTGAATTTTTTGGTGATAAACAAACAGGATTCCCGGATATAAGGGCAAAAGGATTAATGGATCCAGAAATTGTAAAAGCAAGCAGGGAATCAGCTTATTGGCTTATTAAAAAAGATCCATTTTTTAAAAAATATCCGGAAATTGCAGAAAAACTTGAAGAATTTAAAAAGAAAGTACATTTGGAGTGAAAGATAAAAATGAAAAAAATAGAAAAATTATATAAAAAATTTACTAAAATAAAAGATGAGTGGAGAGGTATTGATAGAAAAATTTTAAAACCGGTTATAGCTTTAAATTTAATTGGTTTTAGAACATCAGGGTCTTGCGAGGGGCATTTAAACAAAAATTCTCCTGTGCCATGGATTAAGATTAGTCCTTCATTAAAAATTAAAGATAAAAATAAAATTCTTAAAAACTGTGAATTTAAAATCAAAAAATTATTAAAATTGTTTTATAAAAATAAAAAAATTATAAATAAAAAAGCACAGCTTGTTATTACAAAAGGTAATTATGGTTTTTGGATTCATCCTAATAAAATTTTATTTAAAAAATGGAGGAAAATTGTTTTGAAATCTGCAATTTTTAATCAAAATAATAAAAATAAAAAAATAAAAAAATTAGATAAAATAAAAAAAGAATTTGCTTTCCCAAAGATTACAAAAAAAGAACTTTCTGTGTATCGAAAAGAATTTAATTTATTTGCTGATTTTATTTTAAAGAAATTTTTGGCCAAAAATAAAGTTGAATAATTTATTTTAATTTATTTTCTTGACAAAAGAAATTTTCTTCGCTAAATTATATTTAGCAATCAAAGGTCGTAATTGCTAATTTTAAAAAATATGAATTTTAAGCCGTTATCAAATCATTTATTTATTGAACCAATAGAAGAAGAACGCGTTACACAATCAGGCATTGTTTTGCCGGAAACAGCTGAAAAAGAAAGGCCTATTCGCGGCAAAGTTATTGCTGTAGGTCCGGGTAAAAAAAATGAAAAAGGCGAAATAATGCCAATGTCTGTAAAGGTCGGAGACATCGTCCTCTTCAAAAAATATGGTCCTGATGAGATTGAAATTGAAGGAAAGAAATATTTAGTTGGAGATGAGGACGATATTTTAGCAATTATTGAATAAAAATATGGCTCGTCAAGTTGTTTTTAGCGAAAATGCGCGTGAAGCTATTAAACGCGGCATAGATAAATTAGCTGAAGCAGTTAAAATGACTCTTGGCCCAAGAGGTCGAGCTGCTGTTATTGAAAAAAGCTATGGAGCTCCTCAAGTTACTTTTGATGGAGTTACTGTTGCTAAAGAAATTGAGCTTGAAGATAAATTTGAAAATTTAGGAGCTGAATTTATCAAACAAGCAGCTGATAAAACCAATGATAATGTTGGAGATGGAACAACAACATCAGTGGTTTTATCTCAGGTAATGATAGATGAGGGAGAAAAAATTATTCGTCAAGAAGGATTTAATGTTATTCAATTATCCGAAGAATTAAATAAGCTTAGCGGCGAAGTAATAAAAAACTTAGAAAAACAAAGAGAAGTTATTAATGATAATAAAAAAATTGAAGAAGTTGCTACTTTGTCTTCAAAAGATCCTGAAATAGGGCGTTTAATTGCCGAAGTTATGACAAAGATAAGCAAAGACGGCGTTGTAACAGTTGAGGATTCTAATACTATTGGAAATTCTTACGAATTAGTTGAAGGATTGCAATTTGATAGGGGGTATATTTCTCCTTATATGATAACTAATCCGGAAAGAATGGAAGCAGTATTGGAAGATCCTTATATTTTAGTTACTGATAAAAAGATTTCTTCTGTTAATGATATTTTGCATTTACTTGAAAAAGTTGTTCAAAGCGGCAAAAAAGAATTAGTTATTATTGCTGATGAAGTTGATGGAGAAGCTTTGGCAACTTTAATTGTCAATAAATTAAGAGGAATATTTAATTGTTTGGCAGTTAAAGCTCCGGGATTTGGCGACAGACGCAAAGAAATGCTTCAAGATATTGCAATTGTTACCGGTGCAAACTTTATTTCTGAAGATTTGGGTAAAAAACTTGAAAATGTTGAATTAGAAGATTTGGGACACGCTCATAAAGTTATTTCAACAAAAGATACAACAACAATTGTTGATGGTAAAGGAGATAAAAATGAAATTGAAAAAAGAATTTCCCAAATAAAAGCTCAAATTCAAAAAACAGATTCTGAATTTGATAAAGAAAAATTACAAGAAAGATTAGGAAAATTAGCAGGAGGAGTTGCTGTGATTAAAGTTGGCGCTCCAACAGAAGCTGCTCAAAAAGAATTAAAACAAAGAGTTGAAGATGCTGTTGCAGCTACAAGAGCTGCTATGGAAGAGGGAATTGTTCCCGGAGGTGGCATTGCTTTGTTTAATGTTTATTTAGAGCAAAGCAAAAAATCAAGCGAAGAAAACACAGTTGAAGCTGCTGCGCGCCAAATAATTTCAAAAGCATTACTTGCACCTCTTAGAGCAATTATCTTAAATAGCGGCGAATCTCCAGATGAAATTATTCGCGAATTAATTAATCTTCACAGTACTGAAAAAAATATTTGGATTGGATTTAATGCTATTACTAATGAAATTAATAACTTAAAAGAATCAGGAATTATTGATCCGTTAAAAGTTACAAAAACAGCTTTTGTTAATGCTGTTTCAGTAGCGTCTACATATTTGAAGGTTGGAGTTGCAGTTGTAAATCTTCCTGAAAAGAAAAAATCTTCTGAAGGAGGAATGCATGGAATGCATGGAATGGATGAGGATTACTAATTTAAATAAAAACCAAAAAAGCGCCATTCGGCGCTTTTTTGGTTTAAAATTTTTCTTAAAAATATTTCTAAAAAATTTTAAAAATATTTTTAAGTCCCGCTTTGATAAATTCTGGCTCCTCGCCAGGTGGGTGAGACTCAATCCGAGCCCTCGGGCTGGATACTGTCGTCTCTCCCTACCCAAATTACTTGACCCAGAATCAAAGCGGGACTATAATAATTATAGCATAAATTTTTATTTTGTGCTATAATATAAATAATTCATAATTATGAAAGAAAATAATTTAGATTTTACTTTTTATATTATAGCGTTAGTTTTCAATAATAAAGGTCAAATTTTGTTGACTAAAAGAAAACTTCCAATTAATCTCCTCAAATTATTTGATATTTCTATTACTTTATCTAATGAATATTTTTGGTTTGGGCCCATAGGAATTTTAAATAAAAACGAGAAAAGAGAAGAATGTATAACTAAGGCAATATTAAAAGAAACAGGATATATTGCTAGTTCAATACAACAAATAGAAAATACTTCTGTTTTTAAATATTTTAATGATATATCTAAGTCAATGTCTAAAATAACAATATTATGTAAAGTTGATGATTTAAATAGAGATAAGAATTGGAAGAAGCCGGATTATATTTCAGAAATAAAATGGATAAATAAGAATAAAATTGAACAATTTATTGATATAAATATTATTCAAAAATGGCCAGATAAAATGAAAAAAGTTTTATCAATAAAATAAAAATGAAAAATATTTTTTTTGAAAATTTAAACTTTGAGATTTTATTAAAAAATATAAGAGAAAAAAAAGAAAATTTTTGGATAGCAAAAAGTAAAAAAGAAATGTTTAATTTATTTAAATCCGCATCACAAAGAGTTCCTGCTTATAAAGATTTTTTGAAAAAAAATAAAATTAATCCTGAAAAAATAAAAAAATATGAAGATTTAAAATTTGTTCCTCCTATTAATAAAAATAATTATATTAAAAATTATGATTACAATGATCTTGTATGGAATGGTGATTTAAAAAGACCCTTAACTATACATTCAACCTCCGGGTCTACAGGAGAGCCGACATATTTTAATCGTAATCTTGATAACGATGTTAAAAGAGCATTTATAATTAATTATTTTTTAAATAATAATGTAAATACAATAAAAAAACCGGCTTTATTCATTATTGCTTTTGGTATGGGCGTTTGGTCAGCTGGAACTGGAATTTATAATGCGCTTTATCTTTCTAATAATAAAAATAATTTACCGATTTCTATAATTTCTCCCGGAGTTAATAAAATTGAAATATTAAAAGCAATTAAAAATTTACATAAATATTTTAATCAAATTATTATAGCGGGGTATCCTCCGTTAATTAAAGATATTATTGATGAAATAATAGATGAAAAAATAATTAATTTAAAGAAAACTAAAATGCGTTTTGTTTTTACAGGAGAAGCATTTCCAGAAGAATTAAGAGATTTTTTAAATAAAAGAATTAATTTTGATAATATTTTAACTGATACTATGAATACATATGGTACTTCTGAGTTAGGGGCTACAGCAATAGAGACTCCAATTTCTATTTTAATTAAAAGATTATCTTATAAAAATAAAGATGTTTTTAAAGATATATTTGGAGATATAAATAAAACGCCAACTTTATGTCAATATATTCCTAGTTTTGTTAATTTTGAATGTATTAATGGAGAGTTATTTTTCTATGGAAATGGTTCAATGCCTTTAGTTAAGTATGAATCAGGAGATAATGGCGGATTGTTAAATTTAAGTTTTATTAAGAATGTTTTTGAAGAACATAATATAAATTTAAATAAAGAATTTATAAAGCATAAAATTGAAAATTATATTAATGAATTACCATTTGTTTATGTTTATGAGAGAAAAAATTCAGCGGTAACTTTTTATGGAGTATTAATTTATCCGGAATATGTTAAAAAAGTATTATTAAGAGAAGAATTTTCTAAATTTTTTACAGGTAAGTTTACTATGATTACAAAATATGATAAAAAACAAAATCAGTTTTTAGAAATTAATATTGAATTAAAGAAAAATTCCTTTTTATCCAAAAAAGATAAGAAAAATGTTTTAGAAAAAATAATATATGGGTTGAAAAGTAGCAGTTCTGAATATAGAGAATTATCTAATCATCTTAAAAAAAGAGCTTATCCTAAATTAAAATTTTGGTCGTATGGATATGCTAAATATTTTAGTTTTAGCAATAAACATAAATGGGTACAAAAAAATTAAAACCATTAATTTTTAATGCAAAATTGAATTCTTTAAGATCGATAAAGAAAGAAATTGAAGTAAATAATGTAATTGATTCTTATAAAGAACAATTAGAGGATTTATTTTTAATTAGGAATCCGCGTTTTAGATTTAATAAAAATTATCAAAAAGAATTAGAAGATTTTATTTTAAAATATTCTGATGGTGATAGTTTAGAAAGATGCGGAAATTGGGTTTATTTTCCATGGAATAAGAACTTGGTTCATTATTTAGAAAAAGATTTGCATCAAGAAATAAGAACAGCCAGAAATAAAAATTTAATTACAGAATCAGAACAAAAGAAAATATATAATGCTAAAATTGGCATCGCTGGTTTAAGTGTTGGAAGTCATGGAGCACTTGCCATTGCTTTAATGGGCGTATCTAAAAAAATAAAATTAGCTGATCCTGACGTTATATCTCCTACTAATTTAAATAGAATAATATCTGATTTTACCAATATAGGAATTAATAAAGCCGAATTAATTGGTAGGTATATTTATCAATTAAATCCATATGCTAATTTAGAAATATATACTGAAGGAATTAATAGAAATAATATGGTTGATTTTGTTAAAGATTTAGATATTCTCGTAGAAGAATTGGATGATATAAAAATTAAATATGAAATTAGAGTTGAAGCTCGTAAAAGAAAAATACCTGTAATTATGGCTACTGATAATGGAGATAATGTAATTATTGATATTGAAAGATATGATTTAAATCCCAAACAATTACCATTTCACGGTAGTTTAAAAGGTTTTGAAATAGAAAGCATTGATCATAATCCTCTTAAACTCTATGAAGCTATGGCTAAAATTATAGATTTGTCTTTTGTGCCAACGAGAGTTATTAAATCTATTAATGAAGTCGGTAAAACTATTTATTCTTGGCCCCAATTAGTTACAGCGGCTATGCTTTCCGGATCTGTTATATCTTATATTGTAAAAAAAATTATTCTTAATGAAAAAATTAGAAGCGGTAAATTAGAGGTTAATTTAAATAAAATTTTTGATTTAGATTATAATAAAGAATTAAAAGAAAGAAAAAAAATGGTTTTTCATTTCAAAAAGTCGTTAAAAATTAAAAATAAATGATTTTTTAAAAAAATGGATAAAAATATTATTTTAAAAATTATTGAAGCTGGAAATTTAGCTCCTTCTGGTGGGAATTCTCAACCATGGAAGTTTAGAGTTAAAGATAATGTTATAGAAGTTATTGCTTTACCTGAAAAAGATCATCCTATTTTAAATTATAAAAACAGAGGAACTTATATTGCTCATGGAGCATTGCTTGAAAATATAGAAATTGCGGCAAATTATTTTGGATATGAAATGAATTATCAAATTTTCCCAGAAAAAGATTTATCTTTAAAAATAATAATTGAAAAATCAAATAAATTTTCAGAGATTAATAATGAATTATATGAATTTATTTTTAAAAGACATTCAAACAGGAAGCCATTTAATAAAGGAAAACTAGAAGAAAATATGAAAAATTATTTATTAGATTCTTTAAATGATATTAGATATAATAGTGCCGATCTTGTTTTTATAGAAGATGAAGAAAAAATAAAAATTTTAGCAGATAATTTAGCTAAGGATGTTTTAATAAATTTTGGCAATTATAAAATGCATGAGCTTCTTTTTAAGGAAATTTTGTTTAAGGAAAAAGATCAAGCTAATAGAGGTGGCCTTTATATTAGAACAATGGAAGTTCCTTTAGTTGGTATATTTATTTTTAAACTATTAAAAAATAAAAAAATTTTAAATTTCTTTAAGGAGAAGGGTTTCATAACTCAATTATATAAAAATTCAGCTAAAACCGCATCATCTTGTTCTTTAATCGGCGGAATATTTGTAAATGATAATGATGAAGATTTTATTTATGCTGGTAAATTAATGCAAAATATTTGGTTAAGAGCAACAAAGCTCGGTTTAGGATTTCATTTAATTACAGGAATTCCATTTCTATGGCAAGGTATTAATTTTAAAAAAAATGATATTTTTTCTACAGAAGAAAAAGATGTTATTAATAATGCTTATTTAAATGCAGTTAAGAGTTTTGATTTTCAAAATAGAAATAAAATTTTAGCTTTTAATTTTCGCATAGGAAAAGGAGAAAAGCCGTCTGCAATTTCATATAAAAGACCACCAGAAATCGAATGGATTAATTAATAAAATGCTATTTTTTTTAAAACAATTTTTAGACAATCTGGATTTATTAATATCTTCTTCTGTTAGTATTTTTATTTTAATAGTAGGATATCTAATTTATAGAAACAATTCTAAAAATTTAACAAATATATTAATTTTTTTTTATGCGATTTTGTCAACTATATGGGGATTTTTAACTTATTTTATTTTAAAAATTAATGATGCAAATTTATTTTTATGGATTTTAAGATGTTTGCTTGGAGTTGCTGTTTTGATTAATTTTATTACTTATTTAATTTCTATTGCTTATCCTCAGTATAAAATTGATTTTAGAAATAAAAAATTTTATTTTTTAAGTTTGATAACACTTTTTTCCTTTATTATAGTTTTCACGCCCTTAACTTTTAGGGGAGTTGAAAAATTCATTTTAAATGATATAACTTTATCTTTTGGAATGGGGATTTTTTTATTTGGATTTATATCTATTTTTTTAAATATTTTATTTTTTATAAATTTATTCAAAAAAATTTTTAAAGCGGATGAAAATCAAAGAAAACAATATATTATTTTAATATTAGGATTTTTTTTAACGTTTATTTTAATAATTATTTTTAATTTTATTCTGCCCAATTTTTTTCATAATCGAAAATTTATAGCATACGGTTCTGTTTTTATGTTTCCTTTTATTATTTCTATTAGCTACGGAATTATAAGGCTTAAACTTTTTAATATCAAATTAATTTCCGTTTCTTTTTTTATTATTATTTTATTAACATTAAATGTTATAAATTTGTTTCAATCAAATAATATTTTAGATATTATTTTAAGAGTGATTTTATTATTTGTCTTAATACTTTTTAGTTTGTTTTTAATCAATGCTGTTTATATTGAAGTTGAACAAAAAGAACAGCTTGCTGAACTTAATAAAAAATTAGAAGATTTAAATAGATTAAAATCTGAATTTTTGTCTTTCGCTTCGCATCAGCTTAAAAGTCCTTTGGCTGTTATCAAGGGTTATTCAACTTTAATTTCTGATGGATCTGTTCCAAACGTTCCGGATCAAGCTAAAGATTTTTCTATAAAAATTAAAGAAGCAGTTGATAAACTTTTAGATTTAATTGAAGAATTTATGGATTATAGAAAAATTGAGGAAAATAAAATGGATTTTAATTTTGAAAACGTTGAAATAGTTAGTTTAATAAAAGATTTTATTAAAAATTTTGAAATTTTGGCAAAAGATAAAAATTTGGAATTGATTTTTGAACCAAGTATTGACAATGCTATGGTAAAAATAGATAAAACAAGATTTATGCAAGTTATTCAAAATTTATTTGATAATGCTATTAAATATACTCCTTCTGGGTGGGTTAAAGTTGGTATTAAAAAAGAAGATAGCAGTGTTTTAATATGTGTTTGTGATTCTGGTTTGGGAATGTCAAAAGAATTACAGGAAAAACTTTTTGGGCAATTTGTTAGAGATCCGGCAATTAAAAAAGAAATTCGCGGAACAGGACTTGGACTTTATATTGCAAAAAATATAATTGAGGCTCATAACGGTAAAATTTGGGCAGAATCAGAAGGGGAAGGCAAAGGAAGCAAGTTTTTTGTAAAAATTCCATTAATAGAAAGTTAAAAATTTTGATTAATTAAATTAATTATATTTATAATAAAATTTATTAATTTTTATAAAAAAGCGCTAATTAAAGCGCTTTTTGTAAAATTTATAATTTATTTTTAATTAATCGTCGTCTGTGCCTGTATCTGTATCTCCCCATCCTCCAGTTGCTGTTTCGCAATGAGTTAAAGTAGATTAAAGATATTTTTTGTTAGCATTTAATACAGCAAGATGAGCATATTTATTTGCTAATAATATTTTTTCCCTGTTTTTAAATAAAGCGAAGCAATATTCATAGAAACAAATGGTTTTAATTCTTTTTTAATTAAAGCTTTTTTGTACCATCTTAAAGCAATCTTATATTTCTTTAATGCTTGATAAACATTACCAATATCAATATAAATTGAATATTCTTTTGGATTTAAATATAAAGCTTTTTTATAAAAAGAAAGTGCTTTGTTTAAATTTCCTTGATGAAGTTCTACAAGTCCTAATCCTTTTAAGGCTTCAAATAAATAAGGTTTTTGTTTGAGAAGTAGTTTAAAATATAATTTAGCTCTCTTTTGATATTTTTTTCTTTTTAAATTATTAGGTATTAAAAGAGCGTATTGATCGTAAGTAAGGCCAAAGATTTTTAAAAACCTAGGATCGTTTTTAAATTTGTTGAAAATTCCTTTTTCTTTTTTCAATATCTTAATAAAATTTTTCTTATTAAAAAGATTCCAAAGTTTTTTAATCTCTTTTTCTTTATCTTTTTTCATAGATTTTTATTATATGGTTTTTATAAAAAAATTAGAAAATTCTATTTCTCTTAATTTGGATTTGAATTTTCCATTAAAATGACCATTATTTATTGATAGGGTTGTTTCGATGTTGGTACAGAGATCTTTTTGTGTTGAGACGAAAAACGTCCACTTTCTTGCTTTCTAAAATTCTTGCTTTCTAAAATTTTAATTATCTCGTCGCTGTGTAGGTCGATTTTGTTTGTGACGATTAGAATGCTCATATAGCTTTTCCTTTTTTTATTTTAAACATCTAATTATATTTAAAATTAAAATTAAAATTATTTCATTGTCAATATAATTAAAGTTTAAAAAAATATAAGTTTATATTTATTTTTTGAATAATATGAAATATATTACACTTCAAATCTACTAGAAATTTGATTAATTAATTTTTTATTATAAAATTATAATATGAATGCAGTAAAAAAAATTTGGTTAGATGGAGAATTTGTTGATTGGGATGATGCAAAAATACATATTTTAACTCAAGCGCTTCATTATGGAGCCGGAGTTTTTGAAGGAATTAGAGCCTATGAAACTAAAAACGGGCCTGCGGTTTTTCGCCTAAAAGAACATATTGATAGATTTTTTTATTCTGCTTCTTGTTTGGATATGAAAATTCCATTTACAAAAGCAGAAATTGAAAAAGCAATTTTAGAAACAATTAAAGTAAACGAAGTAAAAGAATGTTATATAAGGCCAATTGCTTTTTTTGGTTATGGAAATATGAGTCTTAATACTTTAAATTCTTTAGTTTCTGTTTCTATATCTTTATGGCCGTGGGGAGCTTATTTAGAAAGTCCAAAACCAATTAAAGTTAAAATTTCAAAATATCGTCGTTTAGATCCAAAATCAGTTATTTCTGATGCTAAAATTTGCGGTTATTATGTAAATTCTATTTTTGCGACTTTAGATGCTCAAAAAAATGGCTTTGCTGAATCTTTACTTTTAGATTCGGATGGATATATTGCCGAAGGTCCGGGAGAAAATATTTTTATGATTAAAGATAGTAAAGTTTATACTCCTGCTTTAGGATCAATTTTGCCGGGAATAACTCGTGATAGTTGTATTAAAATTTTTAAAGATTTAGGTTTTGAAGTTATAGAAAAAAAGATAAGTCCTGAAGAAATTAAAGAAGCTGATGAAGTATTTTTAACCGGGACAGCGGCAGAAGTTTGCCCGGTTGGCCAAATTGATGATGTTTTAATAAATAACGGCGAAATTGGAAAAATAACCGAAAATATTAAAAATATTTATAAAAAAACAGTAAAAGGAGAAGAAGAAAAATATTTAAATTGGCTTACTTTTGTTAATTAATTTTAATTGTTGTTTTTTTAAAATATTTATTGTATAATAATAATATGGCCAAAGATAAGGCCGTTACAATAGTTATAATAGATGACGAAAAGTCATTTGCAGAAATGCTTGGTTTTGCTTTGAAAAATTATGGATATAATGTAATTACTTATAATGATTCAAAACAAGCTCTTTTAAATCTTTGTGAAGATAAACCTAATGTAGTTATTTTGGATCTTTTAATGCCAAATATTAATGGCTTTGATTTTATTTCTTATCTTAAATCTTATAATAATACTTGTGATTATAAAATTTTGATTTTAACTAATTTTGATATGACCGAATCCGGAATAAAAATAGATGATAATTTTGCTGTATCTATTGGAGCTGTTGGGGTTATTAAAAAAACAAGCAATTTGATTGATATTGTTGATAAAATTAGAAAATTTGTGTAATATAATATTATGGATAAACATTTAGTTTTATTAGTTGATGATGATCCAGGATTTAGAGAGATATGGAAATTAAAATTAACATCAAATGGTTTTGACGTTTTAGAGGCGTCTAATGGCAAAGAAGCATTGGAAATTTTAAAAGATAAAAAACCAGATGTTATTCTTTTAGATGTTATGATGCCTGAAATGGATGGTGTTAAAACTCTTTTATCAATAAGAGAAAATAATAATTTAAAAGATGTAAAAATATTTTTTGTAACTTCTTTAGATGATGGAGATCCAGAATTAGGTGGATATCATAAAGAATTAGCTTCTGAAATCGGAGCAGTAGAATACCTAAGAAAATCTATTGATTTAGATAATTTAGTTGAAAGGATTTCTAATTCTTTAAAAGAATAAAAATAAATTAATAATATTTTTGGTATTTTTTAAATTCTAGTTTATAGTTTATATTCTCTAATTTTTTTATTATATTTGATAAAATCTAATAAATATTTAATAATAATTTTTATGAATTCAAGGCATAGATTTTTTTTGATTTTTTTATTATCAATTGCTTTTATTGTTTTTGGTTTTGGAGCTGTTTTTTATGCGCAAGGTTGGAGAATAGATTTTAAAACTTTTAAACCTTTAAAAGCAGGAGCTATTTATATTAAAACCCATCCTTCTAAAGCTCAAATTTTTTTAGATTATAAACCAATAAAAAGAGGTTTTAGTTTTTTTGATAGCGGAGTTTTAATTAATGGTTTATTTCCGAAAAAATATTTATTAGAAATTAAAATGTCAGGTTTCAAAGAATGGAAAAGACATATTGAAGTTTTACCATCTTTGGTATCCGAAATTAAATATGCAGTTTTAGTCCCTGAAAATTATTTAGAATTAAATAATATTAATTTCCCAACATCAACAATATCTTCTTTTTTAATTGGTCCGGATAATAATTTTATTTTTTTAGATAATCAAAATAATATTTTTTATAATAAAAAAATTATTTCTAATTCAAAGATTATAGATGCAAAAGAAGATTTAAGGGCAATTTTAACTTATGATTTAAAAAATAAAAATTATTTTTTGTGGGATTTTGAAAAAAGCACTTCAACTGATTTAAATTTGGTTTTTAAAAAAATTAGTCCAAATTTTACTACTTTTGAAAATATTAATTTTTCAAAAGATTATGAAAATGAATTACTTTTATGGGATTCTAAAAAAATCAGTACTTTTGATATTCCAAAAAATAAAATTAATATAATTGCAACATCAACTATAGCATTAGCTCCTATAACTTCCAAAATTTCAACTACAACAGTTTTTACAACTTCTTCTTTGCCAATAATTAATGCTTTATCTTCAAAAATGTGGTTGATTTGGGTTGAATATGATGCTTCCCAAAAAGTTTCAGATTTTAAAATTTTGCAAAGAATCTTATCAACTCAAAAAAATAATTCTTTTTCTTTGCCTTTTAAAAATGAAAAAATTGTAATTAAAAAAAATACTTTATTTATTTTACAAGACGATGGAAGTTTATATAAATATGATTTAATTGATCAAAAATTAAATAGTTTAGCAAGCGACGTGCAAAATTTTTATTTAAATGATGATGCAACAATGTTATTGGCTCAAGAATCTAATGCTTTAGAAATTTTTAATTTAAAAGATTCTACTGATTATTGGAGATTTGATATGGCTGACAGTAAAGATATTATAAAAATTTCTTGGTTTAAAGATAGTAGAAATATCTTTTTGCATTATAAAGATAAAATTTTATTTTTAGAGTTAGATGATTTAGAAAAAGAAAACATCCAGCTTATTGCTTTAACAAATTATGGAGAGTATGATAAAAGGATAAATAGATTTTATTTTATTAATGAAAATAAAGTAAAATTTATTGAGTTTAGGGATTAATTTAGGTTTTGGTAATATAAATTTATTATTAAAGTGAAAAAACTTTTTATTTTTAAAAAAATATTTTTATTTTTATTAATAATTTCAGCGGGTGTTTTTATTTTTGGATTTTTATATCCGTATAATTTAGATATTTCAAATAAAAATTTATCTGAAGAATTGAAAATTAATAATAAAAATTATTTAGATAATAATTTAGATAAAAATAATTTAATTTCTACCTCTTCTAATTCTCAAGATAAAGATATTTTATATCATCAATCAAGTTCTTTAATTATTGGTGAAAAACTTAAAAATTCTCCATCAATTATAAAAGGAATTTATGCTACTTCTTGGTCAGCTGGGGATTCTAAAAAAATAAATGAGCTTATTTCTATAATTAAAAAAAATAATTTAAATAGTATTGTTATAGATATTAAAGATTATTCTGGATATTTAGCTTATGATATACCAATTGAAGAAGCTAAAATTGCAGGAGCTTTAAGTCAAATAAAAATTAAATCTATTAATGAATTAATTCAAAAACTACACAACGAAAATATTTATGTTATTGGAAGGGTTACTGTATTTCAAGATCCTGTTTTTGCAAAAGCTTATCCTGAAAATGCTATTAAAAACAAATTAACTGGTCAAATATGGAAAGATAATAAAGGTTTATCTTGGATAGATCCTAAAAGTAAAGATTATTGGGATTATATAATAAAAATTAGTCGTGATGCTTCAAATAGGGGATTTGATGAAATAAATTTTGATTATATTCGTTTTCCCTCTGATGGTGATTTAAAAAATATAAGTTATCCTTTTTGGGATGAAAAAATACCACAAAGAGAAATTATTAAAGAGTTTTTTTCTTATTTAAGAAAAGAGTTAAGTGATATAAAAATTTCAGCTGATGTTTTTGGTTTAACAACGATTGCTTCTGGTAGCGATTTAGGAATTGGTCAAATTATTGAAGATGCTTATTTAAATTTTGATGTAGTTTGCCCAATGATTTATCCTTCACATTTTGCTTCTGGTTTTTTGGGTTATAAAAATCCAGCTGATTATCCTTATGAAGTAATACGTTCTTCATTAGAAGAAGCACTAAAGAAAATACAAAATACCACTTCTTCAAAATCTTTAATTAGACCTTGGCTTCAAGTTTTTGATTTAGGCTCAAGATATGATAATAAAAAGATACAAGATCAAATTAAAGCAACTGAAGAAGTTTTAGCTAATACTAATTATTATGGCGGTTATTTACTTTGGGATCCAAAAAATATTTATTTAGATTTATAAAAAATGAAAAATATTTTTAAAATAAAAATTCCATTTTATGTTTTAGTTATAGTTTTAATTTTAATTAGCGCCGGAGCTTTTATATTTTTTAGATTTTTTAATGAAAAAATTTTAAATTATTCTATTTTTATTAATAGCGAAAATACTATTGAAAATTTTACTTATGGAATTTGGCCTAAAATGAGCCAGCCTGATTTTTTTAATGAAATTAAAGAAAAATTTTTAGCAAGTAAAGCAAGTTTTATTGAAGCTAATTTAGATACAATGGAATTAGGTGTTTATTTAGATGGAGAATTAAAAGAAAAAGTTAGAATTTTAGCAAAAGGAAAAGAAGGTTCATGGTGGGAAACTCCGGCGGGGCTATATAAAATAGAAACAAAGCAAAAAAATCACTTTTCTAGTTTTGGAAGAGTTTATATGCCTTATAGTATGCAATTTCAAGGAAATTTTTTTATTCATGGTTGGCCTTATTATCCCGGAGGTCAGCCCGTGGCATCAAGTTATTCAGGAGGATGTATTCGTTTATCAACAGAAGATGCTAAAAAAATTTTTGATTTATCTAAGATTGGGATACCTGTTTTAGTTTTTGAAAGCAAAAATTTATCTTTAAATAATTTTGAATATGATTATCAAAAACCGCAAGTTGAAGCTGAATCTTATTTAGTTATAGATTTGAAAAATAATTTTATTTTAGCAAACAAAGAGTCATCTTTGGTTTTGCCAATAGCTTCAATTACAAAACTTTTAACAGCTTTAACCGCTATAGAATATATTAATATTGAAAAAGAAATTCAAATTCAACCGCAAATGCTTGCAACTACATCTTTACCAAGATTAAAATCTGGCAAGATTTATTCTTTATATGATTTGCTTTTTCCTTTGCTTTTAGAATCTTCAAATGAGTCAGCAGAAGCTATTTCTTCATTTTTGGGGAGAGAAAGATTTATTAATTTAGTAAATGAAAAAGCAAAATCATTGGGGATGAATTCAACTGTAATTGCTGATCCAGCAGGAGTTTTAAGTTTTAATGTTTCAAGCGCTAATGATTTATTTTTACTTGCAAAACATTTGTATTTCAATCGTAAATTTATTTTAGATTTAACAAAAGGAGAAAATTTAAATTCTGCTTATGGCAAGCCGAAATTTAAAGATTTAAAAAATTTTAATATTATTATTAATGATAATTTTATTGGTGGAAAAACTGGAAAAAGTACTTCTGCAAAAGAGACTTATTTGGGCATATTTGAAATTCCTTTTAAAGGCGAAAAAAGACCAATAGCATTTATTATTTTAGGGTCTTCAAATATTAATTCTGATTTATTAAACTTATTTAATTGGGTTATAAAAACATATGAATAATGTTTATAAATTAAAAATTTTTGATTTTGAGGGTCCAATTGAAAAACTAGTTGAATTAATTGAAGATAAAAAACTTGAAATAAACGAATTAAGTTTGGCTCAAATTACAGCTGATTTTTTGAATTATCTTGAAAATTTAACATCACAAATTCAAAGTGAAGAAAATAAAAAGCAATATTTGCAAATTTTATCCAGTTTTGTTGTAATGGCAAGTCGTTTAATTTTTATTAAATCTAAATCACTTTTAAATTTTAATTTAGAAAAAGATGAGGAAGAAGAAAAAGCAATTAAAGATTTAGAACATAGACTTCGCTGGTTTAAAGAATTCCGTCCAGCTCTTAAAATAATTAAAAATTTATGGCTTAAAAACATTATTTTTAGCAGATCTTATTTAGAAAAAAAATTTTTAGTTTCTCATATTTTTGCTCCCGGAAATTTAAAAGATGCTTTTTTTGCGCCTGAATATTTAAATAAAATTTTTGGAGAATTTGAAAAAATTTTAAAAGAAGAAAAAACACTTGCAAAAAATATTATTTCATTAGAAGAAAAAATTAAATCTTTGCTTGCGCATTTTAAATTGGTTCAAGAAACAAATTTTTCTAAACTTTCAGAAAATGCATCGCGTCAAGAATTAATTGTTACTTTTTTGGCAATTTTACATTTAGCGCGAGAAGGATTAATTTCTCTTGAGCAAAATGGTTATTTTTCTGATATAATTATAAAAAAAAGAAATCATGAATGAATCAAATAAAAATAAAAAATTAGCAGAATTAGAAGCGCTTTTATTTATTTATGGCGAGCCTATTTCTTTTAAAAAAATTTCTGAAGTTTTAGAAATTACAGAAGATGACGCATTAAAATTAGTTGAAGATTTTAAAGAGAGTTTAGAAGGAGAAAATAGGGGATTGATTCTTTTATTTTCCGAAGAAAAAATACAAATTGGCACAAAGCCGGAATTTAGTTCTATTTTAGAAAAATTAATTAAGAAGGAAATATCTGAAGATTTAACTCCGGCAAGTCTTGAAACATTGGCTTTGATTTTATATTTTAGTCCTATTTCAAGAAGCAAAATTGAATATCATAGAGGCGTTGATTCAAGTTTTATTTTAAAGAGTTTGCTTTTACGAGGACTAATTGAAAGATATCCTGATCCTAAAATGCCAAATGCTTATTTATATGTTCCAAGTTTTAATCTTTTAAGACATTTGGGTATTTCTAAAAAAGAAGATTTACCTGATTATCAAAAATTTAATGAGTTAAATAAAAAATTTGAAGAAGGTAAATTAGTGCAAGAAGATGCAAATCATTTAAGTGAAAATATAATCGAAAATATTAATCAAGAGGAGCAAAATAAAAGTCAGTAAGAAAAAAATATAAAATTAATTAAAATGAATGAATCATTTTTACAAAGAATTTTATTTTTTACTGTTTTATTTTTAATTATATTTTTTGGCAATTATACTTATAACTCAAAATTTTACACTCAAGGTAGTAATGTTTTAAATAATCAATCAAAACAAATAGAAAAAATTCCGGTTATTAGTTTACCTTTAAAAGAAGATGAATCATTTAATAATTTTAATTTAAATTCTAAAAATTTATCTTTTGAAGAAAAAAAAGAAACTATTATATTTAATGATATTTACAAAAATAGTAGTTTATTTTCTTTCGGATCTCAAATTTCTAATTTTAAATATAAAAATTTTAATTTTGTTGAACCGGATATTACAGCACAAATTGCTTTAGTTGCTGATTTAAAAACAGAAAAAATAATTTGGAGTAAGAATGAAAATAAAAATTGGCCATTGGCTTCTTTGACAAAACTTATAACAAGCGTTTATGCAATGAAAAATTTTAATTTAAAAGAAAACGTTGAAATTAATGAAAATTATTTTAATAAATTAAATTTTATAGAAACAAGCAGCGCTTATTTTTCTGTCGGAGATATTTATTATGTTTATGATTTAATTAAATTAATGCTTTTGCCCTCAAATAATGCTGCTGCTTATGCTTTGGCAAATCATAAAAATTATGATACATTTATTGCGGGGATGAATGCCTTAGTTAAAGAATGGGGAGCAAATTCAACATTTTTTTCAGAACCATCAGGATTGTATGTTTCAAATCAATCAAATGCTTTAGATATTTTAAAAATAGTTAAAAGAATATATGAAGATTATCCCGATGTTTTTAAAATAACACAAGCCAAAAGTTTAAGCGTTAAAGAATTAAATAAAAACAAAACAAAAATAATTTATAATATCCATCCTTTTTCAGGAGAAAAAAATTTTTTAGGAGGAAAAACTGGAGAGACAAATGCTGCACGCCAAAATTTAATTTCTGTTTTTTTAATCAAGCAAAGACCAATTTTAATTTTAGTTATGGGATCAGAAAATAGAGTCGAAGATACTTCAAAAATTTTAAATTGGTTTAATCAAAATTTTGAATTAGTCGAAAAATAAATTAAATTAGCATTATGTATAGCACCCATGTTTTTTTAATAGTTAGAAATTCAACTCTTTTAATTTTATCTTTTTTTATTGCTTTAATTATAGCTCCTTTTTTAATTAAGCTTCTTTATAAGTATAAAGCTTGGAAAAAAAAGCCGCGCGAAGAAACCATTGGTGGAGAAAAAACTCCTATTTTTACAAGTTTGCATGCACATAAAGAAGTTAGTACTCCGCGTATGGGAGGAATTTTGATTTGGCTTACTGTTGGTCTTGTTAGTTTAATTGTTTATTTAGGATCTTTATTTTTTCCAAATACTTTTGTCGAAAAAATAAATTTTATTTCACGTAAAGAAACTTGGCTGCCTTTATTTACTTTAATTTCAGCTTCAGTTTTAGGATTAATTGATGATATTTTTGTTGTAAGCAATAAAGGAAGATATGTTGGCGGCGGAATGCGATTTAAAGTTAGGCTTGCTTTAATTATTTTAATTGCTTTAGTTGGAGCGCTATGGTTTTATTTTAAGCTTGAATGGTCTTCAATTTATATTCCTTTTTATGGCAATATTGAAATTGACGGTTGGTATATCCCTTTATTTATTTTGGTTGTAATTGCAACTTTTTCTTCAAGTATTGTTGATGGTTTAGATGGTTTATCAAGTGGAGTTTTAATTCCAATATTTTTAGCTTTTGGAGTAATCGCTTATACGCGTGAACTTTATGATATGACTGCTTTTATAATTGTTTTAATTGGTGCAATGATTACTTATTTATGGTTTAATGTTCCGCCTGCAAAATTTTATATGGGAGAAACAGGTATTATGGGACTTACCGTAACTTTAGCTGTTATTGCCTTTTTAACTAATTCTGTTTTATTTTTGCCTATTATTGGTTTTGTTTTGGTTTTAGAATCAGCTTCTGTTATAATTCAACTTGTTTCTAAAAAAATTTTTAAACGTAAAGTTTTTCTTTCAGCGCCAATTCATCATCATTTAGAAGCAAAAGGTTGGAGCGAAGCTCAAATTACAATGCGTTTTTGGATTATTTCCGGATTAAGTAGTTTAATAGGGCTTACTTTATTCTTTTTGGCTAGATTTATGCTAAAATAATAATATGAATAATTTTTCAGATAAAAATATTTTAATATTTTTAATTTTAATAAATTTATTGCTTTTAATTTTTATTTTTACACCTTATTTAAATGTTATTGTTTTAAGTTTTATTTTATGGATAATTTTTCATTCTTTATTTTTAAAAATTTTAAAAATTATTAAAAATAAAAATTTAGCTTCTTTTATAACAGTTATTTTGATATTTTGTTTAATATTTATACCATTATTTTTTATAGGTTTTCAATTTTTTAATGAAATTAAATCTTATTTAAATGATTTAAATAATAATAAAAATTTTAATATATATTTTAATGGTCCAGATTATTTAAAAAATTTATTTATTAAATTTAATATAAATATTCAAGAATTTGTAAATCAAATTTTTCAATATTTTTATAATATTAGCTTGAAAATATTTTCAAAAACTTTTAGTTTTATAACAACAATTATTTTTTCTTTGTTTATTTTATTTTATCTTTTTAAAGACATATCAAATTTTAGAGATTATGTTTTAAAAATTATGCCATTAGAAAAAAATATTACAGAAAAATTAATAGATAATATTTATTTTAATTCTAAATCTATAATTTTTGGATTTTTGGTTGTAGCTTTAGTTCAGGGATTTTTAGCGGGAATTGGTTTTTATGTTTTTAATATTCCTAATGCAATATTTTGGGGAATAATAACTGTTTTTGCTGCATTAATTCCGGTATTAGGAACAAGTATAACAATTATTCCGGCTTCAATATATTTAATTTTAAATAATAATTTATTTTTTGCTTTAGGTTTATTAGCTTGGGGATTTTTTATTGTTGGCACAATTGATAATTTTTTAAGGCCTTATTTAATAGGTAAAAAATCAGGAATTAATCCTGTTTTTATATTTCTTTCTGTTTTAGGGGGTTTGTCTTTATTTGGTATTATGGGATTTTTTATTGGGCCTTTAATTATTTCTTTATTTATTTCTTTGGTTAAAATTTATGAGGAAAATAAAAATTAAATATGTTTTGGTGGACTTTATCAAAAGAAGAAGTTTTAAAAAAACTAAATACGGATTTAGAAAAAGGACTTTCTTATAATGAAGTTAAATTAAGGCTTCAAAAATTTGGAGAAAATAAGCTTCCTGAATCAAAAAAAGAATCAATTTTAAAAATTTTTTTAGATCAATTTAAAAGTCCTTTGATTTATATACTTTTTATTGCTTCTTTTATAGTTTATTTATTGGGAGATTTGAAAGATAGTTTAATTATTCTTTTTGTTTTATTTTTTAATTCTTCTATTGGAGCTTTTCATGAAATAAAGGCTCGTAATGCTATATTTTCTTTAAATAAATTTATTGAAAATAAAACAACAGTTTTAAGAGGGGGAAAAGAGTGTATTATTGATGTTTTAGAGTTAGTTCCAGGAGATATTGTTTTAATAAGAGAGGGAGAAAAAACTCCAGCTGATTTAAGAATTGTTGAATCTTATAATTTAAAAATAGATGAATCAACGTTAACAGGAGAATCAATACCTGTTCATAAAAAAGATGATGTTTTGAAAGATAATACTATTATTCAAGAAAGACATAATATGGTTTTTATGGGTACGACTGTTGTTGGTGGATATGGAAAAGGAATTGTTGTAGAAACAGGAATCAATACTTTTATCGGGCAAATAAGTCAAGAAATTTTAGGAATTGATACAGAAGTTCCTCTTAAAAAAGACGTGTTTTTATTTTCAAAAATTCTTTTGCGTATAATTTTTATTTCTATATCTATATTATTTTTATTTGGAATTTCAACTGGTCTGGATATAAAAGAGATGTTTTTTATTGTGGTAGCTCTTTCAGTATCTATTATTCCTGTTGGGTTACCTGTTTTGCTTACTGTTACTTTAGCAAGGGGAGTTTGGATTATGGCTCAAAAAAATGCTTTAGTTAAAAAAATGCAAGCAGTTGAGTCTTTGGGTCAGGTTAAAATTATTGCAGTAGATAAAACAGGAACAATTACTAAAAATGAATTAGTTATTAAAAAAGTTTTTATTAATAATAATTTTTTTGATGTTGAGGGAAATGGATATGAAGTTTCTGGAAAAATTAAATTAAATAATCATTTAATAAATATTAAGAATTATCCAGAATTAAATTTAGCAGGCAAAATTGCGATATCTTGTGCAGATGCTATTTTAAGTTTCATAGAAGATAAAAAAATTTGGAAAGTTTCTGGAGATCCAACAGAGGCCTCTATGCTTGTTTTCGGTCAAAAACTTGGTTTTAATAAAGAAAAATTTGAATTAGAAAATCCAAAAATTAATGAAATACCTTTTGATTATAAAAATAAATACCATGCAGTTTTAAGAAAAATAAATAAAAAAGATTTTATAAGCGTTGTTGGTGCTCCTGAAAAAATTTTAGAATTATCTAATTATTTATATACAAATTTAGGTATTAAAAAATTAACCAAAAAAGAAAAAGAAAAACTTTATGATATTTTTCAAAAAATGTCGGAACAAGGCTTAAGAGTTTTAGGTTTTTCTTATAAAGAAAAGAATAAAATTTCTATTTCTGATTCCGGTATTAATGATCTTGTTTTTTGCGGATTTTTTGGCATAGAAGATTCTTTAAAACCAGAAGTAAAAGAAGCTGTAGAAAAAGTTAAAAAAGCTGGAGTAAAAATTGTAATGATTACAGGAGATCATAAATTAACAGCATTAGCTATTGCCCGTGAAGCAGGAATCTTAGAAGAAAATTCTAAAGTTTTAACTGGAGAGGAAATTGATAAATTAACGCCAGATGCTTTAATGCAAGAAGTAGAAGATATTTCTGTTTTTGCAAGAGTAACTCCAGAGCATAAATTAAAAATTATTGAAGCATATCGTAAAAGAGGTGATGTAGTGGCTATGACAGGAGATGGTGTAAATGATGCTCCTTCTTTAGTAGCAGCTGATTTAGGTGTGGCTATGGGGAAAATTGGAACAGAAGTTGCAAAAGATGCTTCTGATATCATTCTTTTAGATGATAATTTTGGAACAATTGTTGAAGCAATGAGAGAGGGAAGAATTATGTATAGAAATATTCAAAAAATAATATTATTTTTAGTTGGAACAAGTTTTGGCGAGTTTCTTTCAATATCAGCTAGAGTTTTGCTTGGGCTTCCAAATATAATTTTACCTGCTCAAATTTTATGGCTTAATTTAGTAACAGATCCATTTATGGCAACTCCATTAGCTTTTGAAAAAGAAGAAGAAAATATTTTAGAAAAAAAATTTAATCGTTCAAAATATATTATTGATAAATTAATGATTCAAAGAATTGTTTTGATGGGATTTGTTATGATGATCGGAGCTTTATATGTTTTTAATTTAATTTATGAATTCGATTTAGCTCGAGCACAAACTTTAACTCTTTTAACATTGGCAATTTTTCAGTGGTTTAATGCTTGGAATTGTCGTTTTGAAAACAAATCAATATTTAAAGAATTATTTTCAAACAAATATTTACTTTATGCTTTGGGTGTTGTTATTATTTTACAAATTTTAGCTATTTATTTACCAGTTATGAATTATATCTTAAATACAGTTCCTTTATCTTTTTATGATTGGATTTTGGCAATATTTGTTGCTTTTTCTATTATTGTTTTTGAAGAATTAAGAAAATATATTATAAAAAATGTTAGGTCTTAAAATAAAAATTTATGGAAAAGTACAAGGAGTTGGTTTTCGTTTTTTTACAAAACAATGGGCTGAAAAATTAAATATTGTTGGTTTTGTTTTAAACGACAAAGATGGTTCTGTTTATATTGAATCTTATGGTAAAAAAGAAAATTTAGAAAAATTTTTAAATAATTGTTTTAAGGGAACTCCATTTTCTAAAGTTTTAAAAGTTGACTACGAGTGGATTGAAAATAATGATATTTTATATAAAAATTTTGAAATCAAATTTAACGGTGAAAATTCTTGACATATTTTTTTATCATGCTTATAATATTAAGCACGATGGTAAATATAAGAAATTCTTTTAGGAAAAGCGGCTGACGTCTTTTTTGACATATTAAAAAATTGTCAGCCGCAGACGCGGCTGTTTTTATTTATGAGACGATTGAATTTCTGAGGTTGTTGCAATGAATGAACTTTGAAAATTGAATAAAATCATAAGTTTACAATAATCGTTCCGCAAACTTATGATTTAATCAAATTAATAAATCAGCATTGGGATGGTTGGTTTTAAGAGTATATGGTGGATGCCTCGACATCAAAAGGCGATGAAGGACGCAGCGTAGCGGCGATACGCCTCGGGGAGGTGCGTAGCAACCTATGATCCGGGGATTTCCGAATGGGGAAACCCATCCCGATAAACTCGGGATACTCCAAGCAATTGGAGAGCGTACCTGGGGAAGTGAAACATCTCAGTACCCAGAGGAAAAGAGAACAATAGTTATTCCCTTAGTAGCGGCGAGCGAAAAGGGAACAGCCTAAACTCATTTTATGTTTTTAACATAAAATGGGGGTTATAAGATTAGAGACGTTTTCAATTTTTTTGTGAGAATATTTTCACAAAAAAATTGAAAGGAAAGTTACAAAATCATTTGTTAGCTGAATTCCGGTGGAAACCGGAAGCCATAGAGGGTGATAGCCCCGTAAGCGAAAACAAATGATCTTTCCAGTTTCTAGTCTTAAGTACTTCAAGGTAAGAATGCCTTGAAGGAAGTTACGAGTACTATCTCGTAAGGCTAAATACTTTTGATGATCGATAGTGAACAAGTACCGTGAGGGAAAGGTGAAAAGTAGGCCGGTGAGGCCGTTGAAATAGAACCTGAAACCATATACTTACAAGGAACGGGAGCCCGTTACAATGCTTTTTGCATTGGGGGTGACCGTGTGCCTATTGAAGAATGAGCCAACGACTTATGATTTATCGCAAGTCTAATTCCGAAAAATCGGAAGGAGGCGTAGGGAAACCGAGTCTTAATAGGGCGCAAGCGGTAAATCATAGACCCGAAGCCGGATGAGCTTGCCTTGGCCAGGGCGAATCTCGAAGAAATTCGGGAGGAGGCCCGAACCGGTTGGTTGTTCAAAACCTTCGGATGAGCTGAGGTAAGGAGTGAAAAGCTAATCGAATCCGGTAATAGCTGGTTCTCTCCGAAATAGCTTTAGGGCTAGCGGCTGCCAAAAATATATAAGGGGTAGAGCTCTGGTTCAGTAGCAAAGGGCGAAAGCTCGGCTATTGAGTCAAACTTCGAATACTTATATATATGGGCAGCTAGTCAGAACGTGGGGGCTAAGCTCCATGCTCAAAAGGGAAACAGCCCAGACCATCATCTAAGGTCCCTAAATTTATGCTAAGTGTGAAAGGTAGTCATAATTCTAAGACAGATAGGAGGTTGGCTTAGAGGTAGCCATCCTTTAAAGAGTGTGTAACAACTCACTATTTAAGAATTGTGGCGCCGAAAATTTACCGGGGCTAAGCATAATACCGAAGATATGGTTCAGTACTACTTTTTTAAGTAGTATTGAAGGTAGGAGAGCATTCATATTGCAGTGAAGCCGTATCCGTGAGGAGCGGTGGAGCGATATGAAGAGAGAATGTTGGCATGAGTAACCACTATCCTGATGAGAAATCAGGACCCCGAAAATCCAAGGTTTCCGTCCCACTGGCAATCAAGGACGGGTTAGGCGATCCTAAGCTGATGGCGAAAGCCGTAAGCGATGGCTAGCTGGTTAATATTCCAGCCCTCCTGTTTCTTGCGAAGGAGTGACGAAGGAAATAAGTTTGAGCGTCTTAATGGTTTGGCGTTTTTGATATCCAGAATTGTTTTCTTGGTAAATCCGGAAAACTGCTTTTAATGGCAAAATTCGGATATTGAAAAAAGGCAAAGTTTTACTTTGTCAATTCAAACGAAGAGCCTTCCGAGAAAAGCTTCTAAGCTTAAAGAAACAGGATTCGTACCGGAAACCGACACAGGTGGATAGGGCGAGAAGCCCAAGGGGAACGAGTGATTCGCCGCTAAGGAACTCGGCAAAAAAGCTGGGCGTAACTTCGGGATATGCCCTCCCCGATTTTTCGGGGCGCAGCGAAAGTCTCCCTGGCGACTGTTTAACAAAAACACAGCTCCCTGCTAACTCGTAAGAGGATGTATAGGGGGTGACGCCTGACCGATGCGAGAAGGTTAAGCTTGGGGGTGTCCTAATGGCAACATTGGGATGCTCACTGGGTTAAGCCCTCGTCAATGTCAGCCGTAACTATAACGGTTCTAAGGTAGCGCAATTCCTTTCCGGGTAAGTTCCGGAGCGCACGAAAGGCGTAACGACTGGGGAACTGTCTCGGCGGCGAGCTCGGTGAAAATGCGATTCCCGTGAAGACGCGGGATACCTGCAGCGGGACGAAAAGACCCCGGAAGCTTTACTGCAGCCTGGTATTGTTTTTAGGGTTTTGATGCGTAGCGTAGTGGGGAGCCTTTGAAGTGCCGATTTCGGTCGGCATGGAGGCGCCAATGAAACACCCATCTTCAAAACTTTAAAAACTAACCGATAAAGAACCTAATTAGGAAGCTTTATTGGGACAGTGCTTGGTAGGCAGTTTCAATGGGGCGTTGTCCTCCTAAAAAGTAACGGAGGAGTCTATTAAGGTTGGCTTAGTCCGGATGGAAACCGGACTGGACGTGTAAAGGCATAAGCCAGCTTAACTGCAAGGCCGACAAGCCGCGCAGACGCGAAAGCGGAGCTTAGTGACCCGACGGCACTTTATAGAAAGGCCGGAGACAACGGATAAAAGCTACTCCGGGGATAACAGGCTGGTGAGGTCCAAGAGTCCACATCGACGACCTCGCTCGGCACCTCGATGTCGGCTCACCACAGCGCGGGGGTGGAGAAGCTCCCAAGCGTTTGGCTGTTCGCCAATTAAAGTGGTACGTGAGCTGGGTTCAGACCGTCGTGAGACAGGTCGGTCTCTATCTGCTGCAGGCGTGAGATACTTGAGGGGAGTTGGCCCTAGTACGAGAGGACCGGGCTGAACGTACCTCTGGTCTGCCGGCTTTGGCACCAGCTGAAGCGCCGGGTAGCTATGTACGGAAGGGATAAGCGCTGAAAGCATCTAAGCGCGAAGCCCACCCCAAGATAAGGTATCATGGGTTTGGTTGTAGACTACGACCTTGATAGGCCCTAGGTGTAAACATCGTAAGATGTAAAGCTTGCGCAACAATCAATACTATAACAAACAGCTAATAACTTTGTTATTAGTTGGGAGTTAGAAGTTGAAAGTTGCGTAAGTCAGCCGAGGGGTACTAATAACCCAAAACCAACCATCTCAATGCTGATTTAATTTGAAAATTAAAAAAATCTTTAAGTGCCGGTGCTTTATTTAGGCGTGCACTACCTCTTCCCATTCCGAACAGAGAAGTAAAAGCGCCTAAATCCGATGATACTTGCTGCTTCGGCGGCCGGGAAAGTAGGATGTGCCGGCACTTAAGGATTTTTTTATTTTTAATTTAAACTTATTTAATTAAATTAAAATAAAATTTTATTTTTTTAATTAGCGTCTTTACAAATTAGATTTTATTTTCTATAATAGTTTCTATGTCTATAAATGAAGTAAAACAAAAAGCCGAAGAATTATATAGCGAAACAGATTTAAAAGAATTGCTTGATGCAGCTGTTTTTTATGGTTTAAAGAAAAGTAAAACTTATCCACGTATGAGACAATATATTTTAACCACACGTACAGATTTTGAAATTATTAATTTAAAAAAGACAGTTGATAAAATAGAAGAAGCTAAATATTTTTTAATTAAAACATTAAAAGAAGGAGGTAATGTTTTATTTGTTGGTACGCAGCCTGCGGCTTTTAAAATTAAAGAAATTGCCGAAAGCGTTAATATGCCTGTTGTTTTAAATAAATGGGTTGGCGGTCTTTTAACTAATTTTAATGTTGTTTCCAAAAGAATTGATTTTTATAAAAAATTAAAAAATGATATGGAATCAGGTGCTTTGGATAAATATACTAAAAAAGAAAAAGTTAAAATTCAACGTCAATTAGATAAATTACAAAAACTTTTTGATGGACTTTTAAATTTTAATGAATTGCCTCGCGTTTTGATTGTTGTAGATCCAGTTGTGCATTCTACAGCTATTCGCGAAGCTAATAGAATTAAGATTCCTATTATTGCTTTAATAAATACAGACGGAAATCCTGATTTAATAACAATTCCTGTTCCGGGTAATACCAAAGCAAGTACAAGTATTAATTGGTTTTTAAATAAAATAAAGGAATATATAGAAGAAGCAAGAAAAATGAATAGTGGTATAAATTCTTTAAATAAAGAAAGCGTCGAAAAATAAATCTAAAATAAATCAATGAGTCAAATTGATAATGTCTCAAAATTAAGAGAAATTACAGGAGCTGGAGTTATGGAATGTAAAAAAGCTCTTGATGAAGCTCAAGGAGATTTTGAAAAAGCGCGTCAAATTATTCATGAAAAAGGATTGGCAAAAATTGAAAAAAGAGCGGATCGTGAAACAGGAGCAGGAATGATTTTTTCTTATGTTCATAATGATAGAATAGGAGCGCTTTTAGATTTAAGAGCTGAAACTGATTTTGTTGTTCGTTCAGAACCATTTAAAGAATTAGCTAAAGAAATTGTTATGCAGATCGCTGCTATGAATCCTGCAAATATTGATGAGCTTTTGAATCAACCTTATATTAAAAACGAATCAAAAACAATAAAAGATTTAATTGATGATGTAAGAGCGCGCGTTGGCGAAAATATTAAAATAAATAATTTTGCTCGTCTTGAAATATAAAAATGTTAGAATTTTTTTTAATTAATATTTTATTTATTTCTTTTGGTATTATTTTATATATCATTACTCGTTCTTTGCCGCGCATTAATGAAGAAAATATTAATACTTCAAAAGATAGTTTTTTGGATAAATTTATTAATTCAGATTTTCCTCATAAAATTGATTCTTTGATTAATTTTTATACAGTTAAATTTTTTAGAAAATTTAAAGTTTTACTTCTTCGTTTTGATAATTATATTACTGAAAGATTAAAAAAAATGACTAATAATAATGAAGATAAAAAGATTGATTTTAATAATTTAAATGGAAATGGAAACGGTAATAAATTAAATAATGAAGAATTAAATAAAGATGATAAAACATCTTTAATATGACTCAAGAATATTTTGGAGAAGCTATAGTTTTAGATTTAGATTTTAATGGAGATATGGATTTGCGTGTTTCTTTATTTACTCTTAATTTTGGTAAAATTATAGCTAAAGTTAAAAGCGCGCGTAAAATTACTTCAAAATTAAGAGGTCATATTGAACCTGCCAATTTAGTTTTATATAGGATTGTTTCTAAAAGAGGATTTCAATTAGTTGATGTTTTAAAGCAAAAAAAATTAAATTTAGATATTAAAAATTTATATTTATTAGATAAAATTTTAATTGAATTAGAAAATGAAAAAAATTTATATTTTGATTTAAAAAGAGAGAAATTTGATTGGAATCGTATTTTAAAAATTTTAGGTTGGGATCCAAAAGAATCTAATTGCTCTAAATGTTTTTCAAAAAATCCAAAAGTTTTTCACATAAATTCGCAGGAATTTTTTTGTGTTTCTTGCTCTTTTGAAATTCCTAAAAATGAATTAATATATATTTAATGACTGAAATAAATAATTTAAAAACATCACCATGGGAAGAGGAGGTTGAAATTGTTGAAAGTAAATTTAATTTTCCTTGGGGTAAATTTTTAATAGGTTTATTTATTATACTTTTAATTATTGTTTTAATATTTGGTTATTTTTTATATAAACCTAAGTCTCCTCAAATTAGTATTGAATTTCAAAAGCCGGATGAAATTTTAGCAGGTCAAAGTTTTGATCTTGGGGTTATTGTTTATAATAATTCAGAAAAAATAATTGAAAATGCGAATCTTTCTATTTTAATTCCTGATGGTTTTGCTTTTGTGGAAAATGATTCAAGTCAAAAAATGGTTAAAGTAAATATTGGTGATATTGCGCCTTCAAGTTTTCATAAAGAAACTTTTAAAATAATTGCTTTTTCAGACACTTTATCTTTAAAAAAAATAAATGCGGAATTAGATTATAAAATTAAAGGATCTAAAATTGTATTTCAAGGATTGGCGTCAACAGATTTAAATATTGGCCAATCTTTGTTTGATGTTTTTATTTTTTCTCCTGAAAAAGTTTTTAGTTCTGAAAATTTTAAAATAACAATAAATTATGAAAATAAATCAAAAGAAAATCTCAACAACTTATTTTTAAAAGTAGATTATCCCGCAACATTTAAATTTGTTGATGCTAATCCAAAACCAACTTTTGAAAGTAATTTATGGTCATTAGAAAATATTAATTCTAATCAAAAAGGTCAAATTGAAATTACTGGTTCTTTAGTTGGGCAAGAAGGCCAAAATTCAAATTTTAAAATAAATATTTTAAAAAATATTTCAGGTAAAAAATATTCATTAGTTTCAAAAGATTATAATATTATTCTTTCAAAATCTAATTTGTCTTTAAATGTTATTTTAAACAATGATTATAATTATATTGCGTCGCCTGGAGAAAATTTAATTTATGTTTTTAAATATAAAAATAATTCAAATATAACTTTAGAAAACCTTGTTTTAAAAGCTAATTTTATTGGTGAAATGTTTGATTTTCAAACAGCCAAGACGAATGGTTATTTTGATTCATTAACTAATACTTTTATTTGGAATGCTGCGTCTGTGCCATCTTTAAGTTCATTAAGCCCCGGTCAAAGCGGAGAAATTTTATTAAGAATTAAACTTAAAGATAAATTTCCAATATTAAATGAAAATAATAAAAATTTTATTTTAAAAGTTAATGCCACAATAGAATCGCCAACTGTTCCTTTTAATGTTTCTTCAGAAAAAACGATAGCTTCTTATGAATCTGAAAATAAAGTTAGAGGTAATGTTGTAATAAATGCTTTTGGTTTATATCGTGATCCTGTTTGGAAAATTTTAAATAAAGGACCATATCCTCCAAAAGTCAATCAACCAACACAATATACTATTCATTGGAGGATTCAAAATTACGCAAATGATATTTCTAATATAAAAATTTCAAGTTTTATTTTGTCTGGAACAACTTATACTGGTGTTTTTAAAAGCAATATTGATATAAAACCTGAATATAATAAAGATTCTGGTTTATTTTCTGTAAATATTCCTTTTATTCCTGCAAATCGCGGAGTTATAAATGATCCAATTGAAATTGTTTTTCAAGTAGAAAATATCCCTTCAATTAATCAAATTGATAATGATATTACTTTATTATCTCAAACAAAATTTGAAGCTCAAAATGAATTTACAGGAGAAAATATTAGTTTATCTGTGCCAGAAGTTAAGACTGATTTAATAAACGATCCAACAATTAAAGTTCTTAATAGAAGAGTGCAGCCTTAAAATATATTTTTAAAATTTTGAAAAAATTTAAATTTGTGTAAATATAATATCTATGGAACAAAAGAGTTTAATGGAAAAAATTATAAGCTTAGCTAAAAGAAGAGGATTTATTTTCCCGAGCTCTGAAATTTATGGTGGTTTAGCAGGAGTTTGGGATTATGGACCCTTAGGTGTAGAATTAAAAAATAATATTAAACGCGAGTTTTGGAAATCAATGGTTTTAAGCCGTGATGATGTTTTTGGAATTGATGCTTCTATTTTTATGAATCCGCGTGTTTGGGAAGCTTCAGGTCATCTAGAATCATTTTCAGATCCATTGATTGAATGTCGTAAGTGTAATCAAAGATTCCGCGCTGATCATCAAGATTTAATTTTAGAACATGAAAATTGGCATAAAAAAAGAGGAGAAGAAGTTTTATGGACAGAGCCTAAAAATTTTAATCTTTTAGTTGAATCTTATTTAGGTACAGTTGAAGGAGAAAAAAGCAAGGTTTATTTAAGAGGCGAAATAACGCAGGGAGTACATGTAAATTTTAAAAATATTTTAAATACTTTGTCGCCAAGCCTGCCTTTTGGTGTTGCTCAAATCGGTAAGGCTTTTAGAAATGAAATAGCTCCGGGAAATTTTGTCTTTAGATCCCGTGAATTTGAACAAATGGAATTACAATATTATGTTTATCCTGATGATAAACAATCAATGGAATATTTGGAATATTGGAAAAACGAAAGATTAAATTGGTATATATCTTTAGGATTAAAAAAAGAAAATTTAAGATTTAGAATGCACCAAAAAGATGAATTAGCTCATTACGCAAAAAGCGCTTGGGATATAGAATATAATTCTCCTTTTGGAGGATTTAAAGAATTTGAGGGAATTCATCACAGGGGAGATTGGGACCTAAGAAGGCATTCAGAGTATTCTGGAGAGGATTTATCTTATTTTGATTCAAAAACAAATAAAAGATTTATACCATATATTATTGAAACCTCCGGAGGAGTTGACCGTGCAGTTTTATTTTTCTTAATAGATTCTTATTTTGAAGATAAAGACAGGGTAATTTTAAAATTACATCCTAAGATTGCTCCTTATAAAGTTGCTGTTTTTCCTCTTTTGGCGAATAAACAGGAATTAGTTGATTTTGCTAAAAAAATTTATAATGATTTAAAATTAAATTTGAATTTTAAAATTGTTTGGGATGATAGGGGAAATATTGGAAAGCGTTATTATAGCCAAGATGAAATAGGAACTCCTTATTGCGTTACAGTTGATTTTGATAGCTTAAAAAATAAAGATGTTACTATCAGAGATAGAGATACAGCAAAGCAAATTAGAATGCCAATTGATAAATTAAAATCATATTTTGAAGAAAAAATTAATCAATGAAATTTGAAATTATTGGAGGAAAAAATTGTTTCGGAGAAATAGAAGTTTCTGGATCAAAAAATAATGCTTTAAAAATTTTAGCAGCGAGTTTATTATTTAAAAATCCTGTTGTTATAGAAAACGTTCCTCAAATTGAGGATATTTTTAGAATGAATGAACTTTTAAAAGATTTAGGTGTAAATATATCTTTTAGAAACAAAAATATTTTTGTTTTAGATAGTAGTAAGGTTAAAAACTTTAAATTATCTCATGATATTGCTAAAAGATTAAGAGCTTCTATTGTTTTAGCTGGACCTTTGCTTGGAAGATTTAATAAAGTTGTTTTTCCTTATCCCGGTGGTTGTGTTATTGGTAAAAGACCTGTTGATATTTTTTTAGGGGCTTGGAAAAAAATGGGAGCAAATGTTTCTGAAAAAAACGACGTTTTTATTTTAAAAGCTAAAAAAATTAAAGGAGCAAATATTGTTTTTCGTTTACCCTCAGTAACAGCAACAGAAGCTGTAATTATGACAGCTGTTTTGGGTTATGGTAAAACAATTATCTGGAATCCGGCACGTGAGCCAGAAGTTTTAGCTTTAATTGATTTTTTAAATGCATCAGGAGCAAAAATTTTTGGAGCAGGTACATCAAAAATTGAAATTATTGGAACTAATGGAAAACTTTTAGAATCTAAAAAACCATTTAAAATTATTCCTGATAGAATTGAAGCTGGAAGTTTTTTAATATTAGGCGCTGTTTTGGCTAATTATTTAAAGATTAAAAATTGTAATCCAGAACATTTAATGAATGTTATTGGTATTTTAGAAGATGCTGGAGTTCCGATTAAAATTGGAAAAAATTTTCTTGAAGTTAAAAAACCTAAAAAACTTTTAGCTTGTAACATTAAAACATCAGAATATCCTGGATTTCCAACCGATTTACAAGCGCCATTTGTTGTCTTGATGACGCAAGCTTATGGTCAAAGTATGGTTTTTGAAACTATTTATGATGGAAGGTTAAATTATGTTGAAGATCTTAATCGTATGAATGCTCAAATAACAATGTGCGATCCTCATCGTGTTATTATAAACGGACCAACAAAATTGCGAGGTCGCGAGATTGAAAGTCCTGATTTAAGAGCTGGATTAGCTTTTGTTTTAGCAGCTTTAATTGCTAATGGAAAATCATTAATTTATAATATTTATCAAATTGATAGAGGTTATGAAAAAATAGAAGAAAAACTAAAAAGAGTCGGATTGGATATTAAAAGAGTAGAATAAATATAATAAATATAATGAATCCAGAATTTTTAGAAGATCAAAATTATCAAGAAAATATATTAGAAAACCAAATAGAAGATGTTATAAATGAAGTTTATGAGCAATCATTAAGACATACTAAAGGTGAATTTAAAAATGAATTGAAAGCTATTAATATATTTTTTATATTTTTAAATAATGTTTTAAAAAATAAAGAAAGCAAAATAAACCACAAAACCAAACTATATGATTTTATAGAATATTTAAAGACGACAATCGAAGAGTTAAAAAAACAAAAAGAAGTATTAGAGCTTGAGAGTATGGTTGGTCTTAGATCTATACAAAATACAAAACCTCAAATAGAATCTTTAATTAGAAATATTGAAAATTACGAATTACTTTTAAATATGTTAGATAATGATTTTAGAAATAAAAAATTGATTCTTGAAGATGTTCAGGAAATTTTAATACAAAGAAAAAAATACATAGAAAAATTTTTATAAAAACGCAATGGATTTATTTGAAAACTCTAAAAATAAAATTAAAACATCAGAACAAAACAATAAAGAATTAGAGCAAGAATTTATTTCTATTGGATTTGCTTTTATTTTTTTAGACAAAATCAAAAGAGAAAATATTATTTTTCCTCAAATTCAAATTAAAGAATTAGTTTTGTTTTTAAAACAAAAAATTCGTAGTTTAAAAGAATCAAAAGGTGTTTTAGAATTAGAAAAATCCGTTGGCCTTGGGACAAAAAGAGGATTAGAAAAAATTAATAATTTGGAAGAAAAAATAAACGAATATCAAAATTTTTTAGATTTAATTTTAAGATATATTAAAAATAAGAGCATAAATGAATTTTATACATTAGAAGAATTTGAAGATTTTTTAAAAAAAAGAGAAATTTATTTAGTTAATATTTTATCTCCTGGTATTATTGATAAAATAAAAGAATAATATTATTAGCAAGGTCTTGACAAAATTGCTAATTTGACTATAATAATTATTAGATTAAAGGTCGCAATTATAATTTTTATAAAAATATGAAAATTATAAAACGCGATGATAATAAATCTGGTCGAGATTTATTAAATTGGTTTTTCAATGATTCCTTCCTTTGGGATCCGGATGAATGGTTTTCTTTTTGGCCTGTAAAAGGAAGCATTTTCCCAAAGGTTGATATTTCTGAAACAGAAGATGCTATAAAGGTTGTTGCAAATGTTCCTGGAGTTGATCCTGATAAGATTGAAATAGAGGTTGATAATGATGTATTAACAATTGCTGGCAAGGTAGAAAAAGAAGAGGAAGAAAAAGATGAAAAGTTTTATCGTTTTGAAAGGGGATACGGAGAATTTAGAAGACAATTTAGCTTGCCAGCTAAAGTAGATTCTGAAAAAGTTACAGCTAAAGCTAAGAATGGAGTTTTAACAATCATTTTGCCAAAAGTTGAAAAAGAATCAAAAAAGAAAGTAAAGGTTGAAAAAGAAGAATAATTTAAAAATTAAAAATATAATAGCTTGGTAAAATCTAATGTTAGATTTTACCAAGCTATTTTTATTATAAATTTAAATAATGTTTTAAAATGCTTTTATAAATATCTTTGCGAGAAACAATTCCAACTAATTTTCCGTCTTCTAATACTGGTAAGCGGTGGAGATGATGCGCAAGCATAATTCCGCCAGCTGCCATCAAAGAAGTTTCAGGAGATATAGAAATAACTTTTTTTGACATATACATACTTATAGGATTGTTTTTTATTTCTAAAATTTTTTGCTCTTGTTTTTCGTGATTAAAATATTCTTCGGGATTTGCTATAAAATCTTGGTAATTCGGATACATAGCGCGGAATAAATCTTTTTCTGAAATAATTCCAACCAAATTCCCTTTATTATCTATTACCGGTAGACCACTGATGTTTTTTTGGTGTATTAATTTAGCTGCTTCTTCATAAGTGGTTTCTGGATATACAAATAAAACATTTTTTGACATTATATTTTTAACTTGCATATTTTTTAGTTTTAATTCTGCGACCTTTTAAAATAAAAAATAAAGGAAATTAAAGCTCCAACTAAATCATTAAATAAATCTTTTAAGGTGTCAAAAAGAATATAGCCCGGTTCATTATAAAAAAGGTATTTTTTAAAAATTATGACATCTAAAATAAATTCATAAAATTCCCAAAAAACTCCTATCAAAGCTACTGAAGATAAAATTATAATTAATTGAAAAAACAATTTATTTTTTTGAAAATCAAAATATTTATTATAAATATAAATTGCAAATAAAGCTGTCCAAGCTCCACCGGCTAAATGCATTGGAGTGTCAATCCACCAAATAGAATAAAACCAATCATTTATAATTGTTAAAAAATAAAAAATTAAAATAAGAATTAAAGATATTATTAATTTTCGAATCATTTTTTTCTTTTTTGTTTTTTTGTTTTTTTTGGTTTGTTTTAATTGTCTATTTAAAATTTTTGCCAACGGAGCTAATTCTTAATCTGTCCAATCCGGATGCATTTTACGCGCTAAAAGTAGTCCTGGACTTGGCGCTTCTTTTATTAAATTATAGTTAGCATCATAAATATTTCCTTCTTTATCTTCAAGATATCCATCTTCTCTTAATTTAAAGCCGGGTTCAATATATCCTGGATCTCCTGGTTTTGGATTTTCTGGTGTAAATAAATGTGGTTGAACTTTTGGCGGTTTTTCTCTTGACATATTATTTGTTTAAATTATTAGAACCTTTAGACAAGAATTCTTTTTCTTCTTTAATAATTAATTCTAATTGATCAAGCAATTCTTTGATAGATAAATCTTCAGGAATAATTTCGTTTTGAAACCAATGTATTTGATTTTTAATAACCCTGATTTGATTTTGTAAATTTTCCCATTCATCTTGGGTTGTTGTTTTTGCAAAACCCTCCTCCGCCCCTTCTCTTTCGCATATATTTAAAAGATAAGAAATAGTATCATTTTCTCTAATTTTACCTTTATTAATCCATTCTTTAATTATTTTGCTTAAAACAGAAGCTTTAGAAAATTTTCGAAAAGATTCTCTTTTTATTGATTCTTGATTTTTATTTAAATTATCTAAAAAGGCTTTTAATTCTTCATCAAAATTATTCTCTCCGTTTTCAAAATTGTTTATTTTTTCGGGCATTTATTTTTTTATTTAATATTTAAACTTAATATTTCTTTAATTTTGTTTTTTCTTTCTTTTAAAATAGATATAAATGATGAAAGGGTGGTTTTTTCTGTTATTTCTTGTAAATCATAAAGTTCTGATCGGCTATAACTTATATATGTATATATAAAAGATTTAATTAAATCAATATCTGCTAATTTTTCATATAATTCTTTTATTTTTAATGAATCTTTTTCTTTTACCATATTTTCTTGCATTGGTTTTGCTTGATTTTCTAAATATTTTATAAATTCTTCAAGTGTCATATTTAATGTTTCTGGATTTTGATACGGCGATAATTTATTTAAAAATTTTTCAATACTTTCAATTTCTTTTCTTTGGTTTTCTATAAACATTTGTATTTCTTGCGTTTCTGTTGAAGATCCACTCTTTTTTTCTTTAGAAAATTTTTTAAAGAAATTCCAAAAACTCATTTTAATATTATTATAAAATTTTATAAATTTTATGCAAATTAATTTTTTTGGTAAAATATATTAATATGGAAATTATAAAATTTAACAGAAATTTTATTAAAATTAAAGATTTAAATTTAATTTTAAAAATAGTTTTAATTTTATTTTTATCAGCTTGGTTTAGTATTTTTATTTTGCAAAAAATTGATTTAACAACTTCGGATTTAGGAAGGCACATTAAAAACGGAGAAATGGTTTTAAAAGGAAATTTTGGAGTTTTAAAGACAAATTTTTATTCTTATACTGAACCTCAATATTTTTTTTTAAATCATCATTGGTTATCAGGAGTTATTTTTTATTTAATTTTTAAAATAATTAATTTTAAAGGATTGCATTTGCTTTATTTAATTTTTTATATACTTACTTTTTTAATGTTTTTTATTTTAGCTTATAAAATTTCTGGGTTTAAAAATGCATTTTTATTTTCTTTATTTTTAATTCCTTTAGTTACTTATCGCAAAGAAATAAGACCCGAAATTTTTTCTTATCTTTTTTCTGGACTATTTTTTTATGTTTTATGGCTTTATCAAAAAGAATTAATTTCTAAAAAGTATCTTTTTGTTTTGCCCGCGGTGGTGATTTTTTGGGTAAATTTGCATATTTATTTTATATTAGGATTTGCTTTAATTGGAATATTTTTATTTGAAAATCTTTTATTAAAAAATAAAGAAAAAATAAAAACATTAATTTTGGTTTTGGTATTAAGTGTGGTTGGTGCTTTAATTACTCCTTTTGGAGTTAGGGGATTAATTTATCCTTTTCGAATTTTCCAAAATTATGGCTATAAATTAGTTGAAAATCAGTCTGTTCTGTTTTTGGAAAATTTAAATTTTTATCGTCCTGAGTTTTTGATTTTTAAAATAGTCTTAATTTTAACACTTTTAAGTTTTATTTTAGTTTTAATAAAATCAAAAAAATCTTTTGTAATTAGTAATTTTATTTTAATTTGTTTTTTAGGTATTTGGACTTTTTTTGCTATTAGAAATATTACTTTATTTGGTTTTTTTGCCTTACCGGTTTTATCTTATAATTTTAAAATTTTTGAGGATAATTTAAGAGAAAAATTTAAATTTGTTTTTAAATTTTTATTTTTAATTTTAATTTTTGTTTTAATTATTTTTTCTTATTTTAAATATTTTTCATTTTATAAAAATAGTTTTAATTTTGGATTGGGAATTTTAGATGGAAATAATTTAGGAGGTCTTTTTTTAAAAGCAAATAAAATTTTAGGACCTATTTTTAACAATTACGATATTGGAAGCTATTTAATTTATTATTTGTATCCCAAAGAAAAAGTTTTTGTTGATAACAGGCCCGAAGCTTATTCTGAATCATTTTTTAAAGATATTTATATTCTAATGCAGGAAAATGAAGAAATTTGGCAATTTTATGATAAAAAACATGATTTTAATGCCATTGTTTTTGGATATCATGATTTAACTCCTTGGGCTCAAAATTTTTTGGCAAAAAGAATAAATGATTTAAAATGGGCTCCTGTTTTTGTGGATAATTATATAATTATTTTTTTAAAAAGAAATGAGATAAATAAAGATATTATTTTAAAATATGAATTACCAAAAGAAATTTTTAATGTAAAATCAAAATGAAACTTTCAATTATTATTCCGGTTTTTAATGAAAAAAATACAATAGAAGAGGTTATAAAACTTGTTTATAACTCTTTTGTTTTTAATTATGAAAAAGAAGTTATTGTTGTTGATGATGGTTCTTTTGATGGCACAAGCGAAATTTTAGAAAAATTAAAAAATAAATATGGATTTATTTTATTAAAACATTTTAAAAATATGGGGAAAGGTATTGCAGTTTATGAGGGATTTAAGATAGCAACAGGTGATTTAATTTTAATTCAAGATGCTGATTTAGAATATAATCCAAAAGAATATCCAAAGCTTTTGAAAGAAATTGAAAATTGCGATGCGATATATGGAGCACGCGATTTTTCAAAAAACAAGGGATATTTTTTGTATTTTTTAGGAAATAAATTTATTACTTTTTGTTTTAATTTGTTTTTTAATTCCAATTTTTCAGATGTTATGACTGGATATAAGGTTTTTAAATCTAATGTTTTAAAAAATATTAATTTAGAATCAAAAGGCTTTGATTTTGAAATTGAAATCACTGCTAAAATTTTAAAATTAGGTTATAAAATTAAAGAAACTAAAATTGATTATTATCCGCGAAGTTTTAAGCAAGGCAAAAAACTTAAATGGTTTTACGGCTTTATTTGTCTTTGGAAAATAATAAAGTATAGGTTTTTAAAATGATTATTTTTTTGTTGTCTGTCTGAATAAAATTCAAATTTTTCAAGGAAAATCCGGACGCTGAATTTTGATAATTTTCGCTCGGGCGGAGCGAGAATGAAAAGTGGTGGGGGGGAAGGGAATTCCCGCTTCGTCCTTGCTTTCACTTCCGCCCGCTTTGCGGGCGCGCCGCCGCTAAATTATAAAATCAATTGGTAGCCTAGAAACATATATTGATTTTCTGCCGCAATCAAAAACTATTTGTTGTTTTGGATAAATTTCAAAAATATTTTCTAAAAATTTATCCCAATAATAAACTATATCAAAAACTAATGGTTTAATTTTCTTTATCTTATCCTTTATCTTAGTTAAATCATCTTCTAATAAAATACCAGAATCCCATAACGATAATGCTCGAGCACAAATCATTAATATTCTATAATCTGTTCCGTTCCATTTGTAATTTTTTTGAGCCGTTATATTTTTTTTCTCAATTATCTTGGGTAATAGATATATAGGAGACGGTACAGAACCAGATTGAAGCGAAGCGTGCCACCATAAAATACCTTTTTCGGGGAAAGTATTGTGAAAGTGAATTTGTTTTACAAATTTATTTATATATGGCCATTTTCGGAAGTCAGAAAAATTAAAACATTTTTCTTTTTGATATCTGACGTTCTGAAGACAAAAATTAAACAACTCATAGGAAAATTTATTTATATCTACATCTGTTAATTTCCATTTATTCCTTTTAAAATGTATAGCACCATACCAATATTCTAATCCGTTGCCATAATGTAAAAACTTTTTTCTTAATTCTTCCGCAATTTTTACCCATTTTTCAAAAATTGCCCTACCATTTGAGCCATAAAATTTAGAGTCATTGTAATACAAAGTAAATTCTAGTCCAATTGTTTTATTATTAGCCAAATTTATTATAAAATCCGGTGATTCATTTTCTTTTATGCTTGTAGTGTTTATCTGTAATCTTTTCAAAAAACTCTCAACTAATTCTCTTTCCATTCTTTTTCCACGCCTATTTTCTTCTAACACGCAACTTGCTAATTCTTTTTTTAAAATGTTTAATTTCATAGCATCTTATTTTGTTATAACCAAAATCTTAGAAATTGTTGTATAAGTTTTCTTTTTAAAACTGAAGACAATTTCATCTTTTGTTGAAACCGTAGCATTATCGAAAAATTTATCAATCTCACTAAACACAAAGTTAAAATCTCTTTTCAATTTCCAACTTTCTTCTAAATTGTTTTTGCTTGCCAAGACTACAAAAAGTCTATTGTCTGCGCCAAATCTTTGCGCTCCTTGATTTTCATAAAGCCAGACAATCAAATCTTTTGGATTTCTTAAAACTTGCTCAAGTGTAAAATCTTTTGGAAGATAAGTAATTTTCAAATCAAACGGCTGATTATCAAAGAAAATATCAACGCCAAAATTATTTTTAAGTGTCGGAATTACTTTAGGGTGCTGACTAATATGATCCTCAATTAAAACAGTTGTCCAATGATTATACCAAGTAGCGATGACATAATGAGTAATATCATCATGTAATTTACTTTTTACTCCGTTTATTAAATCATCATACCTTACAAATCGACGAACATACTCAGTTTGGATTTTTTGGTCCAATTGTCCTTGAACAACACCCCATCTAAATTCTTTAACCTTTAATAATTCTTGTTTTAATTCCTCGTCGGATATAATTTTTTGTCTTTGTTTAATTTGTTCTTGGTATTTTCTTTTAATAAATTCGTCAATTTTGCTTATTGGAATATCAATAAGTTTCTTTATAAGATTTGAAGCGGTACCTTTTGCTTCTATGCCTAAAACTCTCGCTAATTCCTTTAAGTCATCGGATTTAATTGATTTTAATTTTAAATTTGTTAATTCTTTTTTTGAAACAAGCATAGTTATTTTTTTTGAAATAATAAAATATATTCGTGTCTAAAGATATAAAAGCCTCCGACCAAAGCTCTATATCGCCATAAATGCTCTTGATTTCTTTTGGCACGATTATTAACCATATTTTTTACTAAAATACTTTTAAGTATCAAACCATCTCGGTTTAATACTTCCTGCATCGTCATAAATCCTAAAGGTACCCACTCTGAATTTGTATATTTATCGCCAATTACAATCGCTAAATAATGCCTTTTTTCAAGTAAATCTAAAAAATTAGAAACAACATCGCCAAAAAGTTTTAAAAAATCCTTCACTGACTTTGCATTACTTAAATCTTCCGGTCTATCACTAAATTTAATGATATCGTGATATGGCGGATGCATTATTATTAACTGAACATTTTGTTTGCCATGAGTTTTCAAAATTTCATCTACTTTCTGACGAGTTTCTTTTTTTGTACTATCTGCGATTAAAACCTCTGTAAATACTTTACTATCAAATAGCGACTCTTGATTAATTCTTTGTTTTGCCATTTTTGCAATTTTTGGTAATAATTCTATTCCAATTCCATTTCGTCCTAATCTTTTACATTCAATTAAAGTTGTTCCGCTCCCTAAAAAAGTATCTAAAACAACATCGCCCTTTTTTGTAAACCTTCTCATTAACTGATTTGGTATTTGAGGGATAAAATTTCCGTGATAATCTCCCTTGTGGGCACCAGATTTATCTCGTTCGCCAATAATCCACAAACTATCAGTTATAATATCCTGATACCTCTTCCAATTATTTAAATTTAAATCGTTAATTTTTGGCATAATTTTTTTAAATTATTACTACTATATTTAAATTAAACTCCAACGATTTATTGAGTGGTATTATCAATAATTTTATTTTATATTACTGATTTTATTATATATTTTTATTACTATCGTTATTGTTTTTACCTATATTAAATTTTTACTTTACTTATAATATTTTATTATAATATTTTATTTTATAAAACAATAATCCCCCTCGTCAATTAAAAAGTTATTTACTTGCTGCCGGGCTTGGATTCGAACCAAGATTAACGGCTCCAAAGGCCGCTGTCCTACCATTAGACGACCCGGCAATTTAAATTTGCTTTAATTATTCTAACTAATTTTTTTGAATTTGTAAATTTTTAGACCACAATGCGAATAATGCGAATGTATGCGAATATAGCGAATGATGATGCGAATAAAAATCACAATCCGAATTATACGAATTAGTACGAATTTGCGAATGATACGAATGAAAATAAAATTCAAAATGTAAATATCAAAATGCAAAATTTAGGATGCCTAGCAAAAATTTCTGAAAGAAATTTTTGCTGAGCTACAATCATTTTGATTGACTTTTGAATTTTTTATCATTTGACCCCTTTGATTTTTTGTTTATAATTTAGTTATGGACAATAAAATTTTTCTTTCAATAATTATTCCGGCTTATAATGAAGAAAATAGAATAACAGAAACTCTTGAGGATATTAATCAAAAGCTTCAAAATAAAAATTGGAATTATGAAATTTTAGTTGTAAATGATGGTTCAAAGGATAAAACAGTAGAAGTTGTAAACAATTTAACACCTAAAATTAAAGGTTTAAAATTAATTGATAATAAAGAAAATCATGGAAAAGGATTTGTTGTTCGTCAAGGAATGCTTGAAGCAAAAGGGGATTACAGGCTTTTTATGGATGCTGATAATTCTGTAACAATTGATCAATTTGATAATTTTTTGCCGTATTTTAAAGAGGGTTATGATATTGTTATTGGTTCAATTGAGGTTTCCGGAGCAAAAATAAATGAGCATGCGGGTTTACATAGGCGCATTTTAGGACATATTTCAAAATTAATTATTCGTTTTGTTTTAGGAATAAATATAAAAGATACACAAAGAGGATTTAAGGCTTTTTCTCATTATACTGTAGAGCCTATTTTTTCGCGTCAAACTATTTGGAGATGGGGATTTGATTTTGAAATTTTATACATTGCTTTAAAATTAGGATTTAAAATAAAAGAAGTTCCAGTTATATGGAATAATCCAGGAGAATCAAAAGTAAAATTATCTGGCTACATCTCAACTTTTCGTGAGCTTTTAAAAGTAAGATTAAATTCTTGGTTTGGTAAATATAAATTTAATAAAAAAGTATAAAAATATGATTAAATTATCACGTTCAAAAATTGATTTATATTTAGAATGCCCTCGTTGTTTTTGGATGGAAATGAAGCATGGAATTCGTCGTCCGCAGCCAGCTCCTTATACTATAAATTCCGCTATTGATATTCTTTTAAAAAGAGAATTTGATGTTTATCGTGAAAAACAAAAACAGCATCCTATTATGGAAAAGTTTAAAATAAATGCTGTACCATTAGAACATCCTGAAATTTCAAATTGGAGAAATACTTTTTCTGGAATTAAATTTCATCATAAACCAACTGATTTTTTAGTTTTTGGAGGAATTGATGATGTTTGGATAAATCCGAAAAATGAATTTATTATTGTTGATTATAAAGCAACAGGCGCAAATCAGCATCAAATTTATGATTCTTATGGAAGACAAATGGAAATATATCAGTGGCTTTTTCGGCAAAATAATTTTTCTGTTTCAGATACTGGATATTTTGTTTTTGCAAGAGTTAATAAAGCTAACGGATTTGAGTCAGCTGCCCCTGTTTTATTTTTTGATTTATTTGTTGAGCCATACAAAGGAGATACAAGCTGGGTAGAACAAGCTTTATACGGAGCAAAAGAAGTTTTAGATAAAGATACTCCGCCGGATCCTTCTTTTGAATGTGAATATTGCAAGTATTGCCATAATATAAAAAATGCCGAATCTGATTTCTAAAATTTTTCATTGGACTTTACATAGTAAAAACAAAATGCGTTTTTATCGTCTTTCAGAGCAAAGAGTTCGAAGAGTATTAAATTCTCCTTTTAGAATAGAAGAGGGGATTGCTCCAAAAACTTTAGCTTATATGCAACCTGTTTCTTTTAAAAGAACAGGCAAAGATAATAAATGGTCTTCTGAAATTTGGGTTATGACAGAAGAGCAAAAAAAGGGTAAATCTAAGTTGATTAAAATTATTTCAGCTTGGCGCTATCCCGGAATAACCAAGCCTCGCAACGAAAAAACACTGGAAATTTTAAAAAAAGAATACGAAGAATATTTAACCAAGAATAATTAGTATTTTTAAATATTTATCATTAAGAGAGCAGATACTTTGTAAATGAAGTAATCTAATAAATAATTTAAATTTCAAAATTTAAACCTGCCTGCCGGCAGGCAGGTCTCAAAATGATTGTGGCCCCGCCCTTTTGTTAACATAAACTTTGAATTTATAAAAACAAATTTTATGGGGTTTAAAAAAATTAATTTGCTATTTAATGTAATTAATTATTAACAAAAGGGCGTGGCTTCCTAAATTTTGTATTTTGATATTTGCATTTTTAATTTTTATAATTCGTATTATTTTCAAATTAGTAATCACTCGTATCACAGATTATTGTTTTTATTTGTGTCGTCATTCGTCATATTCACGCAAATTCGCATTATTCGCATTGTAATTATTTTGAATTATTTTGTTTAGTATTATAAAATTAATTTATGATTCAAGGAAAAATAAAAAATTTTGAGGAATTAAATAAAAGCGATTTAAGAAAAAATGCGCTTTTGATTGCCGAAGAGGGACTCTTGTCAATTGATACAAACAAAGTAATTTCTGATTTAGTTAAATTAGAAAATAATAATTTAATTATTGGACAGCAAAAGTTTAATATTTCAGATTTTGAAAAAATAATTGTTATTGCTATTGGAAAGTGTGCACAGGAATCAGCTTTTTCTTTGGAAAGAATTTTAGGAGATTATTTAACTAGTGGAGTTTCTTTATATGTTGGAGAAAAAAATATTAATTTATTAAAAATTGAAGGTATAAGAGGAACACATCCTTATCCAAGTGAAATAAATATTTTAGGAACTAAAAAAATTTTAGAAAAATTAAAAGATGTAACTGAAAAAGATTTAGTTATTTTTGTTATTTCTGGCGGAGGTTCAACTTTGCTTTGTTTGCCAGAAAAGGGGGATTCAAGTTTAGAAGCTGAAATTTTTGGAATTTTAACAAGACAAGGGGCAAATATTATAGAATTAAATACTTTACGTAAACATCTATCTTTAGCTCGCGGAGGATTTTTAGCAAAATATGCTTATCCAGCAAAAGTTGTTTCTTTAATATTTTCTGATGTTTTAGGAGATAATTTAGGATTTATTTCTTCTGGTCCAACTATAAAAGATGAAACAACTATAGAAGATGCTTACAAAATAATAGAAAAATATCATTTAGCTGAATTTATTAATTTAGAAAATATTAGCTTAATTGAAACGCCAAAAGATGATAAGTATTTTGAAAATAATTTAAATATTTTGGCTGTTTCAAATGAAACCGCCTTAAATGCTATGGCAAATAAAGCAAAAGAATTAGGTTTTAATTCAATTATAAAAGAAAGACATATTTCAGGAGAAGCACGTGAGGTTGGAATAAAAATTTTATATGATTTAAGAGAATCTCCACCTAACACAGTTTTGCTTTACGGAGGGGAAACAACTGTTACAATAAAAGGTCATGGAAGAGGGGGGAGAAATTTAGAAATGGCTTTAGCAGTATCTTTTTCAGTTTTAGAAAATGAACTTGTTTTATCTTTTGATTCTGATGGTAGAGATAATGGAGATTATGCCGGAGCAATTGCTGATTTTATTACAAGAAAAATAGTTGAAGAAAATATCGTTGAAGCAAAAATTTATTTAGAAAATAATGATGAATATCCTTTTTTTGAAAAATTTGGAAATTACTTGTATACTGGAGATACGGGGTCGAATGTTTCAGATTTAATTATTGCAATAAAAAAATGAAAAAATTTATATTACCATTTGAAAAAATAGAAATAAAAGATGTTCCTTTAGTTGGTGGCAAAAATGCATCATTAGGAGAAATGATAAAATATTTAGAACCACAAGGCGTTAATATTCCTCATGGTTTTGCTATTACTTCATTTGCTTATTTTTATTTTTTGGAAAATTCAAAACCACCAAAAGGTGAAGTTAATTTAAAAACATATATTAAAGAAACTTTAAAAGGTTTAGATACAAAAAATATTCCGGATTTAATGAAAAGAGGCAAATTAGTTCGCGAAGCTATTAAAGAATCGGAATTGCCAAAAAATTTAGAAGAAGAAATTTTAAAAGCTTATCAAAATTTAGAGAAAAAATATTATAAAAATGTTTCAGTTGCTGTTCGTTCCTCTGCAACAGCTGAAGATTTACCAGGAGCTTCTTTTGCTGGTCAACAAGAAACTTATTTAAATATTAGGGGTCAAAAGGAACTTTTGCGTGCGGTGAGGTATGCTATAGCTTCTTTATTTACTGATAGAGCAATTTCTTATCGTGAAGATAAAGGATTTGATCATTTTAAAGTAGGAATTTCTATTGGAGTTCAAGTTATGGTGCGTTCAGATTTAGCTTGCTCTGGAGTTGCTTTTACATTAGATACTGAAAGCGGATTTAAAGATGTTGTTTTGATTAATGGCGTATGGGGATTAGGGGAAATGATTGTTCAAGGAAAAGTTATTCCAGACGAATTTTTAGTGTTTAAACCATTATTAAATTCAAAATTTAAACCAATTATTAGTAAAAAAATTGGAGATAAGCGTCAAAAAATGATTTATTTTGAGCCAAAAGGAATTAGCGTTAAAAACACAAAAGTTGTATCTACTTCTCAAAAAGAAAAAGAAAGTTTTGTTTTGTCAGACGAAGAAATTTTAGAGCTTGCAAAATGGTGTGTTTTAATTGAGCGTCATTATACAAAAAAACATAAGAAATGGACTCCAATGGATATTGAATGGGCTAAAGATGGTCAAACTGGAAAATTATATATTGTTCAAGCTCGCCCAGAAACAATTCATTCTCAAAGAGATTTTTCTCGTGTTTTAGAATATGAATTAGAACAAAAAGGTAAAATTATTACAAAAGGAATATCTGTTGGAAATAAAATTGCAACAGGTAAAGCAAATATTATTTTAGATGTTAAAGATATAAACAAGTTTAAGCCAGGTGAAATTTTAGTTACTGATATGACAGATCCTGATTGGGAGCCAATTATGAAAATAGCATCAGGAATTATAACTGATAAAGGTGGGAGGACAAGTCATGCGGCAATAGTAAGTCGTGAGTTAGGAATTCCTTGTATTGTTGGAACAGAAGATGCAACGCGTAAAATTAAAACAGGTCAAGAATTAACAATTGATACAACCGGAAGTGAAGGCATTGTTTATGCTGGTAAATTAAAATATAAAGTTATTGAGCATAATGTATCTAAAATTCCAAAATCAAAAACAAAAATAATGATAAACATTGCTACTCCTGATACCGCTTTTCAAAAATCATTTTTGCCAAACAGTGGAGTTGGTCTTGCGCGTGAAGAATTTATTATTGCTTCTGATATTGGTATTCATCCAAATGCTTTAATTAATTATTCAAAAGTGCCTCGGAAAATTAGGCGCCTTATTGATAGAAAAACAATCGGATATAAAGATAAAGTTCAATTTTATATTGATAAATTAGCTTATGGTATTGCAAAAATTGGAGTTGCTTTTTGGCCAAATCCTGTTATTGTTCGTTTTTCTGATTTTAAAACAAATGAATATAGGGCTTTAATCGGTGGAGAATTTTATGAACCACAAGAAGAAAATCCAATGATTGGTTGGCGCGGTGCTTCGCGTTATTATCATCCTAATTTTTCAGAAGCTTTTAAATTAGAATTACAAGCAATTAAAAAAGTAAGAGAAGAATTTGGTATTTCAAATATTGAAGTTATGGTACCGTTTTGTAGAACTCCGGAAGAAGGACAAAAAGTTTTAGATTTAATTAAGGAAGAAGGATTATTAAACGAAGAACATACAAAAAAATCAGGTTCAAAATTAAAAGTTTATGTGATGTGTGAAATTCCTTCAAATATTTTATTAGCAGATGAATTTTTAAAAATTTTTGATGGAATGTCTATTGGTTCAAATGATTTAACACAATTAACTTTGGGAATTGACAGAGACGGTAATGAAATGATTAAAAATATTGCAAATGAAAATAATCTTGCTGTAAAAAAATTAATTAAAGAAATTATAATAAAATGTAGAAAAAATAAAAAATATATTGGGATTTGCGGACAAGGACCTTCTGACTTTCCAGAATTTGCTGAATTTTTGGTTGAATCAGGAATTGAAAGTATGTCTTTAAATCCAGATGTTCTGGTTAAAACAACATTATTAATTCATAAAAAAGAACAAAAGTTAAAAAATAAAAAATAAAAACCATGCCTCAAGATTTAAATCAGTTGATAGATTTAATAATGCAGGGTATAGGACAAGCAATTAATGTTATTACTCCAGTTTGGCCTTTGATTGCTTTATTAATTAAAATTTGGGTTTATGTTGTTTATTTTATACCAATGCTTGGAATGAAATTATTAAAATTTTTAGGTCTTTGGCCAAATCTTTGGCCATTTGATTAGGTCGTTATTATTTTTTATTTATTATGAAAATAGGATTTTTTGAATTAGAGGGCTGGGAAAAAGATTTAATTGAAAAAAATTTAGCAGGAAACGAATTATTTTTTAGCTCTCAAAAAATTGATGATTTAAATTTGCCAGAACAAAACGATTTTGATATTATTTCTGTTTTTGTGGATTCACGTATAAATTCTACTGTCTTAAACTACTTTCCTAATTTAAAATGTATTGCAACACGTTCAACTGGGTTTGATCATATTGATATTTTAGAATGTCAAAAAAGAAATATTACAGTTTTATATGTTCCGGGTTATGGAGATAATACGGTTGCAGAATATGCTTTTGGGTTATTGCTAAATTTAACAAGAAAAATTTATCAAGCTGTTGATAGGATTAAAGAAACAGGATCTTTTGATTTAAAAGATTTAAGAGGCATAGATTTAAAGGGGAAAACTATTGGAATTATTGGTACAGGTCGTATTGGAAAAGAGGCTATAAAAATTGCTCATGGTTTCGGAATGAATGTTTTAGCTTATGATTTATATCCAAATGGAGAAGCGGCTAAAAGTTTAGATTTTAAATATGTTTCATTAGACGAGCTTTTGGCCAATTCTGATGTTGTTTCTATACATTGTCCTTATACTCCGCAAACGCATCATTTAATAAATAAGGAAAATATTTTTAAAATTAAAAAAGGCGCTTATTTAATTAATACTGCAAGAGGCGCAATTGTTGAAACAGAAGCATTAGTTTTAGGATTAGAAAATAAAATTTTAGCAGGAGCAGGACTTGATGTTTTAGAAGAAGAAGGAGAAACAAAAGATGAGCTTTTTACTTTAGTTAATCGTCACCCAAAAGAAGAGGAATTAAAAATTATATTAGCAAATAATATTTTGATGAAAATGCCAAATGTTTTAATTAGTCCGCACAATGCTTTTAATTCGCAAGAAGCTTTGGAACGAATTTTAAAAACAACTCTTGATAATATTTTAAGTTTTATTTCGGGCAATCCTCAAAATATAGTTAAAATATAAAAATGAAAATTTCAGATTTAAAAGCAACAAAAATTTTAGATTCAAGAGGAGATTGGACTCTTGAGATTTGGGCAAAAGATGAAAAAAATAATTCTGCAATAGTTTCTATTCCTGCTGGTAAAAGTGTTGGCAAATTTGAATCTTTTGTTTTAAATTTTGATTTTGCTTTAAAAAAAATAAAATTTGTTTATGAAAAAATAAAAAATAAAGATTTTAAAAATCAAAATGATTTTGATAATTTTTTAATTCAACTTGATGGAACAAAAAATAAAAAAAATTTGGGAGGTAATACTGTTTTGGGATTATCTTTAATTTTTAGCAGGTTAATGGCAAAAGAATTAAATTTAGAGTTATGGCAATATTTTAGAAAATTAGCAGGAATTTCTTTAAATCAAAAAAATAAATTAAGGCTTTTTATGAATTTTATAAATGGCGGATTACATTCTTATAGTAATTTAGCTTTTCAAGAATATTTAGTTGTTCCGAAAACTTTAAATCTTTTAGAAGCGATTGATCTTGGAAAGAATTTCTATAAAGAATTGGGAGATTATTTAAGAAAAATAAAGCAAAATCAAGCTTTGGGAATAGGGGATGAAGGCGGGTATGTTTTAAATTTTAAAAATAACGAAGAACCATTTGAAATTATGCAAAAATTAGCTAAAAAATTGAATTTGGAAAATAAAATTGATTTTAGTCTTGATGCCGCTTGTAATTCTATTTCAGGTTGGTCTACGGATAAATTAAAAAATTTTTATCTTAAACTTTATAAAAAATTTAATTTATTTTCATTAGAAGATCCATTTACTGAAAACGATTTTTCAAATTTTACAAAAATTAAATCAATTTTAAAAAATACTTATATTATTGGAGATGATTTAACAGTAACTAATCCTAAAAGAATTGAATTAGCTTATAAAAATCAAAGTATTAATGGCTTAATTATTAAGCCAAATCAAGTAGGTTCTGTTTCAGAAACAATAGAGGCTGTAAAATTAGCTTTAAAATTTGGATGGTTTATTGTTGTTTCGCATCGTAGTGGAGAAACAAATGATGATTGGATAGCTGATTTAGCATATGCTATTGGAGATGGATTTAAATTAGGAGCTCCAGCGCGCGGCGAACGCGTTGCAAAATTTAATAGATTATTAAAATTATAATTTTTTAGCCTTTTCCCAGTAAGAAGGATTATTATTTAATTTTTGTAAATACCACCATTCAACTCCCCATAAATAAATTTCAGAAATTCCTGTTTTGCGCGCAAATGAAATATTGTCTTTAAAATCTTTTAAAGTAAAACTTTGAGCTTGTTTTTCTAAAGAAATATCTGAGCTTGGAATCCATGGTTCAGCTTGAAGTTCGGCAATAATAACTTTTTTTGTAGGAGTAAATTTTTCTACAATAAAAGCGCGTAAAGTATAAATTATTGGAGGAATATAATGTTTAAAATAACCTGTATATTTATTCCAAACTATTCTATATAAAGTTGTCCCAAAAATTTCAGATTTTCCAGCAGTATTAATCCATGTACTTAATTCCCCGCTATCAGCAATAAGAATTGGTCTATTATCTAAATTTTTAACCAAGTTTAATTCAGTATTAAATAAATTTTTATCAGGTTTCGGACAAATTCCAAAAACTTTTAAAAACGGTTCGTTTTCAACTTGCCAAGCAACAATAGCTTTGTTATTTTTATAGCGTTCAATAATTATTTTTAAATAATTTAATAATTCTTTTTTAAAATCATCTTGATTTAGGTTTTTGGTCCAATCCGGAATATGGCATTCAGGCCAGCGCGGAACTCTAAATCCTATAGCTAAAATAATTTCTTTATTTCTTTTTTCAGCTTCATTGATTTGAAAGTCTAAATCATCAAAATTAAATTTATTTTTTTCTGGTTCAATTTCTGGCCAGTAAGCAACAAGTCTTAATTTTTTAAAATTTAATTCATTTAAAATTGCTAAATAAGTTTCTTTTGGATCTAATCCTAAAGATTTAGCGTAGTTTGCGCTAAAAGTTATTCCAAAAATTTGATTTTGATTTGAAAAATCAAAAAGCCACAAAGATAAATATATTAAAATAATTATAAAAATAGCAAAAAGCATTTTATGTTTTTTTATTTTATTCATAAATTAATTTTCTATTAAAGCTCCATATTTTAAAATACGTTCAATTTCCCATACGCCTTCTTTTTTTATTTCAACAAATCCTTGCATTGCCGCTTCTGCTAAAGATCCATCACGAATTAAATCAAAAATCCATTCATGCGCAAATTTTGGATCTTGCTGTAAAATACCAGCACCTGTTTTTATTAACCAATCTTTATTTATTTTTTCATGAGAACCTAAAGGCGGAGCAATAATAATTGGAATACCAAGACCAGCATAAAAACTTAATTCTGAAGGCTTTGTCCATAAAATATCTGTGCGCCTTAAAGCTTCATTAAATAATTCAAAATATTTTGTTGGATTAGGATGATTAATTATAAAAATATTTTTATCAATATTTAATCCAAGCCTTAAAGCTAAAAGTTCTTTTAAAAAATATTTTTTGGTATTTTCATTCCCTCCGGCTAAAATTAAATGTATTGATTCGTTTTGTAATAAATAAGCCAAGCTTTTTATAAATTTTGATACAATTTCTTTTTGTGCGCCTGCTCCTCCTATGGAAAACATTAAAGTTAGCGGCCTGTTTGATTTTTTTGGAAGTTTTCCTAAATATTTTTTGATAACGCTTTCGTAATTTTTTTGATAATTTTTTTTAGGATCTAAATTTAAAATTCTTATTTTAGTGTCTTGTTTTAAAATTTTATAATTTTTATAATTTCCTAAATTTTCTTTTGGCAAAGGAAAACCAGTTAAAAAAATATTTTCTTTTTTTACTCCATATTGCATTAATCTTTCAACAACAAGAGGCGTTGGCGCAAAATAAATTATTCTGCTTTCTTCCGGACGGGGAGGCACCCAAGAACGTGAAATATCAGTATCGCAAATAACACAAGCAATTTTTCCGGGATAATGATAATATTCAGCCATAAAAGCTGGAACAAAAAATGTGCTTACAAAAGGAATTTCATTATTTTTATTTTTTAAAGTTTCAATAAAATGTTTACCCCATCCTTTTGAAATTAAATTAAAAATTTGTTTTAAAACAAAAGTAGGAGCAATATTTTGATTTTTAGGATAAAGATTTTGAATTTTTTGAAATTGGTCAAAAAGCTCAAAAGACAACTTTCCAATTAATGGTAATTTTTGGATATTTGAAATAAAGCTATAAAAAGTACGGCTGTTTTCCCATATTTTTTTATCTTCTTCTAAAATACCTTCATAATTATCAGCATTAATAACTTGTTTATTTGGAGATAAATATTTTAAAGCATGTGCTGTTCTTTGATGTCCATATCCCATAGAAACTGAAACAATCCAAGCTTTGCCTTTTACTTTTTCTTTTGGCATAAGTTTATTTTATCAGAAAAATATTAAAAGTTGAATAAAAACCATAATGTGAATTACGCGAATTTGCGCGAATACGGCGAATGACGACGCGAATAAAAACTATAATCCGAATTATACGAATAAAATTAAAATTTAAAATTCAAATTTCAAAATTCAAAATTACAATTCAAAATTAAAAATTAATAAAATTTAAGAATATTAAATATTAAATTAATTTTTAATTTCCAAACAATGAAAATTGATAATTGAAAATTAAAAATTTTATTAATAATCTTGCTATTTTTAATTATTTTTTTATAATTATTAAAATATGATGGATTATTTAAAAGAGATCGAAGAATTAGAAATTGAAACCCGCCGTTTAGGCGGGCGTCTTTGACGTATCCGAAAAGCAAAATCTTTTTAAAGAATTGGAGTATGAGATTAGTTCTCCCGATTTTTGGCAATTTAAAGATGAAAAGGAAAGACAAGAAGGGGATTTAAAATTAAAAGAATTTGGAGAACTAAAAAATTTTTTAGAAGAATTTGATGCAATTTTAAATGATATTCAAAATTTAAAAAATAAACTTTTAGAAAAAAAACACTTTAGCAAAGAAGACGAAGAAAAAATTTTAGAAATTAAAAAAAGATTCCGCGCTTTTGAACTGCGACAAATTTTTAAAGGCAGATATGATAAAAATAATGCTTTAATTTTAATTTATCCCGGAGCAGGAGGCGAGGATGCAAAAGATTGGTCAAGGATGCTTTTTTTAATGTATCAAAAATATGCAACGCGCAGAAAATGGGAATTTAAAATTTTAGAAGAAGGCGAAAGACTAAAAACTTTAGAAATAAATGGATCTTATGCTTATGGTTATTTAAAATATGAATCAGGAGTGCATCGTTTAGTTAGAATTTCTCCTTTTTCTCCTCAAAAATTGAGACATACTTCTTTTGCTTTAGTTGAAGTTTTGCCGGTACTAGAAGATATAGATGCTCCTTTAATCCAAATACCTGAAAAAGATTTAAAATTTGAATTTAAAAGATCCGGAGGTCCGGGAGGACAAAATGTAAATAAAGTTGAAACAGCTGTAAGAATAGTTCATATTCCAACAGGAATTTCTGCAAGTTGCGAAACAGAAAGATCGCAAGCGCGCAACAGAGAAAAAGCTGAAAAAATGCTTAAAGCAAAACTTTTAAAATTAATGGAAAAAGAGCGCGTAGAAGAAATTTCAAAATTGCGCGTTAAGGTCAAGCCAGAGTGGGGGAATCAAATAAGATCTTATGTCCTAAATCCTTATAAACTTGTCAAAGATCATAGAACCAATATTGAAACTTCTAATGTAGAATCTGTACTTGAGGGGGATTTGGATATTTTTATTGAAGGGGAGATAGAGTTGCTGGAGAAAAGAACATAAATAAAATTCAAAATGCAAAAGTCAAAATTCAAAATGATTGTAGCTCATCAAAAATTTATTTTAGAAATTTTTGATGAGCATCCTAAATTTTGAGATTTGAATTTTGAACTTTAAATTAATTTAGTATTGACTTTTTAAAAATTTTATGATATTATATAAAAAAGGAGGTTTACAATGAGAAAATTGATTGTTTTTCTGTTTTTGTTTTCCGCTTGCGCTTTCGGGCAGGCGCAGGCGGCGCAGCCGAAGCCGGCACTCAACTGGTGCCAGCTGGGCGCCGACCCGGTAGATTCCACTCGGCAACCCGATTGGGCTGCCGAGTGCGTTGTTAAGGCGGCGTCCACGCCGGTGACGATGCTGGCCGGCAGCGGCCGGAGGGTGGAGTGTCTTATTCCTCCCTTGACTCCGGTCGTGGTGGACCGGCAAAGCGGGGTTGCCCGCTGGATATTCCAGTGTGGCAATCCTATTTTGGAGCCCGCAAACTGGGTCCCACAAGGACCTAAAATTTGCGGGCCAGAGCAGCCCGTACAGCCGGCCGCTGCACCGGCGCCCGCAGCACCGCAGACACCAGCGCCAGTTACGTCTGCAGAGATGCTGGTTAGCGGCGAACTGCGGGTAGTGCACGGCGGAGAAATCCGTCACGTGCACGAGACACTAACGCCACCGCCTGCCCAAGTGTCAGTGCCCGAAACCCAGCCTCGCAAGGGCTGGTGGGCAAAAAACTGGAAGTGGATTGTCCCGGTCGCGATAGCGGCCGGGGCAGGAGCCGCCGTCGCCTTCGGGCGCGGCGGGGAAAAAACAATTAACTATCAACCTCTGCCGCCTCCGCTATATCGTCCGTGATATAGCCGGAGGCAAAAACTTTTCGGCCTCTTGCTTGTTAAGAGGCCTTCTTTTTTAAAATTTTTATTTTTAGAAGTTTTAAAAAAGAAGAATGTTAAAAATTTAAAATTCAAATCTCAAATCTCAAAATGATCATAGCCAGCCATTTTTTGACATCTGATGTTCTAAATATTATTAACAAAAGGGGCGGAACTTCTTAAATTTTGAATTTTGACTTTTGACTTTTGAATTTGCTATCGTATTTGACATCTTAAAAAAAATATGCTATAATTTAAGCATTATGAGAAAAGTATCAATATTTTTAAACATTTTAATAGTGGTCAATTTGTTTTCTGGATTAGTTCCAAAAGCAGAAGCTGCTTATGGATATATTTATGTTAGTCAAAGTTATTTTGATGGAAATAGCGGAACAGGAACTTATAGTGTTGATGTTAGTTGGAATTCCGGAGGGTTTGATGCTGTTTCAGGAGCAGTTGTTTATGTTTCTTTAAATAATTCAGGAGAAAAATTATTTTCTTATCAAAATTCCTGTAATAATTGCAGAGTTGATTGGATAAAAGCAGCTGATACAACTCAAGTATATGAATTTAGATTATATGAATATAATTCTTTTACAGGATGGGTTGGAAATCTTTTAAGTAAAGCTACTGTTACAGTTTCTCCGCGTATTACCCAGTCTCAGCCAGAGCCTCAGCCAGAGCCCCAACCTCAGCCAGACCCAATATGTCAAGGTTATCCAACTTTAGTTATTACCCCTTCAAGTGTAAATATTAATGTTGGTCAAACTCAAAATTTTAGAGCTTTATACGATCCAGATGGACCATCTTGCCCTCAAGGAGAACAAGATAGAACTTCTCAAGCAACCTGGAATACATCAAATCCAAATGTTGCTTCTTTAATAAGTCCTGGTTCATTTACTGGTAGATCTGGTGGATCAGTAACAATTACTGCTAATTTTCAAGGAATAAATGCTTGGGCAACATTAAATGTTAATCAACCTCAACAAACTTATAATCCAAGACTTTCTATAAATAAAACCAATTTTATAACAACCGATACTTGGGAATTAACTTTAGCCAGCGCCCCACCAAACCAAAACGTTACAATTTGCGCTATTGATAACCGTGGAGTTCAATCCTGCACACCAGTACAAAACTTAGGATTAAGAGCTACAACAGATTCTAATGGAAATTGGTTTGCTTCTGGTAGTTGGAGAGGCGACGAATCAGTTGTAGGAACCTGGACAGAATGGGTTTATATTGGAGGGACTCTTCAAAATGGTCAAGTTATTGGAGGCGCAAGATCAAATAATATTACTTTTACAATTTCAAGACCCCAACCAACCTGTCAAGGAAATCCAACATTAGTTATTACTCCTCCAAGCGCAAATATTAATGTCGGCCAAACCCAAAACTTTAGAGCTTTATATGATCCAGATGGACCATCTTGCCCTCAAAGAGAACAAGATAAAACATCTCAAGTAAATTGGAATTCTTCAAATTTAAATGTTGCTTCTTTCAATGGTAATGGTTCATTTATTGGAAGATCAGCAGGATCAGCAACAATAACAGCAACATTTAATGGAATTACTGCTCAAGCTGTATTAAATGTTAGTGGATTTAATAATCAACCCCCACAGGGTTCTCAACCCCAAGTAACAACTTTATCCGCAACTTCAATCACACAAAGCTCAGCTGTTTTAAATGGTTCAGTTAATCCAAACAATGCATCAACTCAATATCGTTTTGAATACGGACAAACTCCATCATTAGGAAATTATACATCTTGGCAATCAGCAGGATCAGGAAATACCTCAATAAATGTTTATCAATCTATTTCAGGACTTTCTCCAAATACAACTTATTACTTTAGAATTGTTGCTCAAAATCAATACGGTCAAGCACAAGGACAAATTCTAAGTTTTAAAACACAACAGTCTAACCAAAATATTGGAGGAGCTCCTTTAGCTACAACTCAGCCCGCAACCAATATCACTCAAAATAGCGCAAGATTAAATGCCGTAATTGATCCTAATAATAATTTAACTTATTATCGTTTTGAATATGGTACTAGTCCTTCTAATTTAAATAATTATACAGCATCAAGCACTGTAAGTGGTTCAATTTCTAATACTCCTGTTTCTGCTGATATTTTTGGATTACAACAAAATACAACTTATTATTTTAGAATTTATGCTTATAATAATTTAGGCGAATCAAGAGGACAAATTTTATCTTTTAATACTTCTGGAAATACTAATATCGGTTCTCAACCTCAAGCAACAACTCTATCCGCAACTTCAATCACACAAAGCTCAGCTGTTTTAAATGGTTCAGTTAATCCAAACAATGCATCAACTCAATATCGTTTTGAATACGGACAAACTCCATCATTAGGAAA
>Ga0197142_1000079_pt1 | contig 77208 bp, 74 predicted proteins | sample GBS60_MetaG_FD_148614 | JGI IMG/M metagenome (GOLD analysis project Ga0197142, IMG submission 148614) | Sediment microbial communities from Great Boiling Springs, Gerlach, Nevada, United States - GBS 60_MetaG | ecosystem: Environmental > Aquatic > Thermal springs > Hot (42-90C) > Sediment... | reverse complement strand
ATTTTTTATAAAATGCTTTTTAGTTTAGTAGTTTATATTTTTAAATTTTTTTATGAAAATCAATCTTTACCTTTATACCCAAGGATTAACTTTGGGATTAAAAGAAGGGGAAGTATATGTTAAATCAAAAGAAGGCGAGATAATAAAAACTTATCCATCTAATCTTATTGGGACAATTTATCTTTATGGAAATATATTTCTAACGACTCAGCTCATCAAACATCTTTTAAAAAACGAAATACCTGTCACTTTTCTTTCAACAAAAGGAGACTATATTGGCAGTCTTTTTTCAATCACCAACAAAAAACATTTATTAAAATATCGACAATGGGAAGTATTTAAAATCAATGAGGTTAAAATTTTTTTGACAAAAGAAACTCTTTTTCAAAAGTTTGAAAAACAAAAAGAATTTCTTTATCAACAATATAAAAATAATCAGTTAATTGATGAGTATAAGAAGTTAAAGGAGGAGTTGGAAAAAATTTTGTTAGAACTTAAGCGTTGCAATGATTTTGAAAAATTAAATGGGATTGAGGGAATTTTTAGCCGATTATATTTCTCCAATTTGGGTAAGTTTATCAAAAATTCTGATTTTTATTTTTTTGAGCGATCCAAATATCCACCTAAAGATGAGTTTAATTCGCTTTTAAGCTTTGGTTATACTCTTCTTGTTAATTTTATCACCGGTTTACTTTTTGGTCAAAATCTTGATCCCTATATTGGTTTTTATCATAAAAACGACTATAATCGTCCAAACTTGGCTTTAGATATTATGGAACCGTTTCGGATTTATATCGACAGAATTTGTTTTTCTTTAGTAAATTTAAAAATTTTAAAAAAAGAAAATTTTAAAAAAGAAAATGGGTTAATTCTTATTGATGAGGAAGGGATAAAAGAGATAAGTAAAAGATTTCAAAAAGAGTTTATCAACAATGACATAATTATTAATAAGCTTGAAAAGACAATTAATTTTATTATTAAAACAATAAATGAAAAAGCAACCACTTTATCTTTGTAGTTTTGATATCGCCGATAACAAAAAAAGAACAAAAATGGTCAAGTTTTTAAAAAAAATAGGCTATCGAATCCAAAAAAGTGTTTTTATTATCTACCCAGAAAAACAAGATAAAGAAAAAATCTTTGAGTTCTTTAAAAAAATTAAAGATAAAAACGATAAATTGGGAATATTTTATCTCTGTCAAAACTGTAAAGAAAAAATCGATCACTTACCAAAAATTAAAGAAAAAGATTATGAGATAATATAAAAACTTATGTTTTATTCAATTGTTTTAAAAATTAAAAATAAATTAGGTGATATAAATTCCTACCAAATATACAGCAGTTTTTTAAAAGAGATTAATCGTTATTTTAAAGAGAAGTCTGAAAAATATCATCAAAAAAATAAGAAAAAACCTTTTACCATAAGCCCAATTTACGAAATTGATAATCAATTTTTTATCCGTTTTACCTTTTTAACCGATGAAATTTTTAACATTGGATTTTATATCTTTTCCCAGATTGATTATTTTAAAGTTAATGATCAAAAACTGATAATTGAAAGTATTCTTATAAAAAAAAACAAAAGTTATCCTCATCTTTTAAACAAAATGATTGATAATCTAGACCCAGAAAAGAAGCAAATAGTAAAAGATAAAAAAATAATTATTAGCTTCCAAACACCAACTCTTTTTAAAAAAGGAAGTGATTATATTAATTACTTTGATAAAGAAAGTTTTGAGGGATCGTTTTTAAAAAAACAACAAGAGGTTTTTAGTAAGGAAATTTTCAAAATCCCAGACTATAAAATCTTAGAAATTAAGACCTCAACAAAAAAATATGATTTACCTCCTTTTAATAAATTTTTTGGCTTTATTGGTAAAGTAGTAATATATTTTAAAGAAGGTGACTTAAATTATTTTAAAGGGTACTCATTTTTTGGTGCAGGAATAAAAACCACAATGGGGATGGGGCAGGTGTTAGTCGATTTTTAACTCCTTCATCGGATAATCATTACCCCAGACTTTAATAATTTCCAAAAGCTTGTTTTTTTGGGCAAAAGAGTAGGTTTTTTTATAAAGGTGATATGCATCAAATGTTTTTTCTATATAAAGATAGACATATTGTTTAACAGTTTCCTCCCTCCATTTTTTAAATTCATTATTTTGTTGTCTTGTTAAAAATTCTTGACTAAAAATTTCAAGCTTTTTGAGCGCTTCTAAATCTTCTATTTCTTTAGTATTGGTATTTATCGCATCCTCTTTCATTATTTTCAAAAGTTCATTTATCGAAAAATAATAAGCACTCATTTCTTTTTTTACCTCATCAAAAAAGGGAATTCTTAAGTTTTTAATGTTTTTTTCATAAAAAGCATCTAAATCTTTTTGATAAGCATCAATTAGCTTTAAAAACTCTTCTTTGCTTTTATTTTCTTTGGCAAGAACAGTGTTGGTTAAAAATTTTTTTTCGGTGACAAAATCCCAAAAGTGATTGTAAATTTCAAGGGCATCAATGTACATTTTAACCGTGTTTTCAAATATTTCATCTGAGTCTTTTTTTTCTTCCAAGGCTTTTTTTCTTAAGGAAAAAAATTCTTCATATTGCTTTGATAGTTTAATTGATGATTGTTTTTTGTCAACCTCCAAAAGTTGTTTTTTAAGGAAATCTTTTTGCTTAAAATAATCTACAATGAGTTTTTTGTTATCTTTTAAATAATCAAAATTAAAATTGGTTTCTTTTTCAAAATAATTTATTATATCTTCTATTCTTTTTCTCAAATCAAAATCTTCTTTTAATAATTTTTGATACTCTTTTTCATAAAAAATAATCCCGGCTTTTTTGTTGATTTTTTGATAATAAAACTCAACTGATTTTTTCCAAATTAGTTTTGGTGGGTAAAATAAAAATAAAGCGGTTAATAAAAAAATAAATGATGATAAAAGTTTTAATAACGTTTTCCTTTTTGAAAAAAACAAAAATATTTTAAAAATAAAACTTGTGATAAATGAGGCAATAAATGAAATAAAGAAAATAGCAATTAAATTATAAATAAAACCATTTTCATTAGGTAAAATTTTTAAAATTTCTATTAAAAATAAAAAACCAACAATAAAAATTAATCCATTCAACAAAAAAGAGTCTTTTTTAAAAAAATTAAAAAGAGGAAGAAAAAAATAAATAAGAAGATAAATAGTAATTATATCAAGCAACGATTCTGATAAAAAAGGATAAAGCTTTACTTTTGGCAAAAGATATAAAAAAATAATCGATAGACTGGCAAAGAGTTTATTAGTGAATATTTCTTTAAAAAAATAAAAAAACCTTTTTGTCATTAAGTATATATGATAACATTTTATCTTTAGACTAAAAAGGATGGCTTATTAAAAAGTTTTTATTTCACCCCCAAAATCTCACTCAACCTTTCCTTATCAAAGCCAATAATATATTCTTCCTCACCATTATCATAAACAATCTCAGTAGCAGGGACACCCATTTGTCCTGTTTTTCTAACCATTTCCTCAGCAGCTAGGGGATTTAAATCAACCAAAGTATGTTCATATTTTATTTTATTGCTATCAAGCCAAGAAGCCTCCATTTTACAATATGGGCAGGAAGTTGTTGCGTAAAGTTTTATTTTTTTTACCTTCAAAGGCTCAACACCACAAGTATTATTAACTAACTCTTTTAAAGTCTTATCAACATTTTTTGCTGTTTCAAAAACAGCTGGGTTTTGGCTGACTTTTCCTAAAAGAGAAGCGGTTGAGGTGCCAACTAAAACCTTGTCATCTTTTTTCAAAACAACCAAAGAACAAGGTAAAAGACCAATCAAATTTTTATCAGAAGCAATTACATTTCCCATCCAAATATCAGAACAAAGGTTAAAAACTTTTCCTTGTTTATTGGGTAAATCTACTTCGCCTAAAATTTTTAGGGAAGCTTTTTCAGCTTCCTTTTTGATATTTTTTAAAGTTTGATCATAAGAAAATTTTGACTGACGAAAATAAGCAAGATTCATAAACTTTTATAAAAAACTAATAATTTTTTGGCAATCTCTGCCACCGTTTTTTTTGTTAACTTATAATAAACTTCTTTTCCTTGTTTTTTACAGGAAACAAGACCAAAGTTTTTAAGTTTTTTTAGATGTTGGGAAACAGCCGATTGTGATAAACCACAATTTTTAATAAGCTCACTGACATTTTTTTCTTTATCTTTTAGACAAAGAAAAAGCTTAATTCTTGGCAATGACGAAAAAGCTCTTAAAACCGATGATTTTTTTACCATAAAAATATATTAGCAAATACTAATATGTTTGTCAAGATAATCTTTAAATTTATTTTTTCTTGACAAAATTAAATTTTTATATTATTATGAAATTTATTAATAATTAAAATCATAATTAAATTATGAATACTTATCGACTAACAATTAGTTTGCCCAATTATCTTTATCAAAATCTTTTAAAAATTACAAAACCTCGAAAAATAAGTAAATTTATTGCTTCTGTTTTAGAAGAAAAGATAATCAATTTAAAAACCTCTCAAAATCCGGTTGAAGATTTTTTAGCATTAAGAAGTAAACTACCAAAAAAAAATGCTAATCAAATATTAAAAGCAATTAAAAAAGGAAGATTATGAAAAAATATGTTTTGGATGCGTCGGTTTATTTAAATGCAATTTTAAACCAAGAAGAAAAAGCACATAAGTTTACAGAAGAAGTTTTTACTGAAGTGATTAAGAAAAAAGCGATTATTTATGCTCCTAATTTTATTTTATTGGAATTTGCCAATGGCTTAAGATTTTCTTTAAATAATGAATCGTTGTCTATTTTGTCTTTGGAAAAGTTTTCTCAGCTACCGATTGAATTTTTTTCTTTTAAACCCTCTCACATTAAAGAAATACTAACAATCGCCTATCGTTTTAAAACTACGGTTTATGACAGTTCTTATCATTTTTTAGCTAAAATTTTAGATGGTGTTTTTTATACATCAGATTTTCAGTATTTTAAAAAAGCAAAAAGTTTGGGAAACATTATATTAGTTTGAATTTTAATTTTCTAGATAAAAAAATGTTAGATCATTTTCAATCTCTTTTAAACAAAGCCTTATTTTTCTTAAAATTTCGATCACGGACCGAAAAAGAGGTTTTTGACTATCTTCTTAAAAAAATAAAAAATACTTCTTATTCAACCGATGATATTAAAAAAGTGATTGAGAAGTTAAAAGAGATGGATCTTTTAAACGATAAAAAATTTATTGAGGAGTATATTGCTTTTCGATCAAAAAATAATCCCAAAAGCAAAAAAGTTTTGATTTTAGAATTAAGAAAAAAAGGAGTTGACGAAAGTTTAATCGATGAATATTTTTCCCACAACCAAATTAACGAAGAAGAGTTGGCTTTTTTACTTTTAAAAAAACGTTGGTCAAGATGGTTGGATCTTGATGAAAAAAAGCGACTAAAAAAAGCCTTTGATTTTTTAGGAAGACGAGGATTTGATTTTGAGGTTGCTAAAAAAACTATTGAAAAATTAGAAGAATCAGATAAAATAAAATTATAGATTTAAAAGTTTGCTTGAGAGGATTAGAAAGTTGAAGATTTTTAATTCACTTATGACCACTTTAGGTTATTATTATAATATTTGGCATTTTTTAGAATCTTTCTAATCTCTTCTCAAGCAAAAAGATAAAAAAATAAACTTATGCTGCAAAAAATTTTTCGGCGATTTATTTTTGATAAGGAAAAACCAAAGAAAATAATCGCTGAGGCGGAAGAAAAAGCAAAAGAAATTATTAAAAAAGCGGAAGAAGAAGCAAGAAAATTAATGAATGAGGCAATGACTTTAGAAAAACAATTGGTTTTTAGGGAACAACAACTAGAAAGAAAGGAAGAAGAGTTGGAAAATGAGAAAAAAACAGTTCAAAAAAAAATAACCGAAATTGAAGAGATAAAAAAGACTCTTGAAAAAAGTCGGGAAGAGATGAAGATGAAATTAGAGAAAGTAGCAAAGCTTAGTCAGGAGGAGGCAAAAAATCTTTTACTTTCTTTTTGGGAGGAAAGATTAAAAGAAAGAATAGCCAATCAGATAAAGGCGGCTGAAGAAGAGATAAAAGCCAGAGTCGATGAGAAAGCCAAAGAGATTTTAGCTGACGCTATGCGTTATGGAGCAACCGATTATATAGCAGAATATACCTTATCAATTGTTAATCTTCCCGATGAGTCTTTTAAGGGAAGAATTATTGGAAAAGACGGTCGAAATATTAGAGCTTTTGAATTAGCGACTGGAGTTGATCTTGATCTTGAGGAAGAGAAAGTAATCAAAATCTCCTCATTTGATGCAATAAGAAGAGAAATTGCCCGGGTGTCTTTGGAACGATTAATCAAAGATGGTCGGATTCAGCCACAGCGAATTGAGGAAATTGTTAAAAAAACAAAAGAAGAAATCGAAAAAGTAATTTATAAGGCAGGTGAAGAGTTAGCAAGAAAGGTTGGGGTTTACAATTTACCCAGTGAAATTTTAAAACTTTTGGGGAGGTTTAAATATCGTTACTCTTATGGTCAAAATATGATCGCTCATACTTTAGAAGAAACAAGAATTGGTGTGGCTTTGGCTTATGAGTTAAAGGCCGATGTTAATATTGTTCGGCTTGGTTGTTTGCTTCATGATATTGGGAAAGTAATTACTGATAAAGAGGGTTCTCATATAGAATTGGGGGTAAAAGTTTTAGAAAAATATCGCTTTCCCAAAAAAGTAATTGATTGTGTTGCTTCCCATCATGAAGATATTCCTTTTCCATCAGTTGAAGCAGTAATTGTTTATATTGCCGATGCCGTATCGGGGGGAAGACCAGGGGCGCGTCATGAGGATTTTGAGGAGTATTTAAAAAGAATTAAAACGATTGAAGAGGTAGCTAAATCAAAAAAAGGTGTTTTAGATGCTTATGCTTTACAAGCTGGAAGAGAACTTCGAGTGATTGTTAAACCGCAAAAGATTGATGATAGTGAGGCAACTATTTTAGCTGAAAAGATAAGAGAAGATTTGGAGGAGAAGTTTGCCGTTTTCCCCGGTCAAATTAAGATAACTGTTATTCGAGAATATCGAGCTGAGACAGTAGCAAAGATATAATCATTTAACATATTTCAACACTTCTGAAATAAGAATAAGTATAAATAAGATAAGTATAAAAATGATAAAATTAATTTAATGATAATTTTTAAAGATCGGATTGATGCGGGAAAAAAATTAGCAGATTTAATAGCCCAGTCTGATTTTTTTAAAAAAATAAAACAAAAAAAGGCGGTAGTTATTGTTTCTTTGTTAAGAGGGGGAATGGTTGTTGGTTGGCAGATTGCTGAAAAGCTTAACGTTAAAAATCTTCCTCTTCCGGTGGCAAAGATCTCTTCGCCTGGAAATCTCGAACTGGCGATTGGTGCTTTGTGTTTTTCTCAAGTTTATTGGGAAAAAGAGATTTTGAATTTTTATTTTTTTTCTGAAAAGGAAATAAGTCGTCAATTGAATGAGACAAGAAAAAAATTTCTCTTTTATTGTCAAAGATTTAAAGTTTTTGAAAAAGATTTTGAACAGCTTAAAAATAAAGTGGTTATTTTAGTGGATGACGGAATTGCCACCGGTGCAACTATAACTGCCTCTTTTTATTTTTTAAAGACAAAAAAACCAAAAAAAATAATTTTGACTTCTCCCGTGGCTCCTTTAGACTTCAAAAATCCTGGCTTTGATAAATTATTTATTTATCATAAAGATGAAAATTTTTCTGCTATCTCCCAGTTTTATGAAGATTTCTCGCCGGTAAAAATCGTTTAACACCTTATAAAACGTATAACGTATAACGTATAACGTGGAACGTGGAACGTATAACATTGAACATTAAACGTTAAACATTTTCGGATAAATCGGCTAACATCGGAAGAATTCAGATAAATCGGAAAGATAGTTAAACGTTTAACATTAAACATTAAACTTTAAACATTAAAAAAATAATAAAGTGTAAACATTGGGTAAGAAGTAGGACAAAGGTTTTTTAAATGTTTGTTTTTAATTTTTAAACGTTATAAGTTTAACGTTTCACGTTTAACGTTTAATGTTAGATGTTAGGTGTTAGAAGTTAGGTGTTAGGTGTTTGGTGATTGGTGATTTTTATTTGCGATTTTCTTGGTTTTTGGTTATTCTAAAATTATGGAGCAAGGACATCCAATCCCGCGACAAATTACTACTTTTGAGTTTAAACTGATTGGTTTTCTGACACTGCGTCAGTTTCTATATTTAGTGATTTTTATTCCAGCAGGATATTTAACCTTTGTTCTTTTTCCAATTCCTCTTTTAAACATTTTATTTGGGATTTTAGTTGGTGCTATTGGTCCAGCTTTGGCCTTTGTTCCATTCAATGATCGGCCTTTAGAGGTTTGGATTAAAAATTTAATTAAAAGGCTTACTTCCCCAACTCAATATTTTTATAAGAAACAAAATCCACCTCTTTATTTTTTACAAGATTTAGTTTTTGTTAACGATCCTCATAAAGTTTTGGCCCATATTGAATCGCAAAAAATGTTAAACAAGTATCTTTCTCAAAAAAAACCAAAAACAATTACCTCTTCTAATAAAAAAAAACAGCAAATAAACCAACTTTTAAACTCACCCCCAAGTTTACTTTCGATTAAATCAGTTAAAAAAGAAAGCGCCGCAACGAATGTATTTTCTTCTTCAGAATCAATTTCTTCACCAAAAAAACCCTTTTTGATTGGGGTGGTAAAAAATAAAAAAATGATTCCTTTGTCTGGAATTTTAATTTATATTAAAGATCAAAACGGACAAGTTCTTCGGCTTTTAAAAACAAATCCCCATGGTATTTTTGCCACTTTTAATCCTTTAAAAGAAGGTGATTATATTTTTGAGTTAAGGGATCCCCAAGGAAGCTATTTTTTTGATACAATGAAATTAAAGATAGAAGGCGAAAATCAAAAGCCTTTAGAATTTTTTTCTAAAGAACTTTTATAAATTAAAGATCTATGACAACTCAAAAACCAACTTCACCCATAAAAGCAACCACCCAACAATTTATTGAGATTGAGGAAATTCAAGATGATATCGTTCTTCTTAAAGATTATTCAGCGGTTTTGGTGATTGAGATATCAGCAGTGAATTTTTGGCTTTTGTCTTCTGAAGAACAAATGTCGATTATTTATGCTTATGCCAGTCTTTTAAACTCACTTTCTTTTCCTTTACAAATTCTTATTCTTTCTAAAAAAATGGATATTTCCAATTATCTTGATTATCTTGATCAAAAAATTAATAAAACCTTCGATAGAATTTTAAAATCAAAACTCCAAAGTTATAAGGAATTTATCAAAAACATTGTTAAAAAAAACACGGTTTTGGAAAAAAGATTCTTTTTTATTATTCCTTTTTCGCCGTTAGAGCTTGGTATCTCAGGCGCCAATGTTTCTTCTTTAAAAAAAGACTATGTGATTAATCGCGCCAAAACTTCTTTATATCCAAAACGCGATCATCTTCTTCGTCTTCTTTCAAAAATTGGTTTGTCGGGGACTGTTTTACAGAAACAAGAGCTAACAGAGCTTTTTTATAATTTATATAATCCCTCACCTACCGGTCGATCACTGGCTCCTGTTGAAAGTTATACCGATGTTATTTTAACTAACACTTAAAAACTTATGTTTGGCTTTTCCAATCAACAAAAAAAAACTGGCGAACCAAAAATGGAAACGGTGGCTTCATTTTTGGCCAAAGGAGCAGTTTCAATAAAAGATATTATTGCTCCCTCTTTTGTTGAGGTTGATTTTAATCATTTAAAGATTGATGATCGATATTATCGAACTTTATATGTGGTGGGCTATCCTCGTTATGTTTCGGCCAACTGGCTTTATCCTTTAATAACTTTTGATCATCCGCTTTATATCTCAATGTATATTTATCCAACCGAAACTAAAGGCGTTTTGGAAGATTTAAAAAGAAAAATTGCTGAGATGGAAGCAACGATTGAAAACGATATTAAAGCCGGAAAAGTGGTTGATCCCTCGCTTCAGGTGGCCTTGGATGATGCATTGGCGCTTCAAGCAGAACTGGCCAAAGGAGCCGAGCGATTTTTTCAATTTGGGCTTTACATTACTATTCCTGCAGAAACAAAAGAAGAACTTGATCAGATAACCAAGCAAGTTGACTCGGTTTTATCTTCAATTCTTATTGTCTCAAAGCAGGCTACTTTACAGATGGAGGAGGGGTTTAAGTCAACTTTGCCAATGTTTTATGATAAGCTTGAGGTTTGGCGAAATATGGACACAACTTCTTTAGCCTTAGCCTTTCCTTTTGCTACGGCTTCTTTGACAAGAAATGAGGGAATTTTGTATGGCATCAACCAACACGATGGTTCGCTTATTATTTTTGATCGTTTTACTTTAGAAAATGCCAACTCTGTTATTTTGGGAAAATCAGGTGGGGGAAAAAGTTTTTTGGTGAAATTAGAAAGCTTACGACTTTTAATGATGGGGGTTGATGTAATCATTATTGATCCAGAAAATGAGTATCAAAAATTAGCGTCATCGGTTGGGGGAGAGTTTGTTGTCTTTTCAGCAACAAGTCAATATAAAATTAATCCTTTTGATTTAGCCCTTACTGAAACAACGGCTGATGAACTTTCCAATAAGATTTTAGATCTTCACTCGTTGATGCGAGTGATTATGGGTGATTTGACTCCTTCGCAGGATGCTTTATTGGATAAAGCTTTAGTTTTAACCTATCAACAAAGAGGAATAACTTCCGATCCAGAAACCTTTAAAAATCAGCCGCCCCTTTTGGAGGATTTATACAAAGTTTTTTTGGGAATGGAGACACCTGAGGCAAAAGAACTAGCTGATAGACTAGAAAAATTTGTTCGGGGGTCAGCTTCGGGGATTTTTAATGCTCACTCCAATTTTAATATAAAAAATCACCTTACCGTTTTTGGGATTCGAGATTTGGAAGAAAATCTTCGGCCAGTGGCGATGTATATTATTTTAGATTATGTATGGAATCGGGTAAGAAAGGACAGAAGAAAAAGAATTTTGGTGGTTGATGAGGCTTGGTATCTGATAAAGCATAAAGATTCTGCTTCTTATCTTCACTCGTTTGCTAAACGGGCACGAAAATATCTTTTGGGACTAACAGTTATTACCCAAGATGTAGAAGACTTTTTATCAACTGATGAGGGAAAAGCGATTATCAACAATTCTTCTTTGCAGATTATATTAAAACAGTCAACGGCCTCGGTTGAAAAGATTACTGAGACTTTCTACTTGACTGGTGGGGAAAAACATTTTCTTTTGTCAGCGGGTGTGGGAGAAGGTCTTTTTTTTGCCGGTCGCTCTCATGTTGGATTTTATGTAATTGCTTCTGATGAAGAGAAAGCGTTGATTGAATGATTTTTGCTTTTTTGGTAAAAAAACCAGACGCCTTAACGGCGCCTGGTTATAAAGATATTAAAAAAATTTTACTTGACCATTCTTTTTAAGCTTTTTCCAGCAGTAAAGCCAGGAGTTTTGGTAGCCGGAATTTGAATTTCGGCTCCAGTTTGAGGATTTCTTCCTTTTCTTGAAGCTCTTTTTCGAACCATAAAAGTACCAAAACCAGTCACCACTACTTTTTCACCGCGTTTTAAAGCATCAGCAATAGTTGAAAAAACAGCGGAAACCGCCTCTTTGGCAGCTTTGGCGGTAAGATTGGCTTTTTTGGCCACTTGGGCAACTAAGTCGGCCTTAGTCATATTTTTTCACCCCCTTTTCTTTGATTTTAACTTTTAATTTTTTAAAACGATAATAGCATATTAAGTTTTTTGCTTTCTGTCAAGCCATATTTAAAATATCTTAATATAACAATCTATATCAAAATTGGGGCATTGGAATAGGAAAAAACTTCACTTTGATTTTTTTTTATATTAAGGTATGCTTTTTATTATAAAAGCAGTATGAAAAAAATTTTTTTGAAATTTTTTATTTTTTTATTTATTTTTTTGTTCTTTTTTCAAAGAAAATATGCCAAGGCGGCTATAAAATGGGAAAAGTGTGACAATTCTTCACAAAATTGCGCAGATTTTTGTAAAAGCAGAGGCAAAATTTGTGTTGATAGATGTATAAGGATATATGACCCTCAAGATAAATCACATCTTTTTGATAAAACATCATCTTACCCTAAAGAGTGGAATAATGTTGGTCTTTTTCACGAGGAATCAATTTATTATGGTGGATGGCGTCCTTATGGCGGAGGCGCCGGTTATTGTCGTGACACAAAGTCGCCTCTTCCTGCCCCTCCATATTTTAACAGCAATTTAAGTATATATTGTAATTGGGCTTTTAATGTATCTTGTTGTTGTGCTGATACATGTGAAGATTTAATAACTTTCGGTGATGCTGATTGCGATGGAGATATTGATGATACTGATTATATTTTCTGGAGATGTGATTTTTTAGCTGATGTTTGTCCTACTCTTCCTCATAAAAGCGATTTTAATTCAGACTCAAAAGTTGATTTAATCGATTTTGAAATCTGGCGACAGAACCGTTTTGCCCCAACCCAAACTAATGCACCAACTAATACTCCAGCTTTACCTGCTAGTCCAACTCAAACAAGAGCGCCGACACCTACTCCAACACCTACTCCCAATTTAACTTCCAATCTTACATTAGCACAAATGAAAAGCTATATTATTGAACAATTTAAAAAAAATGAAAATTTATCCGATCAAACAACTATATCATTTATAAACGAAGGAACTCAGGAAACATGGGGAAATTCTTGTTTAGGATGTGTTTCACCTGGAACGGTTTGCGGTCAAGTTATTACCGAAGGAATAAGATTTGTTTTGAAAGCTCAGAAATCGGGTGGTAGGTGTATCTATGCGGATTATCGAGTAGCTAACTCATATATTAATGGCGCTTTAAGCTGTTCTTACTATAACAAAAATACAGTTCGACAATGTCAACGAGTAGAAGATGTTTGTAATTATCAATGTCTACGAGAAACAAATTTGCAATGCCCATACGGAATGACCATTGATATATATGGATGTAGTAATATATGTTATAACCCAGGAAGTTGTTCAATCGAATAACTTATGAAAAAAAATTTAAAAATTGCCACTATTTTAATCGTAATTTTAATATCAAGTTTTTTTCTTTGGCGTTTTTTAAATCAATATCTTTATAAGACAAAAGCAACTCAAGAAACGGTGACATTAAACTTTACTCAATCCCTTTTAGAATTTAAACAAAACGAAACAAAAACTATTCCCTTCACTTTGACAACATCGAACAATACTAAAATTTCAGCCGTTGATCTTTACTTTAAATTCAATCTTCAAAATCAAGATTTAGTTGAATATCAAAGTTTTTCTACCACTCCAAATAACTACTTTGATAAAGTGATTAAACAAGAAATAATTAATAGTTCTTCTTATGGTGGATCAAAAATTTTGCGTTTGGTTTTGGTTTCTAAGAAAGAAAATTCTCAGTTATTAAATAGTTTAGTGTTTAATTTAAATTTTCGGGCAAAAAAGAGAGCTGGCTCAACAAGTATTTCTCTTCATGCCTCAATAGGAAATATTCAAAATCAGGTAGTTGGACCAATTGCGGGCTATGTGTTTGATTTACGCACTAATAACGATGCTACCAACATAACCGTTAATAATCAGGGATATTGTACGGCGGTTGGAGATTGTGGTCAAAACACCTCTTGTCAAAATAATTCCTGTGTTTGTAATTCCGGCTTTTACAACTGCGATGGGAATTGGGAAAATGGTTGTGAGTCAAATCAAACTTGTCCTTCTCAAACCAACACTCCAACACCTACTCCAACTAATCAGCCTGGATCAGTCAGTCTAAACTTAAAACTCAAATTCCAAGGAGTAATGAGGGAACCAGCAAATACTAATCAAAGAACGATGAGAGTAAAGATAAAAGTTGGTGGTGGTAATCTTTCTTCACCGGTTTCGGTTGAGGGTAATTTTACTTTAACCGGACAAAAAAACTCAGAAACCGATGCTTTAATTTGGCAAGGAAGTGTAAACCTACCTTCTCAAATAACTGCCGGTCAACATTATTATCTTCTAATCAAAGGCCCAAAGCATATTCAAAAAAAGATTTGTGAGAATAATCCCTCAGAAACAACCGGTGGTAATTACCGTTGTCGAAGTGGTAACCAAGTTAGTTTGTCTTCTGGGCAAAATAATTTAGATTTCTCAAAAATTTATTTTTTGGGTGGTGATTTACCAATAAATAGTGCTCAAGATGGAGTAGTTGATTCATTAGATACCTCTTTTATTCGCAATAATTTAGGAAAGACTGATCCCAATGTAGTTGCCATTGCCGACTTAAACTTAGATGGTAGAGTTGATACCCAAGATTGGTCGATGGTTATTTATGCGTTATCAATTAAGACAGATGAGGAGTAATTTCTATGAGAGAGTCAAAAAAAATTTTAACCATCATTATTTTTTCTTTTATTTTTTTAACCGTTTTTATTTTGGGAGTAATTATTTTTAGAAAAAAAAATTATTCCTCAACCACCAAAATTACACCTGTTATTTCTCCCACCCCATTTTTACCTCAAGCAGTAGCTGAGGTGGAGATAGTTTTTAAAAAAGTTGATGATTTTACTTATCAAATTATTGCCTCTTCTGAAAAATACGATGTTGTTGGTTTTGATTTTATTGTTGAAAGTGAGAATTTAGTTGATTTGAAAGATTTAACCGTTTCTTCTTTATTACCATCTTTTTCTTTATATTCAACCAAAAAAGAAAATTTTTTGATCTTAACCGGAGTCAAAAAACTCAACTTTAATGAACCAACCGTTTTTAATAATACTCCTCTGGTTGAGTTAAAAACAACAAAAGCAATAAAAATTAATTTAAAAAATGCGTGGGGAAAGTATACGACTAAAATGGTGGATAATCAAAACAATATTTTAAAGCCAAAGATTGTCTTGAAATAAAAAAGCTTTTTGGTTATTATTAATTTTGATGAAAAAAATCTTACTATTTTTACTAATTGGATTTTTTTTGTTGCCCTCGGTTTTGGTGGTATCAGCCGCTTCTTTTAGTTTTGATAAAAATGCCTATACGGTAGCTGTTGACGCAACCGTTCAAGTGCAAGTAAATATTGATACGGGTGAAGAAGAAGTTAACGGTGCTGATTTATATATCAACTACGACAGTGCGTTTTTATCAGTAGAAAGTATTACGGCCGGAAGTTTTTTTCCAACAGTAACAAATGATACGTCAATTCCTGGCAGAATTTATATTGCTGGTTTAGTTGATGATTCAGCTAGTGCTAAAAAGGGAATGGGTGTTTTAGCAACAATTACTTTTAAGGGAATAAAAAACGGAACTACTGATTTAACTTTTGATTGTAATTTGTCAAAAATTACTAAACACGACGTTAATGCCTCCAATATCTTAAATTGTTCTTCCTTACCTACCGCCTCAATGGTAGTTGGCTCAGGGAGTAGTGATTCTTCTTCAAATTCTTCTGAAAACTCATCGGCTACTAATCGATCTAGACCCCAAACTTTACCAAAAAGTGGTATTTTTGAAAATCTTTTAAAATTTGCAGTGCCCGGAATAATTTTTTTTGTTATTGGTGGTGGGTTAAAATTTTTGATATTAAAATAAAAATAATCGAGTAATTTGTTATTCGTTATTAGTTATTAGTGATCAAAATTTATTTTACAGAAGATTAATTGTTTTTAGATTTTAAATTTGGATTTAAAATGGATCTTATATGTTAAACTTTGACCAAAAAATTAAAAAACTAAGTTCAATAATAATTGGGATAGTAATTGCCATAATTTTGGGAATTTTTGCTTTAAATATAGGTGGTGTTTTTACTCGCGCTTCAGATCTTGAACCAAGAGATGTTGTTATTTCTGATATTACTCAAAACACTGCCAAAATTTCCTGGACCACTGGCATTGAAACCCAAGGGGTGGTGGAGTATGGAACAACGCCTACCGCTTTAAATTTCTTTGCTCCAGAAGCAACAAGAACAAAAAATCATTTATTAGAGTTAACGCTTCTTTCTCCTCAAACAACCTATTATTTTCAAATAAGAATTGGTGATAAAAAATATGATAACGGTGGTGTTCCTTGGACATTTACTACTAAAGGATCAGAAACTCAGTCACCAAACTCTCAACCAACTCTTATTCCGACTTCTCCTTCGCAGCCAACACCGACCACCAACGCAACCCCAACTCCAATTCAAAGTTTAGAGATTAAAACGAAACCAAAAAATACTCCCACCGCTTTTGTTTGCGATGAAACTGATTGTACAAAAATTAGAGAAAAACTTGGTAAAGGTTGTACCACTCAAGATTATTTTCGTTGTCTTAAAAAACTAACACCAACACCAACTTCTTCACCATTATTATCTCCCACCGAAATACCAACAACTTCACCAACACCAACATCTTCCACCTAACATCTAACATTAAACGTGTAACTTTAAAAACACTATTCCACAAACTTAGGGAAAATTATATACTCCTTTTTTAAGGATTATCCTCTTTGAGGATAATCCTTATTTATATATTTTTCTAAAATTTTTCAACTTTTTTCGATGCTAGCTGATTTATCAAACTAGATTAAGTTTTGATTTGTGGTATAATTTTAAAAAATGGTGACTGTAGCTTAATTGGTTAGAGCATCTGCCTGTGGAGCAGAGGGTTGCGGGTTCGAGTCCCGTCAGTCACCCCAAGAAATTAATTTACCAAAAACTTTTTCCTTCCCCCCCCAATTATCAACCTCTAAACTATAAATTACATTAACTTTTTGGTTACGAAAAAGATTTTTAAAAAGTTGTCCTTGGTTGAAAGCAATTATTTCTAAAATTGATTTTTCTTTCTCATCAGTAAGAAATATTTTTAAATGTTTATTGTCTTTATCTAAAAATTTAAGATTAATAATTTTACCACTACTTAAAAAAGTTGGTTGAGGATTACCAATTCCATAAGGAGTTAGTTGGTCTAAAAGCTTTACCCACTTAATATTAATTTTGGCAAGAGGAAGTTTTAAATCAACTATAAGTTCTTTTTCTAAATCTTTTTCATTTAAGATCTTTTCGCCAAGTTTTTGTGCTTCATTTTTAAATTGGGAGATTTTTTTATCTTCAATTGTTAATCCAGCCGCCTGTGAATGTCCGCCAACATCAATAAGATATTTCTTTAAGCTTCTTAAAAAATTAGTAATATGAAATTGAGGAATAGATCTGGCTGAGCCTTTATAAAAGCCATCATTTTTAGTGAAGATTAAAGTTGGTCTAAAGAACTCTTCAACCATTTTTGCTGCCAAAAGACCAATAATTCCCTCTTCCCATTTTTCTGATTGAAGAATAATAATTTTTGGTAAAGAAGAAAAATTTTTTGTTTCGTAGGCTAGTATTTTTTTTGCTTCTTTTACCGCTTCTTCGACTAAGTTTTGACGCTGTTTATTTTTTTGTCCAAGATAACAAGCTAAGTTTTTTGCTCTTTCTTCTTTTTTAGTACATAAAAGTCGCAAAGCATCAATAGCATCTTTTAAGCGACCAACGGCATTGATTCGAGGGGCGATCATAAAACCAATTTCATACGTAGTGATTTTTTTTCTTTTAATACCAGCTTCTTTTAAAATGTGACGAATTCCTACTCGCTGAGTTTTCAAAAAACTTTCTAACCCATATTTAACAATTGATCGTGAAGCACCAACAAGAGGAACTAAATCAGCTACCGTGCCAATTGAAGCAAAAACAAGATAGTCATTTAAAAAATTGTTTTCCAAAAGGAAAAAGATATTTTTGTTTTTGATAAGCGATTGGAGATTTTTTAATATCTCTTTACTAAAAAAATAAGAAACACCAGCGCCCGATAAAGAAGGAACGTGGAAAATGGCGTCAGCTTTTGGCAAAGAATCTCCTTTTAAATGATGATCAGTAATAATTATTTTTAATCCTTTCTTTTTTGCGTATTCAATTTCTTTAATTTTTGTAATTCCGTGATCAACACTGATAATTAAACTAGGATTAAATTTTTTAATTACATTATCAATTCCGATAATAGAAAATCCATATCCTTCAGTTTTTCGATTGGGGACATAAGGCATAACTTTAAAGCCTAAAAGATATAAAGTTTCCCAAAGAATTGCTCCTCCAGTAATTCCATCAGCGTCATAATCGGTATAAACAACAACCATTTGGTTTCTTTCTCTTACTTCTTTTAATAGTTTTAGCGCTTGATTAAATTGGGGGATGAATTTTGAGTCAAAATCAAACAAAGAAATCTCCCATGGTTTTTTTGGGTTTAAAAACTCTTCAATGTTAGTTATTTTTCGATTTTTAATTATAATATCAATAATTTGATAATTTCCAATTTTTTCCTCATCTTTTATTTCGTAAAGAAATTTAATCTTCATAATTTTTTATGGTAATTTTTTATTTTCTTCTTGTTCAATCAGATTAAAAGAAGTTAATCTTTGACCCAAGTTTTGGAGTGTTTTTCCCACATTGGTTGATTGATTGTAGGCATTATTTAGGTGTCGGTTAAGAATTGAAAAATCTTCTTCAATCTTTTGGTAATCTTTTTTGATCGCGCTTAATAGACTTACGATTTTTTTTGCTTTTTCTTCTATTTTTTGTCCCTCAAAAGAAAGAAGAATTGCTTTTACATAGGCGTAAAGACTAAGAGGTGAAACTGGAAGAACCATTTTTTCTCCGGCATAGTCAAAAATTTCATCGTTGCTTATCACTTCATAATAGATCTTTTCCGATGGAATATACATCAAAGCATAATCAACGGTTTTTTCTTCAGGAAGAATGTATTTTTTAGCAATTGTCTGAATATGTTTTTTTACATCATTAATAAACTCTTTTTTAAAACTTTCTTTTTCTTCCTCACTTTTTGCGGAAAGATATTTTTTAAAATTCTCTAAAGGGAATTTAGCATCAATTGGAATAATTCCTGAGGCGCTAAAAATGACAGCGTCGACTTTTTCTCCATTTTTAAATTGGTATTGAAGTTTGAAACTTTCTTTTGGGAAGTATTGTTTTAAAAAGTCTTTTAAGATTTGTTCACCAATATTACCTCTTATTTTAGGAGAGGAAAGAAATTGTTGAAGTTCTTTAATTCCTCGACCTATTTCTGAAAGTTCTCCAACATTTTTCTGAAGTTGGGAAATAACAAAGGCAGCTTTGTCTAGTCGTTGGTTAAAAGTATTCATTTGTTCGGTTAATTTTTGATCAGCTAAGGTGGTAGTATGTTTTAGCCAAGTGATCAATTCATCGGAAATTTTTGTTTTTTCTTCAATTTTTTTTAAAAAAAAGAACAAAAATAAAATAATAGCTAAAAAACCAAAAAAGATCAAAAAGATGATTAAAGCATTCATATATGGAAATTATAATATAAAAATAGAAAAGAAGTTAAAGGCTAATAGTTATTTTTGTTAGTTATTTGGGGAAGTATAATTTGAGTTTCAAATCATTCCACCACCTTTAAATATTTTTGGTTTAAGCCAATCAGAGGGGGTTTCGACTGATTTTTTGGGAACGGGCTTTTTTTCTACGTCTTCAATTGGTGTTGGTTCAAATTTTGTTGATATTGGCGGTTGAGTAATTGGGGGAGTGAAAGAGGAAGTTGTTGATTGAAAAGATGGGGTTGGTTTTTTGATTATTTTTTTAATTGCCCCAAGTTTTAAAAGATTAGCGGCGGTTTCAAATGTTTGGGCGTTGACCGAGTAAGAAGAGAAGTTGTTAGTTGCTGCTACAAGTCCAGCATAAAGATTGGTGGCGATATCTTTATCTATTTCTACGTTTAAGTTTTTTATCACTTGAAAAACCATTTCTGATAAGGAAGAATTAGCTTTGTTGATAAAGTTGATTGTGCCAAAGTTTGCGTTAATTAAATGGCGGTCAATGTTGATAATTTCTACTCCCTGAAACTGACTTTGATTGTTAGAATAAATTTCCCCTAAAGAAGAAAGAGTAGGTGAGTCTAAAACAAAGATGAAATCAAGTTTACCACCAGTATAAGAATAAGAGACTTTTGAGGGATCAAGTTTTGGAAATCCAGGACGAGGGGTAATGATTAAATTAAAACTTTCTCCCTCAATTCGATAGTCAATTTTATCGATCGATCCATCAACATAAGGAAAGGAAATCATCAAACTATCACCGGCAGCGCTTAAATTTTTTTGAATTTTATCAACTCCCGTTAGATCATAATCAACTTTTTTACTACAAGAGAAAGAGATATTTTTTCCTAATTTGATTAAGGTAAGATATAAAGCACAACCTGAAGCAACAGCATCAACAGAAGGATTTGAAGGAATAACAATCGCCCCGTTTGTTTTTTGAGAAATTACTTGGTTAATTCTTGCCAAAATTTGTTGATAGTTATCATTCATACTATAAGATAGATTTTACCACATCACCTATAGTAATGTCAAGTGGAGGAGAAAAGATCATTCCTGCTTCTTGATCTTTTTTTACCTCTACTACTCTTTTTGCTCTAATTTTTAAAGAAATCAATTTAGTTTTACCAATTAATTTATCATTGCGATAGACTTCAATTGGATCACCTAAGTTAATTTTTCCTTTTGTTACAGAAACTCCATAGATTTTCTCGCCATCGATAATAAATGTTGCTAAAATTTTTGCCTCACCTTTAATATTCTTTTCTTTTTGTTCTTTTTCTTTTAATAATAAGCTTACTTCTTTTAATTCTTCTAAAAGTTCATAAATAATTTGATAGATTTTGATGATAACTTTTTCTTGTTTAGCAAGATTTTTCACATCTTGGGGGACGTCAACAGCAAAACCAATAACGATTCCTTTTACAGTTTTGGCCAAAAAAATGTCAGAGCGGGTGATATTACCTATTCCTTTTAAAACAATCTCACAGTTTTCGATTTTAGAGAGGATGGTGTTTATCGCCTCGAGTGATCCATAAGAGTCGGTTTTTAAGATAAAGTAAATTTTTTTTTCTTCTTTTGGTTGGAAAAGTAAATATCTATCAATTGTTTTTTTTGGGATATTTTTTTCTTCTTTTTTTTGACTCGATTGAGGAGTAAGAGAAAGAAGGGTGCCAACTTCAGGAAGTTGCTCATAACCTAAAAAAACAAAGGGAGTTGAGGGATAAACTTCTTTTATTGGTTTGCCTAAATAGTTGAATAGCGCTTTTATTTTTTTTGGTTTTTCACCTTCAAAAAAAACATCGCCCACTTTTAAATGGCCGTTTTTGATGATGGCCGAAGCTAAAACTCCCATTTTTTCTTTTTTTGTTTCAATAAGATAGACTTCAGGTTTTGCTTTAGGATCAAAAGTTAAATTTTTTTCGGCGGCAAGAAGCAAAATTGTTTCTAAAAGATCAGAAACTCCTTGCCCAGTTTTTGCCGAAATTAAAACGCAAGGAATTTTTCCTCCTTTTTCTTCAACTAAAACATCATATTTTATAAGGTCGTTTTTTATTTTGTTAGGTTGAGCTTCAGAAAGATCGATCTTGTTAATAACAACGATATAAGGAATACCGGCATTTTTTATATGATAGATTGACTCAATAGTTTGACTCATGATACCGTCTTTTCCGTCGATCAAAAGTAAAGCGATATCAGCAATATTTGCACCACGAGCTCTAAGTTTAGCAAAGGCTTCATGACCTGGTGTATCGATGAAAGTGATTTTTGAGTTGGGATAACCTTTGATTTTGGTATCAATTTCATATGCCCCAATTCTTTGGGTAATTCCACCAACTTCTTTTTCGGCGAGGTTGCTTTTTCTAATATAATCCAATAGCGTGGTTTTCCCATGATCAACATGACCTAAAATAGTAACAATCGGCGACCTTGGTTTCATAGTTAAAAAAATTTAATTTAATATCTCATTAATTTTACTTATTTTTCTTTGTTTGAAGCATGGATTTGATTTTTTTCTTGAATAATATCAATCTCAAGATCAGTTAATTGAGAAGCTAAATTAACATTAATACCATTTTTGCCAATGGCTAATGGGGCTTGTTCTTCGTTGACATATACTTTTGCTTTTTTGGTTTTTTCATCGATCTCTACTTTATTAATTTTAGCAGGAGAAAGAGTGCTTATTAAAAAGATTTTTAGATCTTTATTCCATTGAATAATATCAATTCTTTCTTGACCACCAAGTTCCTCGGTAATAGTTTGAATTCTTACTCCTTTTTGACCAACACAAGCACCAACTGGATCAACGCCTTTTTGTTCGGTGTAAACGGCAACTTTAGTTCTTTCGCCAGGTTGACGGACAACTTTTATAATTTGTACCGTATTATTGGCAACTTCTGGAATTTCTCGTTTAAAAAGGTTGTTAAGAAGAAGAGGGTCAGTTCTTGAAAGAATGATTTTTGAGTTATTTGATTTATCGGTAGTAATTTCTTTGAGAAGAAAGACAAGGGATTGATTAACAGTGTATTTTTCATTGGGAATTTGTTCTTCTTTGGGAAGAATAGCGTCAGTTTTTCCTATATCAACATAGACGTTACCTCTTCCATCAACTCTTATCACCCGACCTCGGATTAATTCCCCAATTTGGGAGAAATATTGAGAGATAATTGTTTTTTTTTCAGCTTCGCGAATTTTTTGGATAATTACTTGTTTGGCTGTTTGAGCAGCAATTCGGCCAAAACCAGGAGGTGTTACCTCTTTTTCCTCTTTAAAAATTTTTACTTCCCCCGTTTGATGGTTAATTACCGCTTTAAGTTTCGATACGTCTTCTTTTGGGTATTCTTTTCGATAAGCAGCCAAAACGGCTACTTCTATAGATTTTAATACTTCTTCAACTGGAATTCCTCTTTCTGTTGCTACCTGATTTAAAGCTAAAGCAAATTCGCTTTTTACGATACTCATATTTTTTTATTTTATCAGAAAAACATTAAAAAAAGAAGAGGATTTTAAAATTTATTGAATTAAAAAATGATATAATACCAAAATAATCAATATGAGTAAGAAAAACTGGTTATTCTTTCTAGTATTAATTTTTTTTTATTTTTTAATAAGACTTCCTAATTTGTTTTTTCATGATGTTGTTTATACTTATGATCAAGGTAGAGATTTTTTAAAAACTGCCGAAGTTTTTCTTTATAAAAATCCTACTTTTATTGGGCCAACAACTGGTATTATGGGTATCTATCATGGAGCTTGGTGGTATTATGTTTTAGGGGTTCCATTTTTATTAACTAAAGGTAATCCTATCGCTTTTTATTACTTTATTTTTTTAATTACTTTTTTAACTAACCTGATCTTTTTTTATTTATCAAAAAAGGTTTTTAGTGAAAAAATTGCTTTATTTTTATTTTTTTTAATTACATTTTCTCCATATTTTATTGGAAAAAGTGCTTTTGTTGGAAACACGACTTTAGTTCTTACTTTTTTAGTTTTTTTTATTTTTACTAATTTTTTTATTTTAGAAAAAAGAATAAAAAATGAGAATTGGTTAATATTCATTTTAGGGTTATCTTTGGGTTTTATTCTTGAGTTTGAGTTTGGTTTTGGTTTTCTTTTAATACCACTTTACTTTTTATTAGTTTTTATGATAAAAGATTTAAGAGGGGTAATTTTAAAACTTAAAAATTTTTTTTATTTAATTGTTGGTATTTCTATTCCTTTAGTTCCAAGGTTGTTGTTTGAGTTTAAAAATGGGTTTATTCAGAGTAAAACATTAATTAACTATTTAATTAAACCCCATTACTTTAATCCAAAGCCTTTTGATCAAATTTTTAATGATAGAATTTTAACTTTTGTTGATTACGCAAAAGCGATTTTTAATCATCCTTTAATTGCTTTTATCTTTTATTTTTTTATTTTTAAAAACTTTTGTTTATTTTTTAGGAAAGAAAATGTAATTTATAAAAAAGCTTATTCTTTTTTTATTCTTTTATTTTTTGGTCTTTTTATTTTTGCTAATTTTTATGGTGATAATTTTTGGCGGTATTATTATGAGGGAATAGAATATTTGATTCTTTTTATTTTAGCCTTATTTTTCTATCAAAAAAAAGAAAATTTTTTAGTTAATAAACTGATTAAATTTACTATTATCGCCAGCTTTTTGGTTTTTATGATTAACTTTTCAATTAAACCAGATGTAGAAAAATCAACGGGCTTAGTCACCCAAGAACGAGTTGTTAACTTTATTTTAGAAAATGAAATAAATTTAAATAATTACTGTGTTATTATTTATACTCCTCCAGTAATTCCCTACACTTACGATTATCTTTTTTTATATCAAGAACTTAGAGGGAAAACTAAAAGACCAATTAATAATTGGATTAATAATCAGTGTTGGTACATAATCGAAAAGGATGATATTAAAATTAGAAGAGAGCAATGGATAAAAAACAATGTTCCTTTAAGTGCTAAAACTATCATCCAAAAAAAATTTTTTGGTGTAGAGGTCATTAAGTTTGCAATGTAAAAGATGAGAGTATTAAAAAAAACTCTATTCAAAAAAGAAGTATTTTTTGTTTTTTTAATTACCATAATTGCTTTTTTTATTCGACATTATAACTTAAGAGATAATTTTATTTTTGGCTATGATCAAACACGAGATGCATTAAGAATTTATTCGATGATTAAAGAAAAAGACATAAAATTAGTTGGTCAAGAAACTGATATTCCTGGTGTTTTTCATGGACCTTTGACTTATTATTTAATGCTTCCTTTTTATTATTTTTCTAATTTTGATCCAAACATCGTTGTTTATCTTTTTTTAATTTCAGATTTAATTAATGGAATAATTATTTATTACTCAGCAAAGATAATTTTCAATAATAAAATAATCGCTTTTTTGTCGCTTTTTACTCATGTTTTTTCTTATATTAGTATTTCTTATTCTCGTTTTATTTCTAACGCTTCACTTTTGCCATTAGGAATAAATATATTTTATTTAGGAGCAATTTTATTCTTTTTGAAGAAAAAAAAGGTGGGTTTATTAGTATTGGGACTAGGTTTGGGCTTAGCAATTAATTTTAATTTTTTAGCCGTTTACTTAATTCTTTTGACTTTTGTTTATTTTTATTATTATAAGAAAAAAGTTTTTTTAGGAAGCTTTCTTATTTTTATAATTCCATTTATTATTTTAATGTCTCCTTTTATAATTGCTGATGTTAAATGGAATTTTATTATTTCTAAGTCATTATTAAATTTTTTGATAAACAACTCTTTAAAAGAAGATATTTCCTTAATTAATTTTGTTAATTTAATAATAACAAAATTAACGGAGTTTGTTTATTACACTTTTTTTTCTTTTAATTTTATCATAGCTTTTGTTTTTTTAATTTTTATAATTTCTTATCCATATATTTCTAAAGTAAGTAAAAATCTTAGAAAGAGATTGTTTCTTTTGTATTTTCCTTTATTTATTCATGTTTTTTTATTAAGTTTTAAAGTAGGAGTGGCGAATTCGCCTTGGATATTAAGTGGTTGTTATTTACCGTTAACCTTACTGGCGAATTTTTTTCTATTTAATTTTTTTAAAATAAATACTTTAAACAGTAAGTGGTTTTTTTTAATGCTTTTTATTTTTTTTGTTTCTAACTTAAACCTCATTGTTAAAGATAAAGAATTAGTAAAAATTTTTTCTATCCAAAGAATATTGCTCAAGGACGTAAAGGCAGTTGTTAATTATATAAGCTCTAATGAAGTTTTTAGTATTTGTTCAGTTAGTAATCCTCTTTTTTACAATACTAACTGGGCATTTGCATTTAAAATTTTAAATAAAAGAAATAATATAGTATTTTGGTCTGGTCCCAAACAGGAAACAAAATCATACTTACCTTATGATAAAAATCATGTTAAATTACGTTTTTTAATAATTGAGCCTTTAGGAGGAATTCCAAATTATGCCAAAAAAGCCACTCTTTATAAAGAAGATCAAATCTCAAAGTTGATTGAAGAAAAAAGATTTGGAGATATTATTGTCCAAAAAAGAATTTTAACCAAAAATACAAATGAGCTGGTAGATACTCAAAATCTTTCTCCTCAAGAAAAAATTGAATTAGAAAAAATAATAAGAAAAGATTACCGATATTCTTGTTTTCATAATTATGATTAATAAAAAAATTGGTTTTATTACTGTTAACTATGATCAATATCAACAAACTAAAGAATTTTTAGACTCTTTAAATTTGCTTAAAAACAAAGAAAATGCTTGGGTTTATATTGCTGATGTTTCTTCTAAAAAAGGATTAATTAATACTAAAAAATACCCATTTTCCATAACGTTGGAAAAAAAAGAAAATAAGGGTTATGCTTTTGGAGTAAATTGTGGTTTAAGATTTTTTTTAGATAAAGGCGTTGAACAGTTTTGCGTTGTTAATAACGATATCCTTTTTGATAAAGATTTTTTAATTAAGGTTGAAAAAACTTTTGAAAAAGCAGATATTTTTGGTGGAAAAATTTACTATGCCAAAGGTTTTGAGTATCATAAAAATCGTTATAAAAAAAATGAATTAGGAAAAGTATTATGGTATGCCGGTGGAGGATTCGATTGGGATAATGCCTTAACTTTTCATCGAGGAGTTGATGAAGTTGATCAGGGTCAATATGATAATTTTGAAGAAACAGAATTTATTACCGGTTGTCTTTTTTGTTTTAATAAAAAAGTAGTGGAAACAGTTGATTTTTGGGATGAAAGCTATTTTTTATATTTTGAGGATGCGGATTATTGTGTTCGGGCAAAAAAGAAAGGATTTAAGCTTTATTACAACCCAAAAATTATTATTTGGCACAAAAATGCTTTGTCCACTGGGGGGCCGGGTTCTTTTCTTCATCAAAAATATCAGCGAAAAAATCGATTAATTTTTGGATTGAAATATGCGCCTTTTAAAACTAAAATTCATCTTATATTAAATTATTTATTCAGCAAATAGTAAATAAAATGGCAGTTAATTTAACAACAGTAATTTTTACTCATAATGAAGAAAAAAATATTAAAGATTGTATTATATCAGCGAGGATTTTAACAAAAAATATAATAGTTATCGATAGTCAAAGCACTGATAAGACAAGAGAGGTTTTGAGAAAAGAAAAAATTAAATTTTATTCTTTTCCTTATCAAAAATATGTAGAGCCGGCAAGAGAGTTTGGAATTAAAAAGGCAAAAACCAATTGGGTATTGATTTTAGATGCTGATGAAAGAGTAACTGAGACTCTTTCTTCCGAAATTAAAGAAAAGATAAAAAACAAAACCTTTACCTTCTATTATCTTCCCAGAAAAAACATTTTTATTAAAAAATGGCTAAAACATGGGGGTTGGTGGCCGGATTATCAAATAAGACTTATTAATAAAAAATATTTTCTTTCTTGGCCAAGACAAATTCACTCAACTCCAAAAATTGAAGGTAAAGGAGGATATCTTAATAATCCTTTACTACACTTCTTTCATGGGAATTTGGAAGAAATGGTTAAAAAAACCATTGTGTTTGAAAAAATTGAAGCTGACCTTCTTTATCTTGTTTCTAAAAAAGCCAATGTTTTTATATTTTTTAGAAAGTTTTTTGGGGAGCTTTGGCGAAGATTTTTTAAATCTTTTGGATTTTTAGATGGAAATATTGGTATAATTGAAGCAATTTATCAAGCTTTTTCTAAAACAATCACTTATCTTTTTTTATATGAAAAATATTTATCCACAAAAAAAAGTAGGGCTTTACACTCCTTATCTTGATGTTTTAGGAGGGGGGGAAAAACATATTCTTTCAATAATCAAAGTTTTTGAGGATTTAGGATTGGCGCTTTATATTTTTTGGGATAAAGATTTAAAAAAAGAGATAAAGGAGCGTTTGGGTTTAACCTTTAAAAATTTATTTTTTTTACCCAATATTTTTAAAAAAAAATCTTTTCTTTCTTTTTTAAAATTTCTTTTGATTTCAAAAAATTTTGATTATTTTTTTTATGTCACTGATGGTAGTTATTTTTTTTCTTCAGCTAAGAAAAACTTTGTTTTTGCTATGGCACCTGATAGAAATCTTTATCGATTGAATTTTATTAATCGATTAAAACTTTTAAATTGGCAATTTATTAGCAATTCTTCTTTTACTCATAAATGGCTTAAAAAATGGGGAATTAATTCTTATGTGATTAGTCCCTATATCGAAGAAAAGTTTTTTAAATTAAAAAAACAAAAAAAAGAAACAATCATTCTTTCAGTGGGACGATTTTTTGGTCATTTACATTCAAAAAGACAAGATCTTGCTATAAAAACGTTCAAAAAAATTAAACAAAAAAATTTATCGTTTAAAGATTTTAAACTAATTTTAATAGGGGGATTGAAAAAAGAAGATAGAGATTATTTTAGCTATCTTCAAAAAATAGCGGCTGGTGATCCATCGATTATTTTTGAAACTAATCTTTCTCAAGAAAAAATTTATGATTTTTATCAAAAAACCAGTTTTTTTTGGCATTTTGCTGGTTTTGGTATTGATGAAAATAAAAATCCACAAAATGTTGAGCATTTGGGTATTGCTCCTTTGGAAGCTATGGCTTGTGGGTGTTTGACTTTTTGTTATAAGGCGGGCGGACCGAAAATTTTAATTGAAGACGGTAAAACTGGTTTTTTATTTAGTACAGAAGATGAATTAATTAATAAGATGGAAAACATAATCGCTAATAAAAAAAAGCAGAATGAGATTAAAAAAAACGCCCATCATTTTGTTTTGACCAATTTTTCTTATGAGGTTTTTAAACAGAGGGTTAAAAAATTAATAATTAAAATATGATTTCCGTAATTATTCCTGTTTATAAAAACATAAGTCTTTTTTTAGCCAATCTCAAAAATAATCTTAAATTTTTAGAAGGATGCGAAATAATAGTTGTTAATGATGATTCAGAAAAAAGCATAAAAAAAGAGATTAAGCAAATTAAGACTAAAAATATTTTTTTAATCGAAAACAAAAAAAACTTAGGTTTTGGACAGTCGGTTAATATTGGTGTAAAAAAAGCAAAGGGAGATTTTATTTTACTTTTAAATAGTGACACGCTTTTAAAAGATAGAAGTTATCTTTATGCTTTGGATTATTTTAAAAATAATCCTCGCCTTTTTGCTGTTAGTTTCGCGCAAAAAGAAAAAAATAGTAAGATAGTAGGAAAAAATATTATTTATTTTAAAGACGGTTTATTTCACCATCAGAAAGCAAAGGATTTAATCTTTGGAAGAAATGCTTGGGCTGAAGGTGGGGCATGTTTGATAGATAAGAAGAAGCTTGATTTTTTAGGTGGTTTTGACCCAATTTATTCGCCTTTTTATTGGGAGGATGTTGATCTTTCTTATCGGGCTTGGAAAGCCGGTTTTGAAGTTTTGTTTGAACCAAAAATTTTAGTTGAGCATCATCATCAATCAACGATTGCTAAGTATTTTTCTTCAAAAGAAATTCAATCAATAGCCTTTCGTAATCAGTTAATATTTACCTTAAAGAATATAAGTGATTTGAATCTTTATTTTCAATTTTTTTTGTTTTTCTTTAAACGATTTTTTCAATTTTTAATTGTGTTGGATTTGGTCAATATTCTTGCTATTTTTGATTTTTTTAAAAAAACACCAATGATTTTAAAGAAAAAAATTATCCAACAAAAAATTTATAAAATTAAAGATAGAGAAGTTTTAGCCCATTTTTAAAATGGATAAAAAAACTTTTTTTGTTTTGGCTATTATTACTTTTATTGGTTTGTTTTTGCATCTTTATAAAATTAACCAGTCACCTCCTTGTATTAATGCCGATGAAGCGGCATTTGCTTACAATAGTTATTCTATTTTAAAAACTAAAAGAGATGAGTTTGGTGTACCTTTTCCTTTACGATTTAAATCTTTTTCCGATTATAAGATGCCTCTTCTTTTTTATTTAAATATTCCCTTTATTTATTTTTTTGGCTTAAATTTGTGGTCGATTAAATTAATTAACACCTTTATTTTATTATTTTTTCCTTGGTTGATATACATTTTCGCAAATTATCTTTTTAAAAACAAAAAGATTAGTTTACTCTCATCGTTTCTTTTTGTTGTTTGTTGGGGGGTTCAATCAATGACAAGACAACTTCATGAGGCTTTTTTAACCTCTTTTTTAATTACTTTATCTTCATATTTTTTTCTTCTTATTAAGGATAAAAAAAAGATTAAGTATCAGATTCTTTTCTTAATCTTTCTTTTATTATCTCTTTTTTCTTATCAATCAAGTCGTGTTTTTGGGTTAATGTTTATGGTCTTAGCTGTTTTTTATTCTTTTAAAAAACAAATCACTAAAAAATTTGTCTTAGGTTTATTTTTGATACTGATTCTTTTTTTTATTACTGATTTAATTTACAAACCAAATCGTGTGATTAATTTATTTTTTTTGAACGATCCTGGTCTTTCATTAAAAATTAACGAGTTAAGAGGCGAGGGTGGTTCAAAAATTATTTACAATAAGTTAACGGTGGGTTTAAAAGAAAGAATATTTGAGTATTTAAAGTATTTTTCTCCTCAATTTTTAGTAATAAATGGTGATGAAAACTATCGATTTGGATTTCCACAATTTTTATCAATTATTACCATCGTTGAATATTTTTTCTTTATAGTTGGTATTTATTATCTTTTTAAAAATAAAGAAAAAAATCGTTATTATCTTTTAACTTTAATGATGGTTAGTCCTATATCTGGGAGTTTAACTTGGGATGATCCTTCGCTTCCTAGAAGTTTTTTTATTATCATCCCAATTTTAATCATTAGCGCTTATGGTTTTATAAATTTTATTGAAAATATCAAAAGTCAAAAATATTTTTTAATTTTATCGATGATTATTTTTAGTTATCTTTTTTTTCTATTTTACAATTGGAATTTTTATTTAAATCATTACCCAAAGAAGGCAATTGTTATTCATAATTGGCAATGTGGATATAAAGAATTAAGCGATTATGTAAAAAATAATTATCAAAAATTTGATAAATTTTATATTACCAAAGAAGGCGGTCCTTCTTATATATTTTTACTTTTCTTTTTAAAATATTCACCACCTGATTATCAAAAACAAGCTAATAGTGGTCCGATAGATGAGTATGGTTTTTCTCAATCAGAAAAATTTGATAAATTTATTTTTAATTTAGATTATCATTCTCAAGAAGAAAAAAATATCGCTATAATTGGTCGCCCACATGATTTTGCTGAAGAAAAAAATTTAAAAAAGATTATCTTTCAAAATGAACCTTTATTTTATATTAAAGAAATTTTAAGCGATTAAGGCAATAATAATATTGTAAAAAGCATGAATAAAAATAGGTATATTCAGGCTTTTATAGGAGGTAAAAAAATAAGAGTTTAAAATACTTAAAAAAATATCAGTTAACATTAAAAAAATTAGTTGATTACCAATTAAACCATGAATTGTAAGTCTTAAAGGAATATGGAGAAAAAAGAAGAGGATAGCGTTAAAAAATGCTGTTTGATAGAAGTTTTTTGATTCTTCAAATAATCTTTTAAAAACAAATCCAGTAGATAAAATCTGTTCAGAAATTGCCCCAAATAGAGAAATAAATACTATATAAAAAAAAATGTTTTGATTGATGCCTTGTTTAAATAAGAATATTTCTTTATGATTTATCCAATTAGCAAAAATAATTGTTCCTAAAAATATTAAGCTGATAAAAAAAGAAATTAAAAAATCTTTTTTTATAGATTTAAAAGAAAAACTTAGTGAAGAAAAAAAATCTTTTTTTTCAACTTTTGAAATAAAACAATAAACTGGTAAAACAAAAACTATTGGTTTAGCAATTAATTCATCAAACCACTCTGGCATTTTAAATTTTAAGCGATAAAAAGCCCAGACAATTAAAATAATTCCCCAAAGATTTAAAACTTTTTGAGAGTGGGGGACTTTTTTTTTCATAATCCTATTCAAGAAAATCTTTTAATTTTCTGGCACGGGTGGGATGTTTTAGTTTTCTTATTGCTTTAACTTCTATTTGGCGGATTCTTTCTCGAGTGACTTTAAAATAGGCTCCCACTTCTTCCAAAGTTTTTGGTTTTCCATCTTCTAACCCAAAACGCATTGATAATACTTTTCGTTCTCGTGGTGAAATAGTGTTTAAAACATTGTTTAAAGCATCTTTTAAAAACTCACGCGAAACCTTGTCATATAATGAAGATTCATTAATATCTGAAACAAACTGTTCTAAAGTCGTTTCCTTATCATCGCCAATTGGAGTTGATAAGGATCGTGGTTGCTGAGAAATTTTTTTTAGATTTTCTACTTCTTCTGCCGAAAGCTGCATTTCTTTGGCTATTTCTTTGACGGTTGGTTCACGCCCTAATTTTTGAGCCAGTTTTCTTTGCATTTTGTAAAAACGATTAATTTGATCAACCATGTGGACTGGTATTCTTATTGTTCTTGATTGATCAGCAATCGCCCGGGTAATTGCTTGACGAATCCACCAGGTGGCATAAGTAGAAAATTTATACCCCCTTTGCCAATCGTACTTTTCAACTGCCCGGATTAGGCCCTTGTTTCCTTCCTGAATAAGGTCTAGAAAAGAAAGACGTCGTCCTAAATATTTTTTTGCTACCGAAACCACTAGTCTTAAATTGGCTTTAATCAATTTTTCTTTAGCTTTTTGATCGCCTTTTTCATATCGTTTGGCCAACTTTATTTCTTCTTCAGCGGTTAAAAGTGGAGTTTGACCAATCTCTTTAAGATAAATTTTTATTGGGTCAAGTGACTCACCATGTTTTAAAATCGCCAGTTGTTCCAACTCTTTTTCTAATTCTTCAATGCTTTTTTTTGCTTCTTCTTCTTCGCGCGAAGAAATTGTTTCAAAAATATCAACTCCTTTTTTAAAAGCATTATCAAAAAAATCATCGATTTCTTCGATATGTTTTTCAGGTTCAGGATAAACTAAAAGAATATCATCTTGAACAAGAAAACCATCTTCTTCCCCTTGTTTTAGAAGATCTTTAAGGTTTTTGGGAATTTTTGTTTTGATCATGACAATTAATTTTATAACGAAATTAATTTTTTTTCTACTTCTCTTAATTGGCGATTTAAGCTTTTTAGTTCTTCAGTTTTAATTTCATTGTTGTTTTTTAAAAGAAGATTTTTTATTTGATTTTTTAATGAATATTTTTTTATTTGATAAGCTAATTTTTCGATTTTTTCTTTACCTAATTCAAAATCTGCTGAGGCTAAAAGAAAAATTTCGTCAAATGTTGGTTTTAATTCATTGGGAAGAAAGTTAACAAAATCTTCCAAAACAAATTTTTCATTTTTAGTTTTATATTCTAAAAAAAAAGCAGCGATTTTTTCTAAAGCTAATAACCGAAAATCTTTTGGTGAAAGGATTGAAAAGATTACTTCAGCTATAGAAAAAGGCGAATCAGCTTGGAAAACAAGGCTTAAGATATATTTTTCCGCTAGAATAAGATGAGAGTCGCTTCCTTTTTTTGTTTTTGGAATAAATTCTAACTTTCTTTTTTTAAGGAGTAAATTTTTTTTAATTAGTTTTTGGATGCTTTGTTCGCTAACATCCAACAAATTAGCCAATTTTTTTACGTAATGAGACTGAACAACAGCGTTTTTTACTTTTGAAAGAAAAAAAACCACCTCTTCGCTTATTTTTTTCTTCGCATAGGCAGTTTTTTCTGGATATTTTTTGGAAATAGTTTCAATTAAAAAATCATAAACTCCAAAGGGATTTTTAATCGTTTTTTTAAAAAGATTAATATCTTTTTTTACTGCTTCATCAGGGTCTTTCGCAAAATTAAAAGTTACAACATTAATATCGAAATCAAACTTTTCTGCTTCTTCAATTGCTCTTTTGACTGCTTCTTCTCCAGAAACGTCGCTATCTAAAGCGAGGGTGATTCTTTCGGTGTAACGTTTAAGAAGCATTAACTGTTCACTGGTTAAGGCTGAACCTTTGATGGCGACAAAATTGGTAAAACCTGCTTGATAGGAAGAGATAACATCAAACTCTCCTTCAACTATGTATACATTATTTTCTTTTCTGATACTTTCTTTTGCTAGATCAATACCAAAAATAGTTTCCCGTTTATGATATAAAACAGTTTCTGGGGTATTAATATACTTTGCTTCTTTTTCTTCCTCTTTTAAAGTTCTTCCAGAAAAGCCAATGATATTTCCGCGGGTATCACGAATGGGAAAAATCAATCGGCCACGAAAATAATCACAAAAACGACCTTTTTCGTTTTTAAAAACCAATCCGTCTTCTAGCATTTCCTCTGGCTCATATTTTTTCTTTTTCAGAAATAAAAAAAGCGATTCCCAAGAAAAAGGAGCATAACCAAGACCAAATTTTTTTATTATCGGGTCTTTGATTTTTCTTTGATAAAGATAATCAAGGGCTTTTTTTCCAAAATCAGTTTTCCATAAAACATGTTGAAAAAAACTCGCCGTTAATTGGTTCATTTCTAAAAAACGTTTTTTCTTTTGCCAAACTTTATCTTCAAAGTCAACTTTTTTTATTTGAACGCCTAATTTTTTTGCTAATTCTTTTAATGCTTCAAAAAAAGTTAGATTTTCCCATTTCATTAAAAACTTTATTACATCACCTCCTTCGTTACAAGCACCAAAGCATCGCCAGATTTGTCTTTCAGGTGAAACAATAAAGGAAGGGGTTTTTTCTTGATGGAAAGGACAAAGAGCTTTGAAGTTTCGACCAGTTTTTTTTAAAGGAATAAAATTGCCAATAAATTCAACAATATCAATTTTTCTTTTAATTTCTTCAATGACATTTTCCATCGTTATTATTTTACCACTATTTTAAAAAATAAAACTTTACCAATTGTAAACTTTTAATTTAATGTTATACTATTATTTAGTATGATATTTCTTTCATTAAATGAGTATCAAGTTAGACTTTTAGTTTTTAAAAAAAACATCTTTTCTCATTATGAAGTTGATTACTTTGAAAAAGCCCATCAAACTCAGTTATTAAAAGATGGAGAAGTAATAAATATTGATATTTTAGCTTCTGCGATCAAAGAAGGTTTGACGGTGGCAAAAAAAAGTGAAAGAGAAAAAGAAGTTTTTCTTATTCTTCCTCAAGAGTCTTTTATTTTTTTGCGAATCGAGACGCCAATTGACCTTGTGCTTTCGGCGATTGAAAATTATGTTTTTGATAAGCTAAAAACTCAATTTAAAACCGAAAAAGAACCTTTATTGAACGCGATGTTTATTCGCCAATCAGAACAAAAAAAGATTGTTAACTTTTTTGGTTTAACTCAAAAAAGATTTTATGATTTTGAAAAAATCTTTTCCCTTTTGAATTTAAAGTTGATTAATGTTCTCCCAGAAACCTTAGCCTATTTTAAATTATTTGAAAAAACTTTGAGAAAAGAAAAGAATGAAAAAATTTTTTATGTTTATTACAACAAAGATCAAGCTTTTGGTTATTTATATGATAATTTGGGTCTTATAAAAGGTGATAAATGGAAAGCACAGGTAGATCAAAAGAATTCTTTAGAAGTAGTAATTAAAAAAGAAAAAGAAATTTTAGAAAAATCAGGATACAAGCCAAATCGATTAATTCTTTCTGGTCCTTCTTCAGAAAATGTTCGTCAAGACGTTTTTACCAAAGCAGTAGGCGTTTGGACTAATCCTTTAAAAAAAATTATTCCTAATTTTTATTCTGAGTATTTAAAACTTTTACTGGTAGATGAGAAAAATATTTTACCGATTTTGAGTTTAGATGTTTGTTTTGGGGCTTTTGTTTTTTATAAGGAAAGTAGTGATTTTAATCTTTTAAAAGGAATAAGTTTTTCTCAGTTACAGAAGAAGGTGAAGCAACAAAGATTTTTTTTGCATAAAAAGGACTGGCTTTTATTTTTTATTTCTTTTGTTTCTTCAATTTTATTTTTTATTTTTCTTTCTTTGATTAAACCGAAGATAACTTTTCCTTCTTTGATGTTTAAACTCGAAAAACCTTCACCCACTCCCACCATATTTTTCCCCTCACCAACACCAACGCCCACCGTTGTGATAAATAAACAAGCTATTCGAATTAAAGTCCTTAACGGTTGTGGAGTTATTGGTAAAGCCTCAACGGTTAAAGAGATTTTAAAGGAAAAGGGCTATCAAGAGATTCTAACTGGAAACGCCGACAATTTTGATTATGAAAAAACAGAAATGTCGATTAAAAAAGAAAAAAGTTATTTAATTTCTATAATTAAAGAAGACTTAAAAAAATATGTTTCTTCTTTTAAAATAAAAACTCTTTCTGAAGAAGAAGCCTCCGATGTCATTATTGTCATTGGAAAAGACTTTAAGTAAAAAACTTATGGAAGAAAAAAAACAAAGACTGCGAAAACGCTTAGATCTTATTTTAGCAAAAGTCAATCTTGTTCAAAAAAAAGAAGAGTTGAAGAAGTTGGAGGAAAAAACTTATAATCCATCTTTTTGGCAAGATTCCCATCTGTCTTCAGCGGTTATGAAAAAAATTGCTCAGATTAAAAAAGAAATGGATGATTTAGAGATTTTGCCGCTACTTATTGAAGAAGATCTTGTCCAAGCCGAGAAGATTATTAATCAATATGAAATAAATCTTTTTTTATCGGGTCCTTATGATCAAGGAGATGCTATTTTTTCAATTTATGCGGGTCAAGGAGGTACTGAGGCGATGGATTGGTCAGCAATGCTTTTTCGAATGTATACTCGTTTTTTTGATAAAAAGGGATGGCAGTGGGCGATAGTTGATCAAGTTGATGGAGAAGAGGCTGGAATAAAAAGCGTTGTTTTAAATGTATACGGTCGTTTTGCTTATGGAATTTTAAAAGGAGAAGCTGGTGTTCATCGATTGGTGCGTCAATCTCCTTTTAATGCTGATAAGTTGCGACAAACCTCTTTTGCTTTGGTTGAGGTATTACCGGTGATTGAGGAAAAAAACATTGAGATTAAAGAAGAAGATTTGGAATGGGATTTTTTTCGTTCTGGTGGGCATGGAGGACAGAATGTAAATAAAGTAGCAACCGCTGTCCGTTTACGTCATAAGCCAACGGGAATTATAGTCACATGTCAGAAAGAACGCTATCAAGGCCAAAATCGGGAAAACGCTTTAAAGATTCTTCGAGCAAAGCTTTGGCAGATTGAAGAAGAAAAGAAAGATCAAAAAATTCAAAATTTAAAAACTGGGAAAATTGCTACTTGGGGCCACCAAATTCGTTCTTATGTTCTTTATCCTTATAAATTAATAAAAGATTTGCGCACCGATTATGAAGAAACAAATGTTGAGGCGGTTTTGGATGGAGAGATTGATGGATTTGTGGAAGCGTATTTAAAGACGAAAAAATAGAATAATTTTTAAATAGTTGCTTTTCTTATTAAAAATTGTTATTCTTAAATTAGTATGGAGAATAAAAAAAAGATTTTACTAAGGTCGTTAGATGATAATGGCGATGGAGGAAATGATAGAAAAGAAAATTTCTCTTTTTTACATTTTTTTTCTTATTTAGGTTTGGCGATTTTTTTTGGAATATTGATGGGTTTTTTGCTCACGAAATATCCTTTTAAAATTGAATCAAAAAAGAAAATAGAAACCACAAAGTTAGAAAAATCAGCCGGTATCCTTGATAAAAAGATCTTTAAAGATAAAGCCGAGGGAGTTTTAAAAGAAGGCGGGATTGATGGTGAGGGAAATTTTCATTTGGAACGACCGGGTGGTCCATCACAAAATGTTTATTTAACTTCATCTACGGTTGATCTTTCATTGTATCTTGGCAAAAAAGTTCGAGTTTTCGGCCAAACTTTTGCGGGTCAAAAAGCGGGGTGGCTTATGGATGTTGGATACGTTGAAGTTTTAGAGTAAAAAAATGATAGTTTTTGAAAACGTTACCAAAAAATTTCCTTTGGGAAATATTGTTTTAGAGAATATTTCTTTTTCTGTGGAGGAAGGCGAATTTGTTTTTCTGGTTGGGCCATCTGGGGCAGGAAAAACTACAATTATTAAATTAATTCAAAGAGAAATTCTTCCCACCTCAGGTTCAATTTTTATTGATGAAATGGATATTACTGATAAAAAATTTTCAAATGTTTTGACTTTACGAAGGAATTTAGGGGTAATTTTTCAAGATTTTAAGATTCTTTACGACAAAAGCGTTTTTGAAAATGTGGCTTTAAGTTTAAAAGTGTTAGAAAAATATTCTTTTTCAAAAATAAAAGAAAAAGTTAAAGAAACATTAGCAATAGTTGGTTTAGAAGGTAAAGAAGGGGTTTTCCCCATACAGCTTTCAGCCGGAGAATTACAGCGAGTGGCTATCGCCCGAGCAATTATTGGTGAACAAAAAATTATTTTAGCCGATGAACCAACCGGAAACTTAGATCCAAAAACCGCATGGGAGATAATGAAGATTTTTAAAAAGATAGAAAAACAAAAAACAATTATCTTTGCTACTCATAATACTGATATAGTTAACAGTTTTCAAAGAAGAGTTTTGGTATTAAAAAACGGAAAGATTATAAAAGATCTACGACAAGGAAAATATGAGTTTTAAAAATTAATTTATGAGAGATTTTTTGATTTCTATAAAACGAGCTCCTTTTCAGTCAGCGGCATCTTTTTTGGTTCTGTTTTTTTCCTTGTTTTTGACTTTTTTCCTTCTTTTTTCTTTGGCGTTTTTTGAGGGACTTTTGACTTATTTAGAAACTCGGCCACAAATCATTGCTTATTTCCAACCAAAAACTGATGAAAATGAGATATTTAAAATCCGTAATGATCTAAGTCAGTCGGGTAAAGTTTTATCGATAAAGTATGTTAGTCAAAAAGAAGCGTTTGAGATTTATAAAAAAATGAATAAAGATAATCCTTTGCTTTTGGAGATGGTTTCAGAGGAAATTCTGCCTCCTTCTTTGGAAATTTATGCAAAAAAACCAATGTTTTTACCGGAAATTGCTGAATATTTAAAAAAACATACAAGTATCGATGAAGTTCAGTTTCAAAAAGATATTTTAGAAAGACTTTTAACTTTAACTTCGATTTTGCGAAAGGTTTCTTTTTCTTTTTTTGGATATTTATTTTTGATGACAATGACAGTTTTGATGGCGGTTACTCATTTTAAGGTAGCCTTGAAAAAAGAAGAGATTGAACTTTTATCCCTTTTGGGTGCGTCTTCTTTTTACATTCGGAAGCCCTTTTTGAAGGAATCTTTGTTGATGGCTTTTTTTGCTTCGGTTTTTTCGTTTTCTTTGGCGCTTTTGATTTTATTTTACTTTCATCCTTTTTTAAATTCCTACCTTCAAGGCATAAGTGGTTTGACAGTTAATGTTTTAAATTTTAGTTTTAATGTTTGGCCAATAAATTGGGTTTTTCTTTTAGCTATTTTCTTTTTAACTTCATTCTTTGGAATAGTTCTCTCTCTTTTGGCTAGTTTTTTGGCAACGAGTAAATATCTTAATTATAATTAGTTTATGGGAAAAAGAGTTGTTTTATTAATCATCTTTCTTTTTTTTGTTGTTTTTCTCTTTTGTGGGAAAGATTTGAAAGCGATTGAATGTGAATTAGGAATAGATTTAAGTGGTCGATCACGGGAAGAACTTCAACAAATAAAAACCAAATGTGAAGAAAAACTTTCTCAATTGGCAAAGCAGAGAAATACTTTAACTTCTGAGATCGCTTATCTAGATACTCAAATTTATTTAACCAACTTAAAGATTGCCGAGACAGAAAGAAAAATAGAACAAACAGAAAAAGAAATTGATATTTTGGGAGAAAAAATTGAAGGCCTTGATGAGTCTTTAACTAAGCTTTCCAAACTTTTATTAGAGAAAATAGTCGCTGATTATAAAAATAGAAGAATTACCTTGCTTTCAATTTTAGTTGAGTCTGATAGAATAGAAGATTTAGTTAATCGAGTTAAGTATGTAAGAATCACTCGAGAAAACAATCAAAAACTAATCATTCAAGTTCAAAACGCCAAAATTAACTTTGAAGAACAAAAAAAACTTCGGGAAGAAAAGAAGGCAGAGCTTGATAGTTTAAAAATTATTCTTGCAAAACAAAAAAATGATCTTCTAAACCAACAAAATGCAAAGCGAAAACTTTTAGCGGATACTCAAAATAGTGAAGCTGTTTATCAACGAATAGTGGCTCAAGCAAAAGCACAATTAGCATCATTTATTAATTATGTAAGAAGTTTTGGTGGGGCAAGTATTCTTAGTAATCAAACTAGTTGTGATGGTTGGGGTTGTTATTATAATCAAAGAGATAGCCAATGGGGTAATTTTGTGATTAACAATAGTTATGATTGTAATGATGGAACTAGTAAAGAATGCAGTATTGCAAAAGTTGGATGTTTAGTAACTTCAGTTGCTATGTATGCTTCGCATTTAGGTTATAAGATAAATCCTTTAGATATAGCTACTAATTCTGATAACTTCGCTGCTAATACTGCATTACTTAAAAAAGAAATGTATGCTAAAGGAATAAAGATAAGAAGAATTGAAATTGGCAGTGCTTTATCACCTGAAATAGTAAGTAATAAACCCGTAATTGTAGGAATCAAATACGGACCTTATGGCACTCATTTTTTGTTAATAAAAAAATATGAAAATGGTAATTATATAATGAATGATCCCTTTATAGAAAATGGTAAAGATAAAAATTTTACTGATTATTATTCATTAAATAGTGTTTTTTCGGTAGAAATAATAGACATTTAATTTAATATTCATTTTATAAGCTAAATTCATTTTTTGTTGCTTTTAGGCTATTGACAGAAATTAATAAAAAAAATAAATTTAATTTATGAAAGACTTTGCTGATATAACTGTCGGAATACAAATATCAACGGGAATTATTTTAATATTATTCTATTGATGATTATTGCTTTTAAAGAAAAGAAACCAGTAAAAAAATAAAAATGCAAAAATTTTTTATTTTTTTAATTATTTTTTTATTCTTTTTATTTTTCTTAAAATCTATTGAGGCAAAAGTTTTAATTAATGAATTTCTTATTGAACCAACACCCCAACAAGTAGAAATTATTAATATTGGAACAGAAAGCGCTAACCTTTCCGGATGGATTATTGATGATGACGGTGAATCTTCAGCGACATTTACAATTCCAGATAATTCAATAATTTACCCCGGTAGTTGTCTTATTTTTTCTGGAAATTTTTATTTAAATGCAAAAAAAGCTGACACCATTCGTTTATTTGATAATCAAAATAATTTAATTGATTCATTTTCATATCGACTAAGCTTTGGTCAAGGGATTTCTTATCAAAGAATTCCTGATGGAGAAAATAGTTGGTCAACTCAATCTGCAAGTTTAGGACTTTTTAACAGTTCTTTAACCTCTTGTATAATTACCCCAACTCCCTCTTTTTTTCCAAATCAAACACCAACGATATTTCAATCACCAACTCCAACAATTTCACCAACATTATTTTTATCACCAACTTTCAATCCCACTCCAACACCAACTTTGGTCTTAGTCTCTTATCAAAACATTTATCTTTCTGAGGTTTACCCCAATCCACAAACTGGTGAGAAAGAATGGGTAGAAATTTATAATGATAATGATTTTATTGTTAATTTAAATAATTGGTATCTTGATGATATTGAAGATGGTGGTTCCTCTCCTAAAAAATTTTCTTTAACTATTGAACCAAAAAGTTATGGAAGTGTTGATTTGTCAACGGCAATGTTTAATAATGATGGCGATGTGGTTCGACTTTTAGATTTTGAAAAAAAAGAAAAAGATAGTTTTGAGTACAAAGATTCTCAAAAAGGAAAAAGTTTTGGGCGAATAAGCTTTGAAACCGATGAATTTTGTTTACAAGAACCAAGTAAAAGTCTAAAAAACAATCCTTGTCTAAATAATTTATTAGAAAATTTCAATTTAAATCCAACAATTTCTCCTAATTCTTTTAATAGCAATTATGAAAATAATTCTGAGTATTATCAGAGTCCAATCTTATTAAGGAAAATAAGTCCTGTTTTTTATTTTAATTCAATCGGTCAAAAATTCTCAAATGAGTTTGTTATTCAAGATAATGGTGAAGATGTTAATCAAAAAGAAAACGAAGAAGAAATTTTGGGTGTTTATCACGAAAAAAGAAGCTCAAAAATTGGCTATCTAAACTTAATTTCATTTTCTTATGGGCTTTTATCAGCTTTAGGGGTTGCGATAAAGAACATAAAATTCCCAAAAATATTATAAAAAAAATTAAAAATAACCAAAAACGTCTTTTTTACAAAAATTTATCAATAACCAATTTTAAGTATTATAAAATATAGATTAATTTTTTATGAATAAAAATAATGTAAGATTCGTTAATATTGATTTTTTGAGAGCGATTGGTATTGTTTTAATAATTATTATTCATCATTTTGCTTATTATCTAAAAAATGCTTTTATTTTTAATATTTGGAATTTGATGCATTTTGTTGTTCCTGGATTTGTTTTTGCTTCTGGTTATCTGCTGCAAAGTAAAAAAGAATTGAAAAAATCACCAATAATTTTTTTTTGGTTAATTAAGCGGTTAAAACGATTATTATTACATTACTATTTTTATCTATTTTTTCATTATTTTTTAATAACATTTTTTCCTATTTTATTTAAGGGGATCAATTTAAAAAAAGATCTTAGTTTTTTCCTGAAATCAATTATTCTTGTTGGCGGAGTAGATCTTAATTGGTTTGTTTTATTATTTGTTCAGTTAACGATGATAACACCTTTCATAATCATTGCTTTTAAGAAAAAAATTTTAGAAAAGACTTTGTTTTTAATTTCTTTTCTTTTTAGTTTATATTTTTATTTTTTTAAAGGATCTTATCTCAACTATAAATTATTAATGCTTTCTTCTTGGCTTTTTGTTTTTTATTTAGGAATTTTTACTTTTAGATTAGATAAAAAACAGTTAAAAAAAGATCTTAAAAAACAACTAAACTATTTAAAATTTTGCTTGCTTTTTGCTTTTTTATTTGTAGTACTTTTACTTTTTGAAAAAGATTATCAATTTGTTTTAACAAATAATAAATACCCGCCAAATATATTTTATTTATCGTATGGTATTTCTTTTACCTATTTTTTTTTGATTATTGGGAGTTTTAAATTTTTTCAAAAAGAAATTATTAGAAGAATCATAGAATTTTTAAGTAAGAACTCATACTTTTTATTTTTTATTCATTTTATTGTTTTAGACTTTATTTTAAGCTTATCGGACCTATTTTTATTTTTAAAAAAAAATATTTACCTCCAATTGTTTTTTATTTTGGTAATAAGTTTTATGTCAGTTTATTTTATTGAATTAATCAATTCTTATTTAAAAATGAGGTTTTTAAAGAAATTTATTTTTTTAGTTGTTGGCTTTTTGGTTATTTTAACAGCCATTAATTTTATCGTTAGTTATTATTATTTGGAAAAAAATAATTTTTACGCAAAACCGGCAATCATTGAGTGGTTACAAAAACCAGCCGGAGTAAGATTTGTTGGCAGATATGATAGGACATATTTGGCTTGGATTGATCATTTGGGAAAAATAAAGATTCGTTACTTTGATCACCATAAAAATTTATTTTCTAAAACGATTGAAGTTGATGATTTAAAAAAAGATTTTGGAATTGAAGCCGTTGATGATCATAATGCTCCGTCAATTTTAATTTTACCTGATGGACATATAATTCTTTTTTATGTTGTTCATGATGTTAAAAATGCTTTTTTTTATAAGAAATCATTAGAGAAGGAAAATATTAATTTTTGGAGTGAAAGATTTACATTAATCAAAAATAATAATGAGAAAGATTTCTATAATTATCCTCAACCAAGGTTTTTGTCAAACGGTAAACTATTGGTTTTTTACCGAAAAGGAACCTTTTATAATTCTAAACAGTTTTATAAGTTTTCATTAGATCACGGTAAAAGTTGGAGTGATGAAATTAAGCTTATAGACTTTGGCCAAACGGGGATATATGCTTTTTCTCATACAGAAAACAACTCGATATTTATTGCTTGGAATAAAGGAGGATTTAAACCGCCAAAATTTAATGCGTATTTTGCTCAAAGTTTTGATGGTGGATTGACTTGGCAGAATATAAATAAAGAAACGCTTTCTTTACCAATAGTTGAAGAAAATAAAACACTAATTTTTAATTCCCAAAAACAACCTCTTTATATCTGGGATATAACGGTTGATAAAAAAAAGCAGCCACTGATTTTTTATACATTTAAAAATGACCCCAACCATCAATTAAAAGTCTTTCGTTGGAATGGTGATGTTTGGACCGATGAGTTAGTGACAGGCTCAAAACTTCTTTATAACGGAGATCACTTTTTTTCCGGTGGTGGTTCTTTTGACTATAATAATCCAAACAGATTAGTTGTTAGTAAACAAAGAAAAAAATTAGAAATTGAAATTTACGAATACGACTCAAACAAAAAACATTGGTCTCTTGAATCAAAAATTACTCAAGACTCAATTGAAGATAATTTTCGACCGCAGTTTATAAAAAATTATCACCAAAAATTTCCTCTTATTTGGGCTTTTGGAAAATACGAAGGGTTAATCAACAATCAATGGATAGGGTACAATAAAGTTGGACTTAAATATCAAAAAGAATAATATAGATATTGAGTTTTATAAAAAAATTAATTACCATTTTTTTATGGACTTTTCACGGATAAAAAATATTTTTCATCATCTTTTTATTCCCCAAGAAAAAAATAATTTTCGATCAAAGTTACTTCATTTAGATTTTTTAAGTTATTATCTTCTTTTGGCTTTATTTTTTACCTTTTTGTTTAAAACAACGCCTTTTTATAATATTTTAGGTTATGCAACAGATATTACTATTCAAAAACTTTATGAGTTAACCAACAAAGAAAGAAGAAAACATAATTTGCCGCCTTTAAATTACAATGAAAAACTTTCAAAGGCAGCTTATCAAAAAGCTTTAGACATGTTTAATAAAAATTATTGGGCTCATTTTGGTCCCAATGGCGAAACCCCTTGGCAATTTATATTAAACGTTGGTTATCAATATGAGTATGCGGGAGAAAATTTGGCCAAAAACTTCCTTTTTTCCGAAAATGTTGTCTCAGCTTGGATGAGTTCAAAAACTCATCGGGAAAATATTTTGAGAAAAGATTATACTGATATTGGTTTTGCTGTAGTTAATGGAACGCTAAATGGAGAGCCAACTACTTTAGTAGTTCAGATGTTTGCAAAACCTTCGGCAACAAATTTTGCCAAGGAATTGGGAGAAAAGCATCAAGTTTTTGCCAGCGAAAAAAAACAACTTTCTCAATCTTTGAGAACTTCTTCCTATTCTCAGCCCGCAGCAGTTTTAGCAAAAAAAGAACAAAAACCAATAATTAACGCCAACAAGTTTTTATATAATTTTAATTTAGGATTTATAGGAATTTTGGTTACTACTTTGATACTGGATTTTTATTTTGCTAGTAAAATGGGTATTTTAAAAATTAGATTAACAGGTAAAAATTTAGCCCATTTTATTTTTTTGGGATTTGTAATTTTAGGGCTTTTTATTATTAGTCGTGGGTCAATTTTATGATAACTCATGTAAAAAAAGAATTTAAAAAGTATAGTTTTGATTATCTTCTTCTTTTAACTTTTGGTTTATTTTTTATTTTAGCTTTAAATATTTTTCGTGGGGAGAGACTTTTAGAATTTATTTTTCTTTTAATATTTGTGAGTTTTTACATTATTTGGGGAGTGTATCATCACATAATTCACGATCAATTCCACTTTAAGATTGTTTTAGAATATGTTATGATTGGTTTTATTATTCTTTTTCTTTTAAAAATTATTATTTTTCCATAAAGATATTATAAAAAATAATATTATGAAAGGAGTCATACTGGCGGGAGGATTAGCAACTCGTCTTTATCCATTAACTTTTGCGACTAATAAACATCTTTTGCCAGTTTACGACAAGCCTATGATATATTATCCAATACAAACTTTAGTTCGAGCTGGTATTACCGACGTTTTAGTGATTGTTTCTGGTCCTCATGCAGGTCATTTTATTCAAGTTTTAAAAAATGGGAAAGAATTTGGGTTAGATCATTTAGAATTTGCTTATCAAGAAAATCCAAAAGGGGGAATTGCTGATGCTTTATCTTTAGCTGAAGATTTTAGTGATGGAAAACCGATAACCGTAATTTTAGGCGATAATACGACCGATGCTGATATCTCTTTGGCGGTTAAAAATTTTGAAGAGGGAGCAATGATTTTTTTGAAAAAAGTCCCCGATCCTAGTCGTTTTGGTGTACCGCGGTTTGATAAAAAAGATCCAAGAAAAATAGTGGAGATAATTGAAAAACCCAAAGATCCGCCTTCCAATTATGCTGTGACTGGATTATATATTTATGATAATAAAGTTTTTGATTATATAAAAAAATGTGATCCCAACTATGCAGGAAGAGGTGAGTTAGAAATTACTCAGGTAAATAACTTTTATCTTCAAGATGGCAAACTTTTTTGGAGTGAGTTAGAAGGTTATTGGTTGGATGCTGGGACTTTTGATACTTTGCTTTTAGCCAATCTTTATTGGGCGAGAAAAAAAAACTCGTCCGCATTAGAAATTTTGAAAAATATTTTTTAATATGGATACTACTCAGTTTTTATTAACGATAATTTTAAGTTTAAGTACTATTCTTTTATTAATTATTGGTTTACAATTATTTTTTCTTTTAATTGAGTTGAGAAAAATATTAAAAAAAATAAATCAAGTAATTGATAGTTTTGAAAAAGTAGGGATTTCTTTAGGTCATGGTTTTGAGGAGGTTTTAGGTTTTTTTTCTGGTTTAAAAGTTGTTTTAAAGATTTTTGATCTTTTTGATAAAAAAAATGGAAAGAAACCAGAGAATAAGTAACTTTTGGTTCGGGTTTAGTTTAGGGATTTTGTTTACTAGTTTTTTTGCTTTTTTGTTTGGAACAAAAAAAGGAAGAAAAATTTTAAAAAACTTTCTTGAGTATTCTGAAAACTACGAAGAGAATTTACGACAGTTTTTGGAAGAGATTAGGTTTTTATTGAAAGAAAACCAAAAGAATAGTAAAAAAAATGTTCACCAAGAGAAAGAAGTAAATTTAAATTTTTCTGGAATTGTAGAGCGAATAAAATACTTAGCTAATCCGATAAAGAAACAAACAAAAAAATTTTTTGTAAAAGAAGGAAAAATTCTTGAAAAAACCCCTTGATTTTTGAAATAAGAGAGTGTAAAATATATTATTTCTAGATGATTTTTGCGAATTTCCCCTTAAGCCACAATAAAAGTGGCTGCTGGGATTTTTATTGTTAAAAGCTTTCATTTCAGAAAGTTTAAAACTAATGATTAAAGTTCAATCAAAAAATAAACTTCCTACAGAAATATTTTTAGGGAAACTTGATTCAAGATTAGAAAAGTTGGATTTGATAGAAATTCAAAAAAAATCTTGGCAAGAGTTTGTTGATTTTCATTTAAGAGAAATTATTACTGAGTTTTTTCCAATTTATGATTATACCGAAAAGCGTTTTATTTTAGAATTTATTGATCTTTTTTTTGGTGAACCGCGTTATTCTTTGGATCTTTGTTTGAAAAAAAAACTCACCTATGATGTTCCTGTTTATCTTCGGTTAAGACTGATCAATAAAAAAACTAGTCAAAAAAAAGAACAAGATGTTTATTTTTTCAACCTTCCTAAGATGACTGATCGAGGTACATTTATTATAAATGGTATTGAAAGAGCAATTATTAATCAGTTGGTTCGTTCTCCTGGTGTTTATTTTACTGCCGAGGTAAATAAAATTACAGGGGTGACTTTATATAATGCCGAAATTCGTCCTTATATTGGTGCTTGGATTGATTTAACCTTAAACAAAAATAATTTAATTGAGATGAAAATTAACAAAAAAAGAAAGTTTCTGGCCACCACTTTTATTAAAGCTTTTGATGGTGAGAGTGATTCGCAAATCCTTTCATATTTTTCTGAGGTAGATCAGTCGCTTTTGGAAAAATACCTTTTACCAACTTTGAAAAAAGATCATGCAAAAAACAAAGATGAGGCGGTTTTGGAAATTTATAAAAAAGTAAGACCTGGCGAACCTTTAGTTTTGGAAAATGCTTATAAGACTTTGGAAAATCTTTTTTTCAATCATCGCCGTTATTCATTAGCTGCTTGTGGACGATATAAAATTAATAAAAAATTAGGATTAAATTTTAAGATCGATAAGGAAAATTTTTTGATTAAAAAAGAAGATATTATTGCTACGATTAAATATTTGTTAAATCTAACTATTGGGAAAGGAAAGTTTGATGATATTGATCATTTGGGTAATCGGCGATTGCGTACTTGTGGTGAGTTAGTTGGGATGTATGGAATAAGAGTTGGTATGGTAAGAGTGGAACGTGAGATTAAAGAAAGAATGAGTTTGGTAAGTAGCGATACTAATGTGGCCCCCTCTCAAGTTGTTAATTCAAAACCCTTAATTGTGGCTATTAATTCATTTTTTAGAACCAGTCAACTTTCAACTATTGTTGATCAAGTCAATCCTTTATCAGAACTTGATAATTTAAGACGAGTAACTGTTGGTGGTCCGGGGGGAATCGAAAAAGAACGGGCGTCTTTCTCTTTGCGTGATATATCTTCTTCTCAATATGGACGTATCTGTCCAATTCGTTCTCCTGAGGGACCCAACATTGGAGTGGTGACTTATCTTTCTTTATATGCTCGGGTTAACGAATACGGTTTTTTAGAAACTCCTTATCAAAAATTAGTTAAAGAGAAAATAGGCGAAAAAACAATTGTTAGATTAACCGATAATATAGTCTATTTACCACCGGATGATGAAGAGAATTTTTATATTGCCTCAAGAGATTTAAAGATAGATGAAAATAATATAATTAAAGAGGAAATGGTTGCGGCAAGATATGGAGGAGAGATTATTGAGGTACCAGTAGAAAAACTAGATTTTATTGATGTTTCTTATCAGCAAATTGTTGGAGTTTCTGCTTCTTTGATTCCTTTTCTTCAAAACGATGATGCTAGTCGCGCTTTAATGGGTACTCATATGCAGTGTCAAGCGGTACCTTTGGTTAAACCCCAAGCACCTTTGGTTGATACGGGTTTAACACGAAAAATTGCCGCCGCTTTAGGACGAACCATTTATGCGCCTGAAGAGGGGTATGTAGAGTATGTGGATAGTGCTAAATTAGTATTTAAAGGAATAAGCGGAAAAATTTATGAATATAATTTAGAAAGATATCGTCGTACCAATAAAGATATTACATTTGATCAGCGACCGCGGGTAACTTCCAAACAAAGAATTAAAAAAGGTGAGCTTTTAATTGATGGTCCAGCCACGGAAAATGGTCGTTTGGCTTTAGGACAGAATTTAGTGATTGCGTATTGTTCTTTAAACGGTTTGGGATATGAAGATGGATTTGTTATCTCGGAACGATTAGTAAAAGAGGATATTTTTACTTCGATTTCGATGGAAGAGTTTGTTGCTGATTTAGTTGATACGAAACTTGGTCCGGAAGAGCTTACTCGTGATATACCCAATGTTAGAGAAGAAGTATTACAAAATTTGGATAAAAATGGTTTGGTGGTAATTGGAACAGAAGTGGGACCTGGCGATATTTTAGTTGGAAAAGTAGCCCCAAAAGGCGAGCGAGAACTGACTGCAGAAGAAAGGTTACTGAGGGTAATTTTTGGAGAAAAGTCAAAAGATGTCAAAGACACAAGCCTTCGTGTTCCTTATGGCAAGCGAGGAACAGTAGTTGATACTGAAATTATTGATGTTAAAAAAGATCCTAACGAGTTGGAGCCTGGTATTATAAAACGAATCATCGTGACTACCGCGCAACTGCGAAAGATTATGGTTGGAGATAAACTGGCAGGACGTCATGGTAATAAGGGAGTAATCTCAAAGATTTTGCCAGAATGGGATATGCCTTATCTTGAAGATGGCACACCAGTTGATGTGATAATTTCTCCTTTATCGGTTCTTTCGCGAATGAATTTAGGTCAGTTATTTGAGACGGTGGTTGGGCTTATTGCCAAAAAGAAAGGTGTGGTGATTAATATACCAGTTTTTGAAAAAATTAAAGAAAAGTTTATTATTGAAGAACTGAAACGGCTGGGGTGGCCGGTTGATGGCAAAGTGACATTATATGATGGACAAACAGGACAACCTTATGAAAAAAAAGCGCTGGTTGGGATTAGTTATATTATGAAATTAATCCATATGGTTGAAGATAAATATCATGCCCGCGCCGTTGGTCCATATTCTTTAGTTAGCCAACAGCCATTAAGTGGTAAATCACAAATGGGGGGTCAGCGATTTGGAGAGATGGAGGTTTGGGCTTTGGAGGCTCATCGAGTTCCATATACTCTTCAGGAGATGTTAACGATTAAGAGTGATGATGTAAAAGGACGGATGAAAGCTTTTGAATCGATAGTTAAGGGTGTTGATATTCCTCAGTCGACGACTCCTGAATCATTTAATGTTTTATTGAAAGAACTTAATAGTTTAGGATTAGCGATCGATTTCATTAAATAAATATGGAAAACACCAATCCTCAAACTAAAACTTACGAACCTCAAATGTTTGATTTTTCCGGATTAAAGATACGATTGGCTTCTCCGGAAGACATTTTAAGTTGGTCTCATGGTGAAGTCACAAAACCAGAAACGATTAATTATCGCACTTTTAGAGCAGAAAAAGATGGTCTTTTTGATGAACGGATTTTTGGTCCAACTAAAGACTATGAGTGTTATTGTGGAAAGTATAAACGTTATCGTTATAAAGGAATAATTTGTGATCGATGTGGCGTTGAAGTAACTACTTCTGCCGTAAGACGGGAAAGAATGGGGCATATAAAATTAGCAACACCAATCGCTCATATTTGGTACTTTAAAGGAACAAATTCGGCTTTATCGATTTTAACCGGCATTCCTTCCCAGGCTCTAGAAAGAATTATTTATTATGCTTTATATCTAGTAAAAAAAGTTTATCCCGATAAACAAAAAGAAGCGATAAAAGTTTTAAAAGAGATTCAAAAAAAAGAAGAGGAAGAAATAGAAAAAAAATACACTGCAAAAAAAGAAGAGGTGGAAAAAAAGACAGAAAAAGAAAAAAAAGAAATATTTGAAAAGATAAGCAGTAAAGAGCAAAGAATAATAGCTTTTGAAGAACTGGAGTTTAAGAAAAGAAACCAACTAAAAATTATTTCTGATGAATATATCGAGGAAAAAAGTCAAAAAACAGCTTTCTTTGAGCGATTAATAAAAACAATCAAAAGTCTAAAACCGTTTGATACTTTAGAAGAAGAGGATTATTTATATTTAAAAGAAAAAGGACTTTCGGAAATGGTGGAGGTTGGAATGGGGGCAGAAGTATTGTATGAATTTTTAAATAACTTAGATAGCCAAAAAGAATATGAGATTTGTTTAAAAGAATTAGCTGAAACTAAAGGTGAAAAAAGAAATAAAATTCTTAAAAAAACAAAACTTATCGAAGCTTTCTTAAAAGCCAAAATTAAACCCATCTGGATGATTTTAACCGTTTTGCCGGTTATTCCTCCTGGTTTGCGGCCTGTAGTCCAACTTCCTGGAGGGAAAATAGCCACTTCAGATTTAAATGATTTCTATCGTCGGGTAATTAACCGTAATAATCGATTGAAACAATTGATTGATTTAGGAGCTCCAGAGATTATTCTTCGCAACGAAAAAAGAATGCTTCAGGAGGCAGTTAATGCTTTAATTGATCTTCAAAAAACTCATGGTCGATCGAGAACAACTGGCGCCGCCTCTAAGGTGTTAAAGTCTCTTTCTGATATTCTTCGAGGAAAACAAGGGCGATTTAGACAAAATCTTTTGGGAAAAAGAGTTGACTATTCGGGACGATCAACTATTATTGTTGGTTCAGATTTGCAGATTGATCAATGTGGATTACCAAAAGAGATGGCTTTGGAAATTTTTAAACCATTTCTCCTACATCAGCTGATTATTCGCGGTTTAGCCCCCAATATTAAAAGTGCCAAAAACTTATTAGAAGAAAAAAAACCGGTAGTTTATGACATTCTTGAGGAGATAACCAGACAACACCCAGTTCTTTTAAATCGCGCCCCCACTCTTCATAAACTTTCGATTTTAGCTTTTTATCCAGTTTTGACGGATAATTTAGCTATTAGTCTTCATCCGGCAGTTTGCGCTGGTTATAACGCTGACTTTGACGGGGATGCAATGGCTGTGTTTTTGCCTCTTTCAAAAAAAGTTATCGAAGAAGTAAAAGAAAGAATGCTTCCTTACCAAAATCTTCTTAAACCAGCTGATGGTTTTCCAATCGTTGTTCCTAACAAAGAGATGGCTTTAGGATGTTATTACTTAACCACAATTGATAAGAATTTAGAAAAAAAAGATGAAGAATTACCTTATTTTGCTGATGAAAATGAAGCAATAAATTATTATTTGCTTGGTAGAATTTCTCTTCGTCAACCAATTTGGGTAAAAATTAATGGTCAACTTTTAAAAACCACCATTGGGCGAATTTACTTTAATCAAGCTTTACCACAAGAACTAAGATTCATCAATAAAGAAGTTAAAGCTTCAGATTTAAAGAAAATTGTTGCTTCTGCAATTAAAATGTTTGAACCAAAAAAAGTTGGTGAGCTAATCGACCATCTTAAGGATACAGGATTTTTTGGAGCAACAATGGCCGCTGGTCTTTCTGTTTCATTTACTGATTGTGAAATCTTACCGGGAAAGGAAAAATACATTCAATCAACTGAAGAAGAGATAAAAAAGATTGAAAAAAGTTATCAACAAGGTCTTTTAACACTTGAAGAAAAAAAGCGATTGTCTAATAAACTTTGGATTGATACGACCGAAAAATTAGCCAATGAAACATGGGCTATGTTTGATGATGAAAATCCGGTAAAAATGATAATTAATTCGGGAGGAGCGCGGGCTACTAAAGAACAGTTAAAACAAATTTCGGCGATGAAGGGATTAGTAGTTGATCCTTTGGGAAAAATTATTGAAGTACCAACAAAGTCTAATTATCGGCAAGGTTTGTCGGTTTTTGAATATGTGATTTCGGCTCGAGGTGCAAGAAAGGGCTTGACTGATTCGGCTTTAAAAACCGCTGATGCTGGATATTTGACAAGAAGATTAGTGGATGTAGCCCATGACATGATTGTTTGGGACGAAGATTGTCAAACAGTGGAAGGATTGGAGGTAAAAAAACAAGAGGGAGAAACAGAAAGATTTAAAGAGAAAATTTTGGGAAGATTTTTAGCAAAAGAAGTAAAGAATAAAGAAGGAAAAGTGATCGCAAAAGCTAACCAATTAATAGATGAGGTGTTTTTAAATCTTTTAGAAAAGGAAAAAGTTGAAAATGTAACGATTCGTTCACCTCTTACTTGTCAAGCTCCTTATGGTGTATGTCAAAAGTGTTATGGAATAGATCTTAGCAATAATCAAGTAGTTACTATTGGTTGTCCGGTTGGAATAATAGCAGCGCAATCGATCGGTGAACCAGGGACTCAGTTGACAATGCGAATCCGTCATTTTGGAGGAATTGTGATTTCTGATGTTACTCAAGGACTACCTCGCGTCGAAGAACTTTTTGAAGCACGGACACCAAAAATTGTTACTCCAATTGCCGAGATTTCCGGCAAAGTTTCTATTAAAGAAGATAGAGAAAAAGAAGCTTATTATGTCAAGATCACCTCAGTTGGAAAGGAAGGAACAATTAAAGAAGAAGAGTTTGTTATACCATTAGGACAAAAGCTTAAAGTAAAAGATGGAGAATTAGTTTCCGCAGGTACTCCTTTAGCTGAGGGCGGTTTAAATATTAATGATTTAGTTGCCGTTAAGGGAATTAAAGAGGCTCAGCTTTATCTCTTGGAAGAAATTCAAAAGGTTTATCGATCTCAAGGGATAATTATTAACGATAAACATTTTGAGGTAATAATTAAAAAGATGAGTGATAAGGTAATCATTGAAGATGAGGGTGATACCGAGTTTGTAAAAAGCGAGATTGTTTCGCGGATTCGATTTCGTGAGGAAAACAAAAAAGTTTTATCTCAAGGAGGCCAGCCAGCAGTGGGGAAGGTTGCGATTCTTGGTATAAGCAAAGCGGCAACTCACAGTGATTCTTGGCTGTCAGCTGCTTCTTTCGAACAAACAACCAATGTTTTATCTTCTGCTGCGCTTGAAGGACAGATAGATTATTTGCTTGGTTTAAAAGAAAATGTTATAATTGGAAGATTAATTCCTGTAAATAGCGAATTAATTGAAAAATATTATCAAAAGTTTTTAAGTGGTTATTATGCCCACCATCAATCAACTGGTGAAAAACAAACGAAAAAAAAAGCTTAAAAAATCAAGATCAGCTGCCTTAAAATTAATTTTTAATGCAATAAGACGGCAGTATAGGGTTTTAAACAACCCTTTTAAGCGAGGAGTATGTACTGTTGTTCGAACAATGACTCCTAAAAAACCAAATTCGGCGTTACGAAAAATAGCGCGGGTTAGGCTTTCAAATAAAATGGAGGTAACCGCGTATATTCAAGGAATTGGTCATAATCTTGCGGAACACTCAATTGTTTTAGTTCGGGGTGGAAGGGTTAAAGATTTACCTGGAGTAAAATATCATATTGTTCGTGGAAAACATGATACCGCTGGTGTTGAAGGAAGAAAAACTTCTCGAAGTAAATATGGAACAAAAAGCCCAACCGAAAAAACGAATTAATTTTAAAATTTTATTTTTTTAAATATGCCAAGACGTCCCTATAAAAAAAGAATCATTCCCCCGGATCCAGTTTACAATAGTTTTATTGTGGCTAAATTAATTAATTATGTAATGGTTGATGGAAAAAAAACGGTTGCTAAAAAAATTGTTTATAGTGTTTTGGAAAAAATAAAAAAACAAGGACTTGATCCCTTAGTGGTTTTAGATGAAGCGATTAAAAATACGGCACCAGAATACGAAATACGGCCGCGAAGACTTGGTGGTGCTTCTTATATGGTACCGTTTGAGATAAGAAAAGAAAGAAAACTTTTTTTAGCTTTAAATTGGATTATTGAAGCGGCTAAAAATCGCCTAAATAAACAGTATCATACTTTTGTCGATAAACTTTATGCTGAAATTTTAGATGCTTCTCAAAATCTTGGGCAAGCAGTAGTAAGAAAACAACAGGTAGAGAGGCTGGCTGAAGCCAATAAAGCCTTTGCTCATTTGCGATGGTAGAAAATAAGTTCTAAATTTTAAATTTTTTAATTTTTACATGGTAGCTCAATCGGTAATTACTAAAAATCGAGTCGTTCCTTTAGAAAAAATTCGCAATATTGGGATTATTGCCCATATCGATTCTGGAAAAACTACCACCACTGAGCGAATTCTTTTTTATACCGGAAGGACATATAAATTAGGAGATATTGATGAAGGGACAACCCAAATGGACTGGATGCCACAGGAGAGAGAAAGAGGTATTACTATTGTATCGGCGGCAACTACTACTTTTTGGCGGGAAGTAAGAATTAATATAATAGATACCCCAGGACACATTGACTTTACGGCCGAGGTTGAGCGATCGCTGAGAGTTTTGGATGGCGGGGTAGTGATTTTTGATGCTGAGGAGGGAGTTCAAAGTCAGTCGGAAACCGTTTGGCGACAAGCGGATAAATATAAAGTTCCAAGAGTTTGTTTTATTAATAAAATGGACAAATTAGGAGCCGATTTTGAAGGAACAGTTAAAGAGATTGAAGAAAGACTGGGAGTAAAAGTTGCGGTGATGACTTATCCTATTGGCAAAGAACATGAATTTAAAGGGATAGTTGATATTTTAGAAAAAAAGAGTTTAATTTGGGATAAGGATGAAGAAGGGACAGAATATTCAGTGATTGAAAGTATCCCCGAAGATTTGAGATTAAAAGTCGAGTCTTTTCATGCCCGATTAATTGAACAAATTGTTGAAACCGATGATGATCTTCTTCATCGCTATCTTAATGGAGAAGGTATCACCGTTGATGAATTAAAAACAGCTTTGCGAAAAGCAACTATTTCTTATAAGCTTGTTCCCACTTATTGTGGTTCATCATTACGAAACAAAGGAGTTCAACCTCTTCTTGATGCAATTGTTGATTATTTGCCTTCTCCTTTAGATTTGAAAAAAATTGAGGGGACAAACCCAAAAACTAATCAAAAAGAAGAAAGATTGTTAACTCCTAAAGAAAAATTTACTGCTTTAGCCTTTAAAATTCAACTTGATCCTCATGTGGGAAAATTAACATATACTCGAATATATGCAGGAGTATTAGAATCTGGTTCATATATCTATAATGTTAATCGGGATAAAAAAGAAAGAGTCAGTCGGATTCTTTTAATGCACGCTAATCAACGAGAAGAGATTGATAAAGCATATGCCGGTGAAATTGTTGCTTTAGTTGGGCCAAAAGAGACGCGAACCGGTGATACTTTAGCTTTAGAACAAAATCCTCTTCTTTTGGAAAAGATTAGTTTCCCAGAACCAGTGATTTCTTTAGCAATTGAGCCAAAAACAAAAGCCGATCAAGAAAAACTTTCTTATAATTTACAACGTTTAGCTGAAGAGGATCCAACTTTCAGAGCAAAAATAGATCACGAAACTGGACAAACAATTATTTCTGGGATGGGCGAACTTCATCTTGAGGTAATTGTTGATCGTATGAAAAGAGAGATGGGAATGGAAGTGAGGGTGGGTAAACCACAAGTGGCTTATAAAGAAACTATTACCAAAGTTGCCGAGGCCGAAGGAAAATACATTCGTCAAACTGGTGGTCATGGGCAATATGGACATTGTTTAATTCGAGTTGAGCCTTTACCACGAGGTGAAGGATTTAAATTTATTAATAAAATAAAAGGCGGGGTGATTCCGGCAGAGTTTATTCCAGCAGTTGAGAAAGGAGTTTTAGAGGCGATGGAAAAAGGAGTTCTTTTGGGATTTCCTATCACTGATATTGCTGTTACTTTATATGATGGTTCTTATCATGAGGTTGATTCTTCTGATATTGCTTTTAAAATTGCTGGATCGATCGCTTTACAAGAAGCAGCAAAAAAAGCAGGTCTTACTCTTCTTGAACCGATTATGAAGCTTGAGGTTACTGTACCTGAGGAATTTATGGGGCCGGTAATTGGTGATATTTCTTCAAAAAGAGGAAAAATTTTAGGCACAGAAAAAAAACACAAAGCAGTTGTGATTAAAGCCTATGTTCCTTTAGCGGAACTTTCAGGATATGCCACAACGTTGAGATCTTTAACTGAGGGTCGTTGTTTTTTCTATATGGAGCCTTCTCACTATGAAGAAGTTCCACAAAACATCATCCAAGCGATGATAAATAATAAAAGTTAAGATAAATTTAATACTAATTTTTCTCTTCTTATTAAGTCTTTCTATTGAGAAAAGAAAAATTTTACAAAGTTTCAGATAAATCAAAAAAAGAAGGGTAACGTATAAAACGTAAAAAATGTGTATGGTATAACGTTAAAAATTATCTAAAAATTTTTTAAAAAAAGTAGTCTACTATAAATGTTTTTTTAATATTTAAAACGTTTAACGTTTAATGTTTAATGTTACACTTTGCACGTTTTATAAGGTATTTGATGTTAGATGTTAGATGGTGGGTGTTTGGTGATTGTTGCGGAAGGGGCGGGATTCGAACCCGCGTTCCCGCAAGGCGGCGGGACCAAGGTTTTCGAGACCTGGCCGTTAAACCACTCCGGCACCCTTCCTAAGGATATTGTATCGAAAAATTTTAAAAAAATAGAGTAATAATTTTAACAGCCTAGAACTTTCATCATGTTATGATAAAATTTATACTCTCAAACAAAAGAATTTACTAAATTCTTCAATAAGTTTTTTATACTAAAGGCAAAGCTTTAAAATGTTTACAGTCGATAATAGCTGGAATAGAAGCGATTTTTATTTTTTCAAGCTGTTTGTTTTTGATTTTCTTTTTCTTTGATTTCACTTTCAGTTTCTTCTTTTTTAGTTATTATTTCTGGAGCCACTGCTGGTTGAGTTTCAGGAGTAACACTTTCTTCTTTATGGGCGACAACAGAGACAATTACTTTTTCTTTTTCAGTAATGATATTATAGGTTGTAGTGCTTGGTAAATCAGCCACTTTTATTTCTTGTCCGATTTCTTTAAGATTTGAAATATCAACTTTGATTGATTGGGGAATTTCTTCAGGTAAAGCTTCGACAAGTAAACTATTACTCAAAGTTAAAAGAACACCACCTTTTTCTAAAACTGCTGGTGATTGACCAATGATTTTTATTGGAACTTCGGTTTGAGTTTTTTGAGCTAAATCCACTTTTTTGAAATCGACATGAAGTATATTATGAGTTACTGGGTGTTTTTGAACTGAGGCGATAAGAACTGGTAAACTTTCTTTGTCAATTTCAAGGTATAAAACACCAGTTTCTTTAACTTTTTTATAGACTTTTTTGAAATCTTTAAGATTGATAGTGATAGCTTTGGATTTAAAATTTTTACCAAAGACATTGGCCGGAATAGACCCTTCTTTTCTTAATTTTTTTAATTTTTTACCAAAGACTTGGCGAATTTCTCCTTTAAGAACTGTTTTTTCTTTTTTAGTCATAAGTTTTTTTTAACTGAATAAAAAATATTTTATCATTTGAGAAAATAATATTATAAATAATTTCTTGATTTTTCACAAGAGGAAAAAAATTCTGATTGAGGACAGCGATATTTTTAGGAAGACTTAATTTTAAGTTTAAGTCGCTATTTGGCACCCCAATTTGTTTTTGGATTATTAATTGAATTACTGAATCACTGATAATAGGTTTTTCATTTTGATAGATAATTTCTAAAAGAACCATCTTTTTTTGAGGGATTTCTAAGAAAATACCAATTTTTTTAAATTCTTCTTTTTCCTCAAAGGACACATCTTCGATTAAAATCCCGTCTTTTTTAATCTCTTTTATGTTTACTTTTTTGGGAAGAAGAAGTTGAAAAAAATTGCGGTAAATAACGCCCGGAAAAACATCATCTTTGGCCTCATTTTTAAAAAGAATTGTAAAGTAATTGGTGATTTTTCCTGAAGAATCAATTACCATTTTTAAACTGTAATAACGGTTGATAAAAAAATTGGCTTTGTTGGTACCTAAATTGGCTTCATAAGGGAACAAAAAATTAACAATGCAATTTTTATCCTCAAAAGAAAGACAAACAGGTTTTGCTAATCTTCCAGCCCAACCCAATTCTTCAATAGTTTTTTGAAAATCTTCATCATCAAAAGCAAAAACAATATGTTTTTCTTCCAGAAGTTGAAAGAGATTTAATAAAAGTTGTTTCGGTGAGGCGTTTTCGATATTTATGATTAAAATCCGGATAATTGAGTTTAAGAAACTTTTTTTTTGAATTGAGCCCGGAAAAAAGTTTTTTTCCACATAGAATTGAGTTTTTAAATAAAAATTGTCTTTAGTAATTTTTTCTTTAAAGTCTGGTAAATATATTGGAGGAAATGCTTCGAGAATTTTTTGAATGGCGGTTGTGGTAATAAGAATACCGCCAGAAAAATCTTTCCAACCAACAGATTTTTCCAAAAAAAATTTCGCTTGTTGATAATTTTCCCAAAAATCAGGAGAAAAGTTTGAGTCTCGCAAAAACCAATGATTAAGATTAAGATATTTTTTAATCGGTTCTGGTGGATCAACATGAATAGAGAGTTGTCCATCAATGTCATAAACATCATAAACTTCAATCCCTTCAAAGGTGTAGTCTTTTATTTGTAATATTCCTAAAGAACCAATAAATCCACCACCCGGTCGAAGCTCCATATTATTGGCAAAAAAGATAATAAACTTTTGGTTAGTTTTATTTTTTATAATTTTTTCTAAATGAGGATAAAATTTTATAAATTTGGTTAGGGATTGATTGAAAGAAGAAAAAATTGTCTTTTTTTCCTTTAATAAATTCAATTGAGATAGTTTTTGAGTCATTAAGGAAAGATTTTCATTTATGGTTTTTAATTGATAAGATAAATTTTTTAGTCTTAAGGCGAACAATTTTTTTTCCTCTTCTGTTTTATTTTTTTTAAAAAGAAAAATTAAAAGATTTTTTCCGTTATCGTAAGCGGCAAAGCCATTGTCTCCTATCACTACTAATTTTTCACCGATAGCAATTAAATCATCAGGCAAAGAGGCGATTGAAAAAAGAAGATAAATCGGTCTTGATAAAAAATAAAGTTTTTTTGCTAAAAAAAAATAGTTTTTTGCGACGATAAAAGAATTTTTTGCTTCTTTAATTTTTTCTTTTTGAAGATAATTACCTGTTTGATAAAAAAAGTAACCGCTTAAAAAAAGCGGCGGAAGGAAAAGAAAATTGAAAAGAAAAAAAAACAAAAGGGCGATGATAAAAATATTTTTTTTATTGAAAAATGAAAAGGAAAAAGAAAAAGGAAACCACGGTTTTGGTAAAGTTATTTTTTTATTTGGTGTTTTTGGTAGGTTAAGTGAAAGAAATTTTTGAGGCGTTTTGGAAAAAAAAAACCAAAGAATTTGCTCAATAGTTTTTTCATTAATTTTATCACCCCAAAGATGAACAATTTTTTTATCGTTGGTTATTTTTGGCAGTTTTTTATTGAAAAAAATAAAAAAAACGTTTTTTTTTGGCAGTTCTTCTTCTTTATAAAAAGAAGGATTAATAAAAAAAACATAGTCAAATTTTTTTACTAAAGGATAGGGATTTTGACTTACAAAAACTTTACTCCCAAGATCTTCTAATTTTTTCTTTAAAAGATTAATAAAAAAAAAGTTATCTTTGGTAATAATTAAAATCCTTGGTTTTTCTTCTAAAATTTTTATTTCCCATTTCATATCTTTTTTTATTCTACTATTTTTTGGTATAATTTCCTTCGTGAAAGATAATTCAAAAATTATTTCTTTATCTAAAATTTCTTCTAAATTAAAAAGTTTAAAAAATAAAAAAACTGTTCTTGTTGGTGGATGTTTTGATATTTTTCATTATGGCCATCTTCAATTTTTAAAAAAAGCAAAAGAGAGTGGCGATTTTTTAATTGTTGCTTTGGAGTCGGATGAGTTTATTAGAAAAAACAAAGAAAGAGAACCAATTCATAATCAAAAACAAAGAGGTTACATTTTAAGTGGTTTTTCTTTTGTTGATTTAATTATTCTTCTTCCTTATTTTTCCAAAGAAAAAAGCTATTTTGATTTGGTAAAGAAGATAAAGCCAAATATAATTGCCGTTACCAAGGGTGATCCAAAAATAGAAAATAAAAGAAAACAAGCGGCGATGGTTTCTGCCAAAGTAAAAGAGGTGACTCCTTTAATTAAAAATTTTTCCTCAACTAGAATTTATAAAATGTATGAGGCTTTTTTTAGCGATTGATGTTCCAAAACCAGTAAAAGAAAAAATTTATCAAGGTTTAAGTAGTTTTCGCAATGAGTATCGTGATTTTAACTGGGTGCCTTTTGAAAACTATCATATTACTTTATATTTTTTTGGAGAAACTAACAAAAACGAAAGTATTGATAGACGAATAAAAAAAGTAGTTTTTGATCAAGAAGGATTTTATCTTTATTCTAATGCTTTAGATTTTTTCGTTAGAGGAAAGAAAATGATTATTTTTTTAAATTTTCAACGAGAAAGAAAACTGGAAAAACTGGTGGAAAAAGTTAACAACGAATTCTTTTCTGATTTTCATCAAGAAAAAAAATATCTTCCTCATTTGACTTTGGCTCGTTGTCGTTTACCATCAAAGCAACAATATCTTCTTTTAAAGAAAAAGATTAAACGAATAAGAATTAATGTTTCTTTCCCCGTAAAAAAAATAATTCTTTTTCAAAGCCTTCTTGGGGGAAAAAAACCGGTATATAAAAAAATTTCAACAATAAGTTTAGCTTAAAACTTTAAGCGGTACCAATTTTAAACATTGCGGTTCCACAATCATGACATTTTGCTTTCATTGCTGGTTTTCCATTTTTCATCGTTACTTTTTCAGGGTTGACTACTTCTTTTTTGGCGCGGCATTTAACGCAGTACATTGTTGCCATATTTTTCACCTTCTTTCAGATATTGAAAAATTATTTAATTACTTTAGCAAAATAAAGAAAAATTTCAAAAGCAATTAAGAGAAAAGAAAGTAAAAGACTATTTTTTAAGTCATTTAAGAAATAAGAAGGCAGAGACGTAAATTCTTTTTCTATTTTTTTTGGTGATATTTTTATTTGAGATTTTAAAGTTAGATTAACTTCTTTTTTTTCTTCAATTTTTAAAGTAGAAAGCGCTTGTTGTTGCAAAAGCTTTAATTTTTTTCGGTACTCAGCTAAAATTTTTTCTTTTTTAGTTTTTTTTGGCATATTAAATATTTTATCGAAAAGTTAAAAAAAATTACAAGATGTTATTGACAGTTGTTCTTGGGAAATATAGAATAAAATTAATGATTTCGGTTGAGTTTTTTTTAGCGGTTTTTTTTGGTTGGCTTGTTTTTATTACCTGGCTTTTATTAAAAACACGAGCCCATTATTTTCGTTTGGTAGACACCACTAAAAAAATAAAAATCGATGAAGTTTTGGATTTTTTGTTGGCGGAGCAAAAGAAGGAAAAAGAGAAAATTGAGTTAATAAAAAAGACTTTAGAAGAAGAAATAAATCGATCAAAAATTTATTTACAAAAAATAAATCTTATTCGCTACCAACCATTTGAAAGAGGCGAAGATTCAAGTTTTGTGATTACTTTTTTAGATGGAGAAAATAATGGATTAGTAATGAATTTTTTATATACAAAAGAGGGATTGAGAGTTTATACTAAAAAAGTTTTTCAAGGGAAGGGAAAAGACTATCCATTAACTGAAGAAGAAGAAAAAGCAGTTAAGTCAGCTAAAAATATATAAATTGGAAAAGTTTGGTTAGTCTTAGAAAGATTTGGATGAATCAAAAAAATTATTATGAGATTGAGATGAAGAATTTAAATTAAAAATTTTTAAATTTAATTATGATTAATAAAAAAATCGCTTTGGGGATAATTTTTTTTGTGTTTTTGATCTCAACAACTGTCTCTTACTCTTATTTTAAAAATCAGAAGGAAGGTGATTTTTTTCTTTCGCCGATTAAATATAATCCGCCTTCTTTCAATGATACAACCAATAATCTAAGTCAATCTTTAGCTTCCGATAACCAACCAAAAACAGAAGAATGTCCGTTAAACGGCGCTTTATATTCCAAGACTCAGCGAGAAAAATGGGAAAAACGACGTCCTTTGGGAATAATGGTGGAAAATCATGTTGATGCCCGTCCGCAGTCAGGTCTTTCTTTTGCTGATGTTGTGTATGAGGTAGTAGCTGAAGGTGGGATTACTCGATTTTTAGCTATCTATTATTGTCAGGATGCTTCACCAGTTGGACCGGTGCGATCGGCGCGGATTTACTTTATAAAACTTCTTCAGGAATATGGCAATTATCCTTTATATGCTCATGTTGGGGGCGCCAACACTCCTGGACCAGCTGATGCTTTGGGGGAAATTGTTAAGTTAGGTTGGGTTTCTTATAATGATTTAAATCAGTTTTCTGTTCCTTTTCCTTATTTTTGGCGTGATTATGAAAGGCTACCCAATCGAGCTACCGAACACACGGTGTATACTACAACCCCAAAACTCTGGCAATATGCTAAAGAGAAAAGAAAATTAACCAATGTTGATGAAAATGGCGAATTGTGGAATAAAAATTTCACCTCTTGGAATTTTAAAGAGGATGAAAAAAGGGAAAATCGCGGCAGTGTTTCAAAGATAAACTTTGGTTTTTGGCAAAGTTTTGCTTCTGATTATCAAGTTGAGTGGTTGTATAATAAAGAGAAAAATCATTATGAGCGAAATAATGGGGGCAAACCCCATCTTGATAAAAATACAAACAAAGTAATTACCGCCAAAAATGTGATTGTGGTTTTTGCGAAAGAATCACCGGCTAATGATGGTTATCCAGGAGGACATCTTCTTTATCAGTTAGTTGGCAGCGGTAAAGGGCTTTTATTTCAGGATGGAAAGTCTTTTAAAATAAGTTGGATAAAAAAGGATGAGGAAAGTCGGATGAAGTTTTATGATCAAAATGGGAAAGAAGTTTTTTTAGTGCGCGGATCAATTTGGATTGAAATTTTGCCGATTGGTAATGTCGTCAATTATTAAAAATAAATCTATGCTTAAAAATATTATTCCTTCAAAAACTAGACGAAAAATTCTTGAACTTTTTTTTCAAAAACCCAATGAAAATTTTTATCTCCGTCGTGTAGTAAGAGAATTGGGGGAGGAAGTAAATGCCGTAAAACGAGAACTTGATATTTTAACCGAAGAAAAATTGCTTTTGAAAGAAAAACGACTCAATAAAGTTTTTTATATCTTAAACAAAAATTATCTTTTTTACGATGAGTTTTTGCGAATTTTCACTAAAGCCGGCCCAATTTTACAGATGATTTATAAAAATCTTCCTAGATTGGGGAAAATAAAATATATAGCGGTTTCTTTTCGATTCGCCAAAAAACTTCCCATAAAAGAAGAGGAAATTTATTTTTTATATGTTGGGGTAATTGTTTTAAAAGAGTTGGAAATTATAATGAAAAAAGCCGAAGAACTTTATCAATCTCCAATTAATTATACCGTAATGACAGAAGAAGAATTTATCTTTCGTAAAAAAAACAACGATCCCTTTATCTGGCGTTTTTTGAAGGAGCCAAAAATAATGCTTGTTGGAGAGGAAGAAAGTTTAATGAAATAATTTTTTTATATGAGACCTTTAAAATTGTTTTTTTTGATTTTAATTTCATTGTTGATAATTTGGATTAATTTACCAGAAAACTTAAGAATTAATTTCAAAATTCTTAATCAAAAAGTTGATTTTATTATTAATCCTTTAAAGATTGATACTGAGATTTTTGGTTGGAAGATTAAAAAAGAGTTTAAAACTCACTTAGGTTTGGATTTAAAAGGAGGGAGCCACCTCGTTTTTGAAGCCGATACGAGTAAGATAAAATCGGAGGACTTAGAGGACGCTTTAAATTCAGCCCGAGACATCATTGAAAAACGAGTGAATTTTTTTGGTGTTTCTGAACCACAAATTCAAACTTTAAAATCTTCTGGAAAGTATCTTATTAGTGTTGATTTAGCAGGAATTACTGATGTGTCTTCCGCGATTAAATTAATTGGCCAAACCGCCCAACTCTCTTTTAAAGAAGAAATGCCAACCAAAGATCAAAAAGAAGCTACCGAAACACCGATATTTTTAAGATTAAATAAAGACACTGGTCTTACTGGCAAACACGTGAAGAAAGCTTCTTTAACTTTTGATCCTCAAACTGGTAAACCTCAAGTGGCTTTAAGTTTTACTGAAGATGGCGGGAAAATTTTTGCCAAAATTACAGAAAGAAACGTTGGGAAACCGGTAGCGATCTACTTAGATCAGTTTTTGCTTTCGGCTCCTGTGGTTCAGCAAAAAATTGAAGAGGGAAATGCGGTTATTACTGGAAATTTTACCATTGATGAAGCAAAAAAATTGGCTATTGCTATTAATTCTGGTGCTTTACCTATGCCAATGAAACTAATTGAACAAAAAAATATTGGACCAACTTTAGGAGAAGAGGAAGTAAGAAAAAGTGTTTATGCCGGAGTAGTTGGTTTGTCGTTGGTGATTTTGTTTATGATTTTGTACTATAAAAAATTAGGGGCAATTGCCGCGCTTGCTCTTTTGATTTATGGCGCTTTGTCTTTGGCAATTTTTCGCTCAATTCCTGTGGTTTTAACTCTTCCTGGTGTTGCTGGTTTTATTTTATCCATTGGAATGGCGGTTGATTCAAATATCTTAATCTTTGAAAGAATAAAAGAGGAGTTGAGAGAAGGTAAAAGTTTTGAGGTGGCTTTCAATTTAGGTTTTGGGCGGGCGATTGATGCGATAAAAGACGCCAATATTACCACCTTAATTGTTTCTTTTATTTTGTTTAATCCACTAAACTGGGAGTTTTTACCTCAGTTTGGGATGGTTCGTGGTTTTGCTTTGACGTTGGGGATTGGAGTGGCAACGAGTTTGTTTACTGGAGTGATAATTACCAAAAGATTAATTAAGTTTTTTTATAAATTAAAATAAAATTCAAAATTTAAATTTTGAAGTTTAAATTTTTATTATGGTTAATTTTCTTAAATATAAAATAATATATTTTTTAATTTCTTTAACCGTGATTGGTGTTGGACTTTTTTCTACTTTAAGATGGGGTTTTAGATTTTCTATCGATTTTGTTGGGGGAACTAACTTAGAGTATCAGCCAGAAAGAAATGTTTCGAAACAAGAAGTGAAAAAAGTCTTAGAAAAAGAAAAAATTGATTTTTCTTATTTATCGATAAGAAATAAAAATATTTTTTTGAGAACCAAACCTCTAAACGATAAAAAAATTAATGATTTAAAAAAAGCATTGGAAAGACAGTTAAAGACAAAACTGATAACAATAAGATCAGAAACAGTTGGTCCATGGGTGAGTGGTGATAATTTAAAAAAAACAGTGATTGCTTGTTTTTTGGCGGTTTTGGGAATTTTGGTTTATATGAGTTTTGCTTTTAGGGGATTTAACTATGCTTTGGCAGCGATTCTGGCGATGATTCACGATTTTTTGGTGGTTTTGGGGATTTATTCTTTAATTTCTTACTTTTTTGGCGCTGAGGTTGACACATTATTTATTACCGCTGTTTTAACAACGATGTCTTTTTCGGTTCATGACACAATTGTGATTTTTGACAAAATTCGTGAATATCTTCAGAATGAAGAGGAAAAAGATATTGAATATTTTGCTAACAGAGCCTTAACTGAGACGATGGTTCGTTCTTTTAATAATTCAATGACGATTGTTTTTATGCTTTTGGCTTTGGTTTTACTTGGTGGTTTAACCATTCGCTTTTTTGCTTTGACTTTACTTATTGGGACAATTACTGGAACTTATTCTTCTCCTTTTGTTGCCACTCCCATTTTAGTTTGGCTTGAGAAGAGAAAGAAATAAAAATCCCAAATTCCAAATAAATTATAAATTATAAACTTTATACGTTAAACGCTCTACAATTTATCTTCCCACAACAACCTAAAACCAAAAACTAAAAGGTAAACATTGTAAAGACGGTCGCACAAAAATGGTAAAAAAAATCTAAATCACCAATAACCAAATAACTAATAACAAATAACATCTTTGTTTTTCTTGAAAGAATAAGAAGGGTTTGGGAGAATATATAATATTGAAAAATAAACATGACGGATATTTTTTATCAAAACAGTAATTTAGATTCTTTTAAAATATTATCCGATAAAATATTTTTACAAACTAAAAAGTTACTTGGTGAAATTAAAACTGAGGAGGAGTTAAGGATTGGTTTTGAGAAGATTTTAGAGCCCATTTTGATTAAGTTAAATATTAAATCACATCCCCAATACGAAAAATCAATTTACAATGCTGGTAGATCTGATGCCTTACATGGTCGGGTGGTGATAGAGTACGAAAAACCTTTTGCCTTTCGTTCAAAAAAAGCAGTTGAGCATGCTTATCAACAATTGGTGGGATATATTATCGGCCTTTCCAAATCGGATAAAGAAACCCTTTTTATATATGACTCAAAATTTATTGGTGTTGGTTTTGATGGTGAGAAGATTTTTTTGTTTATTATAAAAGAAACAATAATCTACCAAAGACAGAATTAGATGCCAAAGATTTTTTTATGAGTGATTTGTATGATTTTAATGAAGAAGCAGCAAGAACTTTATTAACCCATCTTCGTGCTTTATCACGATCGCCTCTTTCAGCCGAAAATTTAGCTAAAAAATTTAGTCCAGAAAGCGGTATTGGAAAAGAAGCGGTAAAAGCTTTTGCTGATGCTTTAGAGTATTGGGGTAATCAAACCCGAATTCGTACTTTTTTAATGAATGGAAACGGTTATTTGGAATTGTTTATGGAGAACAATTTAATAGCAATCAAGAGAAAGAAGCCCAAGAACTTTCAAAATTTTATCAGTAAGTAACGATACAGATTTTCATGAGCTTTTGTTTTCTTTACATACTTATTTTGCTTTTTTAATGAAAATTATTACCATTGAGATATTAACACTGCGAGAAACTTCTTTTTCTTCTTCATTTTCTTTGAATTTAGTTCATTGTTCTGACGATGATTTAAAGTTTAAGTTAGAAGATATCGAAAATGGAGGAATTTATGTAAGGAAAGGAATTACTAATTTTTTAGAAGGCGATTTTTTTCGCTGGTATGTTGATGCTTTAGATTTTCCTGGGTTAAGAGAGGCAATAAAAGAAGTAGCACGTACTTTTTCCGAATTTGAACGGGCAACAAGTATCTTGCATCCTACTTCAACCCGTGATCTTCTTAAAAAACTTTATCAATATTTAGTTCCAAAGGTTGTTCGCCACCATCTTGGCGATTATTACACGCCTGATTGGCTGGCGGAGTTAGTTTTAAACGAGGTTGGCTATGATGGTAATAATTTTAAAAGAGTTTTGGATCCGGCTTGTGGATCAGGTACTTTTTTGGTTTTATCGATTCAAAGGGCGATAAAGTAGGGGAAAGATAATCGGCGTCCAGATTTGGAAATTACAAAAAGCATTGTTTCCAATATTTGGGGATTTGATTTAAATCCTTTAGCAGTGAGTGCGGCTCGTACTAACTATCTTTTTGCTTTAGGTGATTTAGTCAATGAATTAAAAGCAGGTTTTGAGATCCCAATTTATTTAGCTGACTCGGTGTTGATTCCTGAGGTTGGCAGTGATAAATTATTTTATGAACATCAGATTGAGATAAGAAGTTCTGTTAAAAAATTTGCTCTTCCAGCTTTGTGGTTGAAAGATGATGGGGCAGTGATGGTTAGGGCAGCGCCAATTTTAGAAAGAAACGTGAAAAATTTGATTGAGCCAGAAATCGCTTTGAAAGGACTGTATAAAGAAGGTTTGGTTTTTAAATATTGTGAAAAAGAGGTTTTAAGTTTTTATAATGAGCTTTATCAATTGGAAAAAGAGGGGAAAAATGGTATTTGGGCAAGATTTTTAAAAAACTCAACCGCTCCACTAATTGCTAAAAAAGAAAAGTTTGATTTTGTTATTGGTAATCCGCCGTGGATTATGTGGCAATATCTATCTAAAGAATACAGAGAAGCTACGCAAAGTTTATGGGAGAATTATGGCCTTACCAGAATTGGGCAAAATATCAATGTTCTTATTAGAGGTAGGAGAGATTTTTCGATGCTTTTTACTTATGTTTCGTCTGATTATTACTTAAAAGATGGAGCGAAATTGGGATTTTTAATAACTCAGGAAGTTTTTAAGTCAAAAGGTGCAGGTGAGGGATTTAGAAGATTTCAACTAGGAGAAGGAAAATATCTTAAAGTATTAAAAGCCCACGATTTGGTCTCTATTCAACCATTTGAGGGAGCAACAAATAAAACAGCGGCAATAATTCTTAAAAAGGGAGAGAAAACAGAATATCCTATTCCTTATATTGTTTGGTCAAAAAAGAAGAGTGTAGAAAAAAATCCCAAAGATAAAATCTTAGAAGAATTTATTCCTTTGCTTTCTAAAAAACGGTTTATCGCTAGACCGATTGGTTCAGAAACAGGAACTTGGCAAACACATGTAGAGAGAATAAAGATTTCTGCTATTGAGGGACAAAATTATTATAAAGCACATGCTGGAGCATACATTTCTCCTTATGGAATTTTTTGGTTGAATGTAAAGAATGTGCTATCGGATGGCAATGTGTTAGTTGAAAATTTTACTGGAAAAGTTAAAACAAAAAATTCCGAAGACTAAAGCTGTAATTGAACAAGATTTAGTTTATCCAGCAATCCGTGGTTCAGATATTCAAAGATGGATGGCGTTTCCTAAAATAAGCATTTTGATAACTCACCCCGCATCACAAACTCCGTATTGTGAAGAAGAAATCAAAAAAAGATGGCCAAGAAGCTATAGTTATCTGACTAATTTTAAAAACATTTTATTACAAAGAACCCTCTATAAACATTTTCACGAAAAAGCTGGCAATCCCTTTTATGGACAGCGTCTTTTTGGGAATTATACTTTTTCGAAGTATAAAGTTGTCTGGAAACGAATGACTACAGACTTGATTTTTGCAGTGATTTCTCAGCATAAAACTTTATTTGGTTATAAGACAATAATACCTGTTGAAACGGTTACCTTCTTTTCAACCAATAACGAACTCGAAGCACACTATCTTTGCGCCATTATTAATTCAAAACCAGTCCGTGACTTTATTAAGTCATTTTCTTCTGGCGGGCGCGGTTTTGGCACGCCTTCAGTAATGGAGCATGTTGGTATTCCAAAATTTGACCCAAAAAATCAACTTCATCAAAAACTTGCTGAAATTCAAAAAAATGTCACCAACTTAAAGCTGAAGGGAAAGATGAAGAAATTGAAAAATTAGAAAAGGAAAATGATAAGTTAGTTTGGAATTTATTTAAATGAAAAATGGATTAGAGGCTATAAAAAACGATTTATTGTTTTTATTAACAAAAAATGAATTTTATTTTTTTAATCTTCTTTGTAGCAAAGAAGTTTATGAATCTAAATTTCCTTTAAATCTTTCTTTTTTTTCAAATTATCTTCAAAAAATTCTTGCAAAAAATGAGTAGGGCAATTTGGGAAAAATTTTCAAGTTTTTATAATTTTTTTTTGTCTTAAGCTTTAAAATTAAATTTTATTTTTTTGGATTATTTAAATCTTTTAATACATCAACTAATTTAGCATCGGGTCCATATTTTTTAATTAATTCCTCCAAAACTCCTCTATCTAATCGTAATCCTCCTTTACCATTCCATTTTTTTCAATACCTTCAAGAACACCTTTAGCTTGATCAGCGTTAATCCCATTGCGGAATGATTTGGTTTTTCAGCAACTATAGATAAAATTTTATTTATAACTAATTTATTGTAACAGATTTTTTTGATTGATGGAAATTTTATTTTTTTATATTTTTTAGTTTAAATAATTTTTACTTTTTCAGTCATTAAATCCCAAAATCGCCGCCACAACCGCACCGATTTCCTGCGGAGTTCTTCCAGCTTTAAGCATTTGTTTAGCCACTTCTTCTGCATATTTTTGGCGAGATAGTTTTCTTTTTTTTTCGAATTTACACGACCTTGAGGTGAAAATTGACCATTATTTGGTGCCTCCATTGCTTCTAATAAATCAAGACCTGCATCTCTTATTTTTAATAATTCTTCTTGTTCAGCTGATCCATCAGGAAATTTATTGGCTTGCTCATTTGCCATAATAACTCCCCGTTGTTGTGGTAACATTTCAGTAAAATTAGTGGCCATAGAAAACCAATTACACCAAAAAATTTAAATTTTTTTGCTAAAATTTTTTACATAAGAGTATGATTCAAGAGATACATCATTTATTAGATCCAAAAATAGCAGAAAATTCACCAGCGATTCAAAAATTATTAAGTCAATTTTCCTCAATGCTTCCTACTCAATTTGGTAAGTTATATTTTGTTTTTTAGTTTTCAACCCTTGGGGTTGTTTTATATTTGAACCTTTAGGTTTTAGTTAAAAAAATTTTAAAAATGACCATTAAAAAATATCCTTTAGGATTGCTTCAGGCAAATTGTTATTTTTTAATTGAGGAAAATGATTTAGTTTTGATTGATCCAGGCGATGAGGCTTCATTTATATTAGAGGAAATCCAAAGACAAAGATTAAATTTAAAAGCAATTTTTGCCACTCATGGCCATTTTGATCATATTGGAGCAGTGGGTGAGATTCAAAAATCATTTGATGTTCATTTTTATATCAGCAAAAAAGATTTGTTTTTAGTTAAAAGACTTAATGAGACCGCGCAATATTTTTTAGGTTACAATCCCTATTTTTTACCTCCAAAAAAGGTAAAGAATTTAAATAAAAAAACTTTTCACGTTTCACGTTTTACGTTTGACGTTATTCCCACTTCCGGCCATACCCCAGGATCAGTCTGTTTTTATTTTCAAGACGAAAAAATAATCTTTACCGGTGATACTTTGTTTAAAGAGGGAATTGGTCGTTATGATTTTAGTTATTCAAACAAAAGCCAGTTGTTTGCTTCTTTGAAAAAAATATTTTCTTTCCCAGTGGAGACTATAGTTTATCCTGGCCATGGTGAGCAAACAAAAATTAAAGAAGAAAAAAATCAGATATTTCCTTGATAATAATCCCAAACATACTCACAATAGGTTCTACCGCCTAAACGAGCAAAGCGATATTTGTCTTTACAAGAGCCATAGTAGCGAGTGGCGGCTTTAAAGACTTGTTCTTTTGTCCAATTTAAAGGGTCAGTTGCGCCACTGTCTTTTTTTAACTTCCAGGCCGCCGCATATATATTATCTTTTATATTGCAAGGATTAGGTTGATGAGAATAATGACCAAAAACGTTAACTGCTTTTCTATACGAAGCCCAAGCGTTTGGGCAAAAACCAATACCACAAAGTGGGCAAGAAGGGTTACCATTTTTATCAACACCAATTGTCATTTGCATTGGGCCGGTTGCTGAACAAATATTTGGGCCACAGTTGGGTAAAAAATTGCCTGGGGTTGAGTACTTTTGGATTTCTAACGGCAAAAGATTAAAAGTAGATGGTGTTTCTATTCGAAGAACCGCCTCTAAAATTCTTTTGGGGACACCAACTTTCTTTGAGACTTCTTCAAAAATTTCTGATAGTGAAGCAGTTACTGGAGGGAGTTTTTCGATTGGTTGAGTAATTATTGATTCTATTGATGACGTATTAATAGGTGAAATAGTTGGATAAATATTTGGGGGGATGTTTGTTGATTGAGAAGAAAAGATTATTTTTAATAAATCAGCTAAAATTGATAGTGGATTTTTGGTTGAGTTGGGGGTAGATGATGGAGAAATAAATGAAGAAGGACTATTTGATATTGTGGGTGAAATTGAGTTAAAAAAAGAAGACTCCTTATTTTTTATTAAGATATTTTCTATTTTATTTTGAAATTCTTCTTTAGTTTCATGGGTGAAAATGAATATTTTTTTATCTTTTAATTCTTCCAAATGATTTTCTTTTAAAAAATTTAAAAATTTTTCTTTTGCTTGCGGTGTTTTTTTGTAAATAATAAATGTGTCAGTTGGATAGGAATAATCAATTTCAAAGTCAAAAAAAACAGCCGGTGTTTTATTTTTCAATTGATCAATTTTTTCAGTAATTTTTTTCTCAAATACGTTGAGGGAAATAATCGGCGTTGGAAAAGATTTTTTTGATTTTATGTTTAGATTTTTTGGCCGGGATTGTAAGGTATTAATTTTAATTTTTTGGTTATTGTCTTTTTTTTGGTTATTGTCTTTTTTAAAGTCTAAATTAGTAAACTGAGTTTCTTTATTGATATTTTTAATTATTATTTGAAGAACAATAAGAAAAAAAAGAATAAAAGAAAGCAAGATAATAAAAGCAAAATTTTTATTTTTTTCCATAAATGATTTAATTTTAATTATAACAAAAAATAATATTGACAGCAAAAAAATTTTTTTCCATAATGGAATTATGGCCGGCTTTTTTGATTTTTTAAAAAATCAAGGATCAAATACTAATTTAGGTAGTTTTAATAATCCCCCTGCAAATAATAGTTTAAGTAGTACTAATTCTTATGGCATTAACAGCAATCAAAATGTAATAAGAAATAAGCCCTATATGGGAATTGGGACGACTCCTTCAGGTAGTCAGCCATATTCGGGGATTGGGCCTTTACCATTAACCAATCAACAAAACGTTGGTCTTTCTTCTCAGTTAATAAATGCTCAGTCAAAAGATAAAACTGATCAATCAGTTGTGAATTATCCAGATGGAAAAAAAGGTGAAGAAAAAAAGGCTCAAGCGCCTTCTTCTCAGCTATCAAAAAATCCCAATGACTTATCAAAATTAAAAGATTCAAAAGCAACGCAAAAACAGCAAGATTTAGATTTGATGACCCACTTAACCCAACGTTCTAATCGCGTTTTTGTTTCTGCTTTAAATAAAGCCAAAGAATTAAGAAGTAATCTTATTGATAGTGAACATTTACTTCATGGACTTTTATCAGATGTTGAGATTTATAACCTTTTTACCGAGCTTAAAATTCAACCACAGATTGTTGAAGAAGAATTAAATAAAATATATCAGCGAGGAAATACTAACTTACCACCTCAACCATCACCTCGTCTAAAAAGAATTCTATCAAGCTCTTTAGTTATTGCTCGAAAACTTGGTTTTGAGTTTATTTCACCTGAACATTTACTTTTGGCTTTATATGAGGAGGGAGAAGGAGTAGGAGCCAGAGTTTTGGCCAAATTAGGTTTAAAAAAAGAAGATCTAAACAAAAAAATTATCGGTAAAAAAGAAGGATTAGAAGGACAAGAAAAAGAAGCGAAAAAGAAAAAATCAGTGTTGGAGCAGTTTACTATAGATTTAACTGCCAAAGCCGCTCAAGGAGTTTTGGATCCGGTGGTTGAGCGTTCTGATGTGATTGAAAGAGTAATTCATATTTTATCAAGAAGAACAAAAAATAATCCCGTACTAACCGGTGAGGCTGGTGTTGGAAAAACAGCGATTGTTGAGGGATTAGCCCAGCGGATTGTTGCAAAAAATGTGCCCGAACCTCTTCTTAATAAACGAATTTTGCAATTAGATTTAATGAGTGTTTTGGCCGGTGCTTCGCATCGCGGTGAATTTGAAGAAAGAATGAAAAACTTAATTGAAGAAATTAAAAATTCCCAAGGTCAAATCATTCTTTTTATTGATGAGATTCACAATATTGTTGGTGCTGGTTCTTCAGGAGAAGGATCACTTGATGCCTCAAACTTTTTAAAACCAGCATTGGCGCGAGGAGAGCTTCAGATGATTGGAGCAACAACAACCACCGAATACCGACGTTATATTGAAAAAGATCCTGCTTTGGAGCGGCGTTTCCAGCCAGTAATTGTCCCTGAGCCTACCGAAGAGCAAGCAATAAAAATGCTTACGGCAATTAAAGACAAATACGAAGCATATCATCGAGTAGTTATTCCAAAAGAAGCAATTGAAGCAGCGGTTAGACTTTCCAAAAGATATATTGGCGATCGATTTTTACCCGATAAAGCGGTTGATTTAATTGATGAGGCAGCCTCAGCGGTCCGTTTGCCTTTAATTTCTTTACCTGAGGAAATAAAATCTTTAGAAACAAGAATTGCTGAGCTTTCTCAAGAGATGATTGAGAAGGAAAAAAGCGGTGATCAGGTAAGAGTGAGGATTTTACGATCAAAAATTGATGATTTAAAGACGGAATTAAAAGAAAAACAAGAAGAATACAACTTAAAAAAAGGTCAGGTAACAACGGTAGTGACAGTTGAGATAATTAAAGATATTGTTTCTCGCTGGACTGGCATTCCTGTTTCTCGAATTACTGAATCAGAGGTTGAAAGATTAGCTCATCTTGAGGAGATTATGCATCAACGCTTAATTGATCAAGAAGAAGCAGTCAGATTAGTGGCTCAAGCAGTAAGAAGAGGTAGAGCTGGTCTTAAATCACAAAATCGACCAATTGGCAGTTTTGTTTTTTTAGGACCAACAGGAGTGGGAAAGACAGAACTGGCTAAAACTTTGGCAGAAGTTTTATTTGGTCAAGAAGAAGCGATGATTCGTTTTGATATGACAGAGTATATGGAAAAACATGAAGTAGCCAAACTTTTAGGCGCACCACCTGGATATGTGGGATATGAAGAGGGGGGAAAACTAACTGAGGCGGTGCGGCGTAAACCTTACTCAGTTGTTCTTTTTGATGAAGTTGAGAAAGCTCATCCTGATATTTTTAATATTCTTCTTCAGATTTTAGATGACGGTCGATTAACTGATAACAAAGGTCATACTATTTCTTTTAAAAATACGGTAGTGATTTGTACTTCTAACATTGGAACGAAAGTGATTCAAGATGAACTTTTGAAAAAAGGAGGAATGGAAGTTGAAGAACCACCAGTTTTATCAACGTATGTTTTTACCCCAAGAGGAAGAGAAATCTTAACAATTGGGAGTAAATACTTTGAAAGAGAAGAAAGAGGTAAAAATTTACCTGGCAATAATCAAAAATCAGAAAAATTTGATTGGCAATCAGGAATGCTTTTAGACTATTTTGCTGGCCAAAAAATTGATGAAGAAATAGCAAAAAAACAAGAGGAGAAAATTGGTTTTCCGATTGATGGTTTTGATACTCATGCGATTTCTGGGCAGGGTGTTGAAATAATCACTAAGGGAAACTTATTGTTTGTGCGAAGTTCAACTACCGCCAAGATTTGGCAAGTTACTACTTTGATTGACTATTTTAAAGAAGGAATTGTGATTAATGCTTTACCCGACTCTCCAGAAGAGCAGTTGCCGACAGTGAAGTTAAATACTCATGCTTTTGATGGCGAAGAATGGGAGATTGTTACTTTTCGTAATCGTTTTTGGAAAAGAAAAATTGGCAGCAATGATTGGCAGACTGGTGAGCTTAAAGATTATTTTAGTGAGCAAAATACTGCCCAAGATAGTTTGCCAGTGAACTATTGGAATATTCATACTTTTTCTCCCGCTAGTGATGAGATAATTGTTTGCGGTGAGAGTGTTTGGCAAAGAAAAAAAGAGGAAAAGGTGTGGAAAAAACTTTCTTTAAAAGATTATTTTGGCGATGATTTTCCCTTAGAAAAAGAACTTGAGGAGAAGCAAAAAGTAGAAGAAGAAACAGAAAAAAAGAAATTGGGACTAATTAAAGCAAAGGTGATGGAAGAATTGCGAAAGTTTTTTCGTCCTGAGTTAATCAATCGATTTGATGAAGTGATTATCTTTGAACCATTACGATTTTCTCATATGATGCAGATTGTTAAACTTCAATTAAAAGGGGTAGGTAAAGCATTAGAGGAGCAGGGAATTGGCTTTTCTTATAGTGACGCCGCGGTTAAAGAAATTGTTCGTTCAGGTTTTGACCCAATATATGGGGCAAGACCTTTAAGACGAGCTATTCAAAGACTAATTGAAAATCCAATCTCAACTCTTATTATTGAAGGAAAAGTCAAAGCCGGTGATCAGATTTTGGTTGATTTTGACGGGGAGGGATTTGTATTTAATGTAGAGAAAGTGATTTTAGTTGAAGAAGGCAATTCACAAGCTTATTTGATAAAAAAACAGTTTTTATGTCAGAAATGTAATTATCAATTTGAGA